>Ga0306899_1000380_pt1 | contig 23475 bp, 17 predicted proteins | sample AntRauMFilla3764_FD_190407 | JGI IMG/M metagenome (GOLD analysis project Ga0306899, IMG submission 190407) | Saline lake microbial communities from Rauer Islands, Antarctica - Metagenome Filla 3 #764 (v2) (version 2) | ecosystem: Environmental > Aquatic > Non-marine Saline and Alkaline > Saline ... | reverse complement strand
GCCCTCTGCCTCCACTTCTTTTGTCGGTGGATTGTAAACCTGCGTTACCACGAAAGAGCACCTGCAGCCTGGGTGATGGTGCGTCCGCGGGGATAGTGTGCCTATAGCAGTCTGTGAACATCCAAGCGTGCACTGGAGCTCAGGCTGCAGGGTCGGCACAGAGCTGGTATACTGCAACGCATATGACCAAAACTATAGAAGGACAAATTCTTGTCCGCGGAAAAGGAACCGGGTTTGTTAAACATGAAGACTACGCTGAAGATATTATTATCAATAAAGAGGACTTGGGTTTTGCGCTTGATGGCGATGTAGTTGAAATCGAACTAAAACCAGCAGTACTTGGCCGACGTCAGGATGCAAAAGTTATTAAAGTCACCCACGTCGCACACCGCGAACTGATTGGTGTCGTTACAGAAAAAGAGGTTGGCGGGAAAACCCTGCGCTACTTATCACCTGACAACAACCGGATTCACATTCGTCCTCTATTACCTGACGCGACGGCTAACGATTTAGAAATGAAAGTGGTGGTCGAAATCGAAAGCTGGACTAGTCCGCACACCGACCCAATTGCGAAAATCGTAGAAGTATTGGGCCACGCTGGAGACCACGAGACCGAAATGCAAGCCATAATTCGCTCTGGCGGGTTTACCACAAACTTCCCTCCCTCAGTCCAGGAAGCGGCTCAGGATCTGTACGATCGACAAGACCAGATTTTTGCTGAGGCTCTGCAGGACCCAAAACGACGCGATGTGCGCGGGATCACTACCATGACCATCGACCCGCACGATGCCAAAGACTTCGATGATGCGCTTTCGGTTGAGACGCTTCCTAATGGAAATACGTCAATCGGAATCCACATTGCTGATGTGTCGCATTATGTCACTGAAGGTGATGCGCTTGATCTGGAGGCTCGCGAACGTGGCACATCAGTCTACCTAGTAGACCGAGTGATCCCCATGCTCCCAGAAATTCTTTCTAATGACCTCTGCTCACTACGCCCAGATGAAGACCGACTCGCCTTTTCAGCTATCTTTGAACTCTCTCCAGAGGCAGAGGTGGTTGACGCCTGGTACGGACAGACTGTCATTCACTCGGACAAGCGCTTTAGCTACCAAGACGCCCAGCAAATTCTTGATGCTGGCGCTGGAGAATACTACGACGAGCTGAATACCATGATGACGCTCGGTCGCAAACTGCGCAAAAAACGCTATGCTGCCGGAGCGGTTGTCTTTGAACAACCAGAGGTGAAGTTTGAACTCGATGAGCGAGGCGCCCCAATCCGGGCTTATAAAAAAGACCGCATCGAGACCATGATGATGATTGAAGATTTCATGCTCCTGGCTAACCGACAAGTCCCGACCTCGATCGATAAAAAAGCCAAGGAAGCTGACACTGATTTGACGTTTATCTACCGAGTTCACGATAATCCAAACGTAGATCGAATCGAAGAACTCGGAATTTTTGTCCGCGCCTTGGGGTATGAATTCGAGACTAATGACGGTGTCGTCAGTGCTAAAGCAATCAACCAACTGATGGCCGCTGTCGAAGGGAAACCAGAAGAGAATCTCATCAGCACCGCAGCCATCAGAACTATGGCCAAGGCGGTATACACGACAAAAAACATCGGTCACTTTGGACTTGCCTTTAAGTTCTACACCCAGTTTACCTCACCAATCCGCCGGTATCCCGACCTCCTGGCCCACCGCCTCTTGCGCAAGCACCTTGATGGTACCCAGGTCGGACCAAAAGAAAGTAGCAAGCTCGAACAAATTTGTACCCAGTGCTCCTTCCGCGAAATGGAAGCCGTTACCGCCGAGCGCGACTCGATTAAGTTCAAGCAAGTCGAATACATGATGAACAAAATTGGCGAAGAATTCACCGGTGTCATCAGTGGTGTCGCCGACTGGGGTATCTACGTCCAAGAAGAAGACACCTTGGCAGACGGAATGATCAAACTATCCAGTATCAAGGGTGACTACTTTGAACACGAAGCGGGTAAGTACCGAATTAAGGGTAAGCAAACCGGCAAGATCTACCGACTCGGAGACGAAGTGCGAGTAAAATTAATCCGAGCCGACAAAGATGACCGGCAACTGGATTTTGAGCTTGTGCAGTAGGTATTTCTGTTTCCATTAAGCTAATGTTTAGGGTTGATGTGGTGCATGTACATACACCAGAACGTAACCCGCAAAGACCCCAAAAGATACGTGTGTTTGTATAAAGAAAAATTATGTAACATGTAAACCGGACATCAGGTGCCGGTTTACATGTTACCCATCACTACTTAGCATTTACTGAAGCTTCATCAAACTTCACTGACAACACTTTTGAGACTCCGTCTCCACCCATAGTTATTCCGTAGAGTATCCCAGCTCGGCTCATCGTCTCGCGGTTGTGAGTAATCAACACTAGCTGTGACTTTTGCGCCAAGGCTTCGATCATATCTCCGTACCGGCGACTGTTTGCTTCATCGAGCGCAGCATCGGTTTCGTCCAGGATAATAAATGGCGGTGGATTGACCTGACTCATAGCAAAGATCAATGCAATGGATGTTAGCGCCCGCTCTCCCCCAGAAAGCATCTGCAGTCCTTTGACTCGTTTGTTTGGCAGCGAGACCTTCAGTTCAACCCCCTCTTCTTTATGTTCAGACTCTGCTTCATCATCACTGGAAGTCTTAAGTTTGACTCGCTCTAACACTGCTTCTCCTCCACCAAACATCAACGCAAAAAAACGATTGAATTCCGTGCTGATTTTATCAATCCCAGCGACAAACTGCTCTTGTAGCTGCGCATCCATATCACTAATCAAGGATTCTAGATTGTGTACGGATGATCGCAAATCTTCTAATTCTTTGGCTAAAAAGGCGTCGCGCTCTTGGGCGTCCTTATATTCCTTAAGCAAATCATCGGTGGCGCCGACTCCGAGTTCTTCAAGGCGAATTTTCAATTTTTCGAGTGCACGTTGACGTTCACGTTGAGCTGACCGATCTTCCTCTAAAATCTGTGTGTCGCTAACACCCTGCCCTTGGGCGTCTTGAACTGTGTACGTAAAGTATTCCATCGCACCACGACCAATGAGCGTCACAGCCTCTTGTAACTCGTTTTTAAAATCAACCCGATCGCGTTCGAGCACCTGCAACTCGGTATCGATCGTAGCCAGTGTCTGACGCAATTCTCGCTCTTGGCCAAGCGCTTCAAAGAGCATTCGTTCAGCGTCATGGTTTTGAGCTGACTCCGCGGCGAGTGCCTCTTGAGCAGCTTCGAGTGTCTTGGCGGCGGTGTGTTCTGCTTGAGTTGCCTGTTCAACGAGGGTTTCCGCGCCAGAGAGTTCTTTTTGTAGCTTTTGCAACTCAGCCTCATCCGCGTCCGATACATCAGTAGTGACGACTTCCTGTCGATCTATAAACTGGGTGAGTTGCTGCAGCACGTCGCGTAGCGTCTGCTGTATCATATCAGCACCACCACTACTCAATGCCTTTTGGGCGTCATCATTGATGCGATCGATCAGTGATTCTAACTTACTGCGATCAATCAGAGCCGGAAGCGTGTGTTGTTTGTTTGCTTCCGCCTCAATGCGTTTGGATAAGAGTGAAATTTGACCCTCTAGGGTACTCAGTGCTCGCTCTACCTGCAGCCGTTCGCTTCGCGCTGCCTGTAGTGCCTGATCAGCTGCGTCACGATCCGTGGTGTCTTGTTCATCGGCGGCTGACGCAAGTTTATCTTTGAGTCGCTTGATAGTCTCGAAGGTCTCCTCTAGCGTGGCCGCTGGGGTTTGCCTGTCTTTGGTGAGTGTATCGCTACGCAGCGCTACGTACACGTCTTCTCGTTTGAGGTACTCGGCATAAGCGGTCTTGAGTTCTGCCTGTACGGCCAGCGATCGCTCTGCCTGGTCAACCTGCTTTTTTAAATATTTTAAATGGGGTGCTGCTTCGCGGCGGAGTGACTCTACCTGCGTGATATTCTCTTGCGTTTTATGCAGCTTGCGGGCGGCTTCTTGCTTTTTGATTTGATACACCTTGAGACCAAGCGCATCTTCGATCATTTCGCGACGCTCTTTCGCGCCGGCCGTGATCACGCGGTCTGCTTCCCCTTGAGAGATGATATGATGCCCAGTTGATCCGATATGCGCACTAGCCAACAATTCGTGCACATCCTTGAGTCGCACTACCGAGCCATTGATCTTATATTCATTTTGACCATCACGGTATACCACGCGTTCGACTTTAATTTCGTCAAAATCAAGCGTAAAAGCTCGTGAGCTGTTATCAAACAACACCTCAACACTAGCCCGATTACCTCGCGCCGATGCATCAGACCCACCCCAGATCAAATCCTCGCCACGCTTGCCGCGCAGTGACTTGACTGACTGTTCGCCCAGTACAAATCGAAATGACTCTGCGACATTACTCTTACCTGAACCATTAGGCCCGACAATAGCGGTAATCGGGGTCGAGAATTCAAGCTCGCTTTTTTTTGCAAAGGACTTAAATCCATTGATTGTTAGTTCTTTTAAATACATGTCTACCAGCGTTCAGCACCAAATGAATAGAGTGCGTATGTATTTTCGGATCCTGGAGCAGTACCTGCAGGACAAGCTGCGTTACCACTTGGACCTGGGCAGCGAGCAAAATTTTGATTATAGGAAGTAATAAAATTTCTTTCGACAGAATTTTTTACGAGAATCTTGTACTTACTGCCATCAGATCGGTAATAAAAACCCTTGCCAGTTTCCGATTCTGAAGTGGGGTCTGATGGTAATTCGGCTATGAATTCTGGTGTTAACCCATCAATCCAATCGCTGCAGGAGGTATAGTTGCCCGGAGCGGCTGGACCCGGTCCTGCAAAGTGTGAATCAGCCGCACCACAACCACTGTCTGGATAACTACCATTCTGGGCTTTGTACAACTCGATTGCGAGCTGCAGTTGTTTGAGGTCGGATTGCCGCACCTGATCTCTTGAGTTTTCTCTGGCTGCGTTAAAACTAACGTAAAGCACCGACGTCAAAATACTAATGATGGTGATCACTACCATTATTTCAATCAGGGTAAAGCCAGCGCGATTTAGGGTGTTACTCATACTAGTATATTACCACTTACCCAGCACCTCTTTTTATAAGTTATCCCGCTTGTTTTATGGTATTGCGCAGATGATGTCTTCGGTATCTTGTTCAATTTCTGCAGGGGTACTATCTATAGACGGTGCGTCAATACCTCCCCATACAGCGTACGATGACTCGAATTGAGCATTGCCAGTCTGACAATGAGATATTGTAGTAGCACAACCATCCCCGCAACTTTTGAACGGATGGTTGTCCGTTACAGTTTCTGATTCCACAGTGTTTTTAACCATGAACTTATATACAGAACCATCAGCATTTGTTGTATACACGTACCCTTCATTACCATTTACTTTTTTCGGATCGGTCGGTAGATTGACCATAAATTCGGCAAAGGGCCGATCGTCAGCTGGATCAGCGTTACCGACACTTCCTAAAATATACGGTTCACCTGGAGTGCCGCACGCGTCACTTGAACCAGCCTGGCCTGACCATGTTTCGGCCAGATTACACCCTTCGGGATACCGACCATACCTATTTTCGTACAGCTCGAGTGCGGTTTGCACGTCACGTAAATCAGCTTGTCGCTGTGTGTCGCGTGACTGTTTACCAGCTGGGCCAGCACCGACAAACACTACCGTAGCCAGGATACCTATAATGGCTATCACAACCATCAGTTCAATTAGAGTAAATCCCCGTATTGCTTTGTTCATTACCAATTATTCTAGCATGCTAGGTGTCGATCCAACCCTTTGCTGCCAACGCTTTGACAGCAGCTGCTTGTTCAGCTTCTTGCTTTGACCGCCCAACACCGTCGGCGATCTTTTGTTTTTTGAGAAAAACCCCTACGGTAAACACGCGATCATGATCTGGTCCTTCTTGCGCGATAGTTTCGTAGATTGGTGTGACATTCTCGTGCTCTTGAGCGAGTTCTTGAAATCGGCTTTTGCCGTCTTGCCACAACCGACCTTTTACAATTCTTTCTGTTTTAGGAAATAAATTAGCTGCAATGAACTCTGCTGCTACTTCGTAGCCCTGATCCATATACAGCGCACCAATGCACGCCTCAAAGGTGTTGGCTAAAATGTACTGACGAGCCCGTCCGATGTCTTTGGCTTCACCTTTGGACATCATCAAAAACTCATTAACCCCCAGTTGTTCTGACGCAGCCGAGAGCGAGGCGGTGTTTACCAACGCTGCTCGTACCGCAGTCAGTTCCCCTTCTGGCTTTTCTGGGTATTTCTTATACAAGAAATCTGTGACCACCAGCTCCAGCACAGCATCACCAAGAAACTCGAGGCGTTCATTGTGATCCCAGGTCACTTCTTTGTGTTCATTAAGGTAGGACCGGTGCGTCACTGCTGAGCGCAACAAATCAAGGTCAACAAAAGTTGCACCGATGATTGATTGTAATTTATCTAAATCAGTATTTGGTTCGTAATCTGCCATATCTATCTGTGTTGTTATAGTTAGAAGATAGTACTATTTACTGCTTCGGCCGACAAGCATGGTGATGGCTTTGGTCACAATTGGTAGAATATCTTCGTAGAAATTGAGTTCAAGGATCTCTGCGACCTTAAACCATTTAGCATCATCCAACCCACCTTTTTGCTCTAGCACTAGATCTGTATACGGAGCTGACGCGAGGTAGTAGTGTACCTGCTTACGCACCTTACCTAGTTCTGGATTACTAGCGACGTATTCGTTATTACCTAATTCAGCTTCAATGGTAATATCAAGACCAACCTCTTCCTTAAGCTCTCGAGCCGCACCCTCTTCGACTGTCTCGTTGTCTTCAATCTTTCCTTTACTAAGTGTCCAATGACCAAAAATGTCATGTACCAAGGCCAGATACATTTGTCCTTCATGCTCGGCGTACACCACTGCCCCAGCCAGGCGCTGGATAGGCATTTCTTCATATGGCACCTGTTTTTTGCGTTTATTTCCCTGATCATCTTTACCTGGTTCACCGATTTCTTTGTAGACAGCCCCCAGCACACCGTTTACAAACCGGCTGCTATTATCGCCCCCAAACTGCTTGGCCAGCTCGATTGCCTCATTAATCGCCACTTTAGCTGGTACTTCTGAACGATCAGAAAACAAAAGTTCGTAGAGACCGAGCCGTAATATGTTGCGGTCTACCGGTGAGATTCGGTCGATTGGCCATTCTGGCGCAGCTTTCTCGATCACTAAGTCGATTTCGGTCTGTTTGGCCATGACACCGTCTAACAACTTCTCCATGAATGGAGTGTCGGTTTTGTTTGGTGCGAATTCTGTGACGTTGCGTTCGAGTACTTCGTGAACGGCTTTTTTCTCTAATCCATTAAGGTCCCACTCAAAAAGTGATTGGAGAACAATACTACGGGATAAATGTCGATTTGCCATACTACGAAATGTACTAAACTATTACTGTCTATACTCTACCAGAGTGTGCGTGACAAAACACCGCTGCAAGCGGTGTTTTGGGGATTAAGCAGACTGCTCTTTTCGTGGAGTTGCTCCTTTACTTTTAGCCATCTCAGGAGCATCTACAACAGCAGACTTACCAGCCTTGACGTTTTCTGGTGGGACGTCTGATCCTTCTCCAGGAATAGCATTTGCACTATCCTCTGCCGCTTCATCAGCTTGCTGTCCTTTGATTGCTTCTTTTTTAGCGGTCATTCGGGCTGCTCGTGCTTCATTTTTTGCTTTCATATCGATCACGAGTCGACCTTTGTAAAAGCCACACTCTTGACACATGTGGTGTGGGCGGTGGTGTGATTCGCAGTTACTACACACAGCTAATGTCGGCGCTTTAAGCGCGTGATGAGATCGACGATTGGCGGTGTGTGACCGCGTGTGACGCATTCGGATTACCATAGATATTTGTATTAGTGGCCAGAACTATAGCAGATGAAGGATATTTTGCAAGCAATCAAGGATGAGTAGACGTAACAAGGGCCAGCTAGTCGTCGCCGACGACTGCTGGCCCTACGGTCATACTGACCAAACTGATGTACTTAGCTCGTGAGCCAAGGTCTGTGTTCGAACCCCAGACCTAAGCTGCTTTTTGCATAAACCGTCCAAGATACTCGTCGGCGGCAGCGAAAATTTCGCTTGGCGTCGGATTTTCAAGGCCTACCATTTGTGCAAACGTAGCTATCAAAATTCCGTCTACGACTTCTCCTGCGACGTACATCCTCGGCACATTGGGACCGAAGATCGCATCATCGAGATTCCTAGCATCGCATACGGCGACAGCGATCATTGTTTCAACAACTGCTTGCGTTATTTCAGGTAGCGGATTCACTTTATGTTGCTTCGCACCACCTGCTTCACATCCCTCTTCTTGACTCATTCTCATTCCTTACTAAGTTTCTTTAGCGATAGAGTACTTTGGTCTACCTACAAGAGAAGGTAGACCAATATTCTACAACAACTTAATGTTCTTGCAATAGCTGCGGCGGTGGATTGGTGAAAAGCCGTGTTGTGCGATCGCTTCACGGTGGGCTTTGGTGCCGTAACCTTTATGCTGTGCCAGGCCGTACATGGGATACTTTTTGTCTTGGTCAGTCATGTACCGGTCGCGTGTCACCTTGGCCATAATTGACGCGAGGCCAATTACCAGCTCTTTATCGTCACCTTTGATAATAGTTTCTTGTGTATATTCCCCCGGCGCATGCAGTGACCCGTCGAGCTTGATACAAGTATGTTGCGGATCACACTCAAGATCACTAATCCCCGCTGCAATCGCCCGCCTGATAGCTGGCGCGATGCCTTTACTGTCAATCGAAGCAGCCGAGACAGATTTCACGACGTACGACAGGCGCTTTTGCACATACAGTTCAAGTACTCGTTTGTATATATGGTCGCGCTTTTTCTCGCTGATTTTTTTAGAATCCGTGACTCCAGGTAACAGTTCCCAATCAAACTCAACCGGCACCATCACTAACCCCACCGTAACCGGCCCCGCCAACGGCCCCCGACCCGCTTCATCCACGCCCACAATCCATTTACTTTTCATCAAAAAACAGTAGCATATCAATTAGACTACAGCACCCAAAAAAAACCTGGTGCTTTTGCTCAGAACCGCGCGCTTCGTCAATAGCAACGAATAACATGCGAGTGCTATACTACCCCCATGTCAGAACCGTCCACCCCACCTACAGCCAAATCGGAGTTTGTGCACCTGCACACTCACTCGATGTATTCGCTTTTAAACGCCGTACCTCGCCCCAAAGAACTAGCGGCCGCTGCGGCCGCTGACGGTCAAAGCGCCATGGCTATCACTGACGCCGGAGCAATGTACGGGGTGATTGATTTCTACCAAGCGTGCCATAACGAAGGGATCAAGCCGATCCTCGGCCTTGATGCCTTCCTCTCCCCGCGCACCCGCTTTGATAAAGAAAACCCAACCGACCGTCCGCGATCAAGACTGGTTCTACTAGCAAAAACCTTTAAGGGCTACCAAAATTTGATTGAACTGGTGACCAAATCAAACACCGAGGGCTTTTATTATAAGCCCCGCATCGACGACGAACTGCTTGAACAGAACAAAGAAGACTTAATCTGCATCATTCCGTCGTTTGCGGGTGAGGTTGCCCAAGCGCTCAAGGACAGGCTGCCCGAGCGAGCAGCTGAGCGGCTTGATTGGTACAAACGGACCTTTGGTACCGACTGTTATCTCGAAATCTCTCATCATCCGGAAATATTTGGTCACCAAGAAAATCAAGAGAAGATCAAAGAACTAGCCACTGCAACCAACACGCCGCTGGTTGCCGCCCACGACATTTACTACATGAAGCCTGAAGATCATCTGGCTCGTGAGACCATGATCAAAATCCAGAGTGGCGGTGTGGTTGATACTGCATCGAACCACGACGGAGCAGAAAACTTTGCCTTCACCACCCAAGCTCAAATGAAAGAGTGGTTTGCTGATACACCAGCGGCGCTCCACAACACCGTCAAAATCGCTGAGCAGTGCAACGTAGAAATTACCCTCGGTATGGAAGCTTGGGTATTTCCCGATTTTATTATCGACAGTGGGCGTGAACCAGATGACGAACTGTGCGTTACCGCTTACGAAGGTGTCACTTGGCGTGGTCTTGATCCCGAAGATAATGAAGTTAAAACTCGACTAGACTACGAATTAGACGTGATTAAAATGAAGGGGTACGCTAAGTACTTTTTGGTGGTAGGTGATTTGCTGCGCGAAGCACGCGAACGCGGTATTCTGACGACCATCCGGGGATCGGTGGCTGGGTCATTCACTACCTACGTGCTGGGGATTACGAACGTGAACCCGCTGGAGTATAAGCTACCCTTTGAACGATTTCTAAACCCCGAGCGCCCGTCAGCGCCTGACATCGACATGGACTTTGCTGATAATCGCCGGGACGAAATCATTGAATACGCTAAGCAAAAATACGGTGAAGATAAAGTAGCGCAAATCGGTACCTTTGGAACCATGATGGCCAAAGCGGCCGTGCGCGATGTAGCGCGCGCCCTTGGCCATAGTTACAGTACTGGTGACCGCATTTCAAAATTAATCCCACTGGGGGCACAAGGTTTCCCGATGACTATTGACCGAGCGATGCAGGAAGAAAAAGAGCTGGCACAATTGTACAAAAAAGATGCGGAGTCACGCGAAGTTATCGATTTGGCCAAACAAATAGAAGGACGAGTTCGTCACATCGGAGTGCACGCTGCGGGGGTGGTGATCTCACCAGTACCGCTTAATCAATACGTCCCGATTCAACCCGACTCGAAAACCGGTAAATTTGTCACCCAGTACGAAATGCATAGCGTGGGTGAAGATGGGGTGGGGTTGCTCAAATTCGACTTTCTGGGGATTAAAAACCTCGCGATTTTGGCAGATGCCGTGAAGCGGGTGAAGAAAATTCGCGATATTGATATTGATATCGAAAATATTCCCCTCGATGACCCGCTCACCTTCGAGATGCTAGCTCGTGGCGAGACCATGGGGCTGTTCCAATTAAACGGTACTGGAATGACGTCATTTTTGAAACAACTTAAGCCGACCACCATCCACGACATCAACGCGATGGTGGCACTCTATCGACCCGGACCGATGGAAATGATTCCGCAATATATTGAACGTAAACATAACCCTGCGCTGGTTAGCTATCTCGATCCCCGCCTCGAGGATATTTTGGACCGATCTTACGGGGTGATCACCTACCAGGACGACGTAATGATGACCTCTATCAAACTGGCTGGCTATAGTTGGCTCGAGGCCGACAAACTGCGTAAAGCCATGGGAAAAAAGATTCCCGAAGTCATGGCGGCTGAAAAAGACAAGCTATTCCAGGGCTTGATCGATAATGGCATGACGCCGCAAAAAGCCGAGCAATTGTGGACGTTGATCGAGCCTTTTGCGGCGTATGGATTCAACAAAGCCCACGCTGCTTCGTACGGGCGGGTTGCCTACCAAACTGCCTACATGAAGGCCAACTTCCCCGTCGAATACATGTCAGCGGTGCTCACGGCCGACTCGGGCGACACCGAACGTATTTACGCCACGATCCATGAGTGTGAACGCATGGGAATTGATGTGTTACCACCAGACATCAATGAATCTTTTGCGGATTTTTCGGTAGTACCTGGTACACAAACTATCAGATTTGGACTAACTACAATCAAAAACTTTGGTGCTGGTATTGCTGAATTTATTATCAATGAACGCAAAGCTAATGGTCACTTTGCATCTGTACAAGATTTTCTGACTCGAATCCACGATCGAGGATTAAATAAGAAATCCATGGAGGCGCTCATCTGCACCGGTGCCTTTGATCAGTTTGAGCAGCGCAGTCACCTATATGGCAATCTCGAAGTCATGCTGTCATACAACAAAGAACAAGTCGCTGGAAAAGAAGCCAACCAAGACTCACTCTTTGGTGGTATGGAAGAAGTTGGTGGCCTGACCCTCTACCCCACTGACGAAATCTCAAAGGAACAAAAATTAATCTGGGAAAAGGAGTTGCTTGGGGTCTACGTGTCTGGCCATCCGCTCGATCAGTTCGAAGATGAACTCAAAAAACGATCACCGCTATCGACCATCAAAGCCGACGGCCGGCAAGGCATCCCTGTGGTCACCGCCGGCATGATCGAGACAGTCAAAGAACTCATCACCAAAAAAGGTGACAAAATGGCCTTTGTCCAGCTAGCCACCCGCGACGAGAGTATGGAAATGGTCACCTTCCCCGAGTGCTTCGCAACCCACCGCGAGATGCTGGTGCCAGGCACCTGCGTCGCGATCAAAGGCAAGCTCAACATCCGCAACGACGAACCGAGTATTTTGGTAGATCGGATGAAGCGGTTGGGAGAAGTGCCTATTGCCACAAATAGTGATTCAGCGTAACTTTTTATAAATGTCTTTGCGATGATTTATGTCAAGGCAGTAAATATACGTATCGCGCGTCTCAAACAAAATCCGATACTCACGACCGACCCGACAAGAGTGTCTCGTGGGTTTGCCTTGCAATTTTTTGGTATGTAAGTACGGATGTTCTTGGTCTACTTGCAATAGAACGACCTGTGACTCGGCTTTAATTTTGACGGCCTTTGGCAATCGGTCAAAATGCCTTAAAAAATCTTTGGAAAACCTAATCTGCATATTGAGCAGCGAGTTTAGATAGACTGCCCGGGCCAGCATAGGTTGCAACTGGTGATTCTTTAGAGATACGTTTTAATTCTTTCTTGAGTTCATCTGACAACTCGTCGTCATACGGGACATCAGCCAAAACCTCAGCTTTCACTGCTGCCAGTTCTTTCTCGATTTTATCCAATTTTTTTAACGCTTGTGCTGTGGTCATAGTCATCACAGTATACGACGTATTGTAGTTTTGTACAGCTCAACATCCGCAACGACGAACCGAGTATTTTGGTAGACCGGATGAAGCGGTTGACTTGATTTTGCAAAAAAAACACGTACTCTAACTACTGAGTACGCAACCTATAGGAGGACGACATGCGACTTGGTCTTTTTTACTATGGCAGTGCGCCTGATACGGACGCTGCCTGCTACTTGATTTCACCAGCCATTGACAACGGTGAACTCTATCGACCGGAATATGCAGAATATGAGTATCTGCTGACTATGATGCCGCGGATCGAGCAAATGGCGAAAAAGGTGCTCAACTACAATTTCTTTCGGTTGGGAGAGGATAAGTTGGAGCGGTCGCTTGAACTCTATGTTCGCAAAGGTACATCGACCGGCCGTGGTCGCTTCGACTTCCGTGCTTTTGCCGGTTGGGTTTCTCTGCACGATTTCGAGTAACCCCAACCCGACTCAGAAACGAATGAGAAACTCGGACATATCGTCAGGGAATCAATGGGTTACCGTGTCGGAACTGTCGAGAACTGGCCGGCCACTCTGGTCGCAGCAAGTAGCCATCCAACCGTGCCAGTTTCCGGCGCGGTTTTTATTTGCCAAAATCTCGAGCTAGAGGTACGATGATGAGGACAGAGATTGTGGCGACTACCAACCGCCAATTCAATCTCGGTATCATATACGATACCGAGATTAGGTACTGGGAATATCTAGTCTAATCTGTAGCAAGAGAGTCAGGCTGGCATACTAGCCTGGAAACTCGGTGGAACCGCGAGCAAGATCGTCCGAGTGAGTATATGAATTTTCATGTATTCACTTGGGCGATTTCTTTTTACTAACTACTTAATCACAACGGTGAGTAAAATGAGATGAAATACGAGGCATGGAGAGAGTAGTGAAGGAGACGTACGAGTAGTACGATGACTGAGCTACAGAGGCTCCATAACGAAATAGTTCGCTCATTTTGCCACCGCTTCAGTCTATGACACAGAATTTAGAACACAAACGGCACACCTTAGCCCACCTCCTCGCAGCAGCAGTGCTCGAGCAGTATCCGCATGCCAAACTGGCCCTTGGACCAGCGATTGATACTGGGTTTTACTATGATATTGATTTTTCAGCTGGTGAAACTCCGGGTGAAGATGACCTCAAGAGTATCCAGAAAGGCATGAAGAAACAGATTAATAAATGGACCGAGTGGTCGCACGCCGAAGTGTCGGCAGCGGAAGCTCGAGAGAAATTTGCTGGCAACCAATTCAAACTGGAGTTGATCGACGAGATCGAAGGTAAGGGAGAAAAAATTACCCTGTATACCTGTGGTGATTTTACCGACCTCTGTCGCGGCGGTCATGTCGACAACCCAAAAGCAGAAATTGCCATGGATGCCTTTAAGCTCGACAAAATCGCCGGTGCCTACTGGCGTGGTGACGAGAAAAACCCGATGCTGACGCGCATCTACGGGATCGCCTTTGACACCAAAGACGAGCTGATGGCATACGAGACACAGCAAGCAGAGGCGAAAAAACGTGACCATCGCAAAATTGGTCCTGAGCTTGATTTGTATACGATCTCACCATTAGTCGGAGCTGGACTACCATTAATGAAACCCAAAGGGATGATAATTCGACAAGCTATCGAGGATTATCTTTGGGATTTGCACAAAGACCGCGGATACTCTCGAGTCTGGACACCACACATTACAAACATCTCGTTATATGAGATGAGCGGCCACGCAGAAAAATTTGGCGAAGAATTATTTCGGGTTAAGGGTGGTGACGAAGACTTTGCCTTGAAACCTATGAACTGTCCACATCATATGCAAATTTTTGCAGACAATCAATTCTCTTACAAAGACATGCCAGTACGATACTTTGAACCAGCAACAGTATATCGATACGAAAAATCTGGCCAACTATCTGGCCTTACTCGAGTCAGAGCAATTACTCAAGATGATGGTCATATATTTTGCCGTACAAATCAAATTACGCAGGAAGTATCAACTATGGTTGAAATTGTTCGAGCGTTCTACAGCACTATGGGTCTATTAAATGACTACTGGGTTAGTTTGTCGGTACGAGACAGCGAGGGTATGTACTTAGGGGAAGATGCGGTATGGGAACAAGCAGAGGCAGCGCTAGAAGAAGCGGCACAACTCAATAAGTTAAACTATAAACGGGTTGAGGGTGAGGCTGCGTTTTATGGGCCTAAATTAGATTTTATGTTCAAAGACGCAATTGGTCGTGAATGGCAACTAGCAACTATCCAATGTGACTTCAACTTACCAGAGCGGTTTGATTTAAAGTTTATAAATGAAACTGGTGAAAAAGAACGACCAGTGGTCATTCACCGAGCAATTAGTGGTTCGCTTGAAAGATTCATGGGTGTTGTCATCGAACACTTTGCCGGCAACTTCCCGCTTTGGTTGTCACCAGAACAAATCGCTGTCATTCCAGTGGCAGAAGCACATAATGAGTACGCACAAGGAGTGCACGATAAATTAGTGGCAGCGGGATTTAGATCAAAGATCGACACTGACAACGAATCTATGGGCAAGAAAGTAAGAAATGCAAAGAAAGATAAACTTCCCTACTTCTTAATTATTGGTGACAAAGATATCGCTGACAGTACCGTAACAGTCGAATCACGAGACACCGGAGAGTCAACTGCAATGAGTATCGACGAACTTTTGGTGAAATTAGCTACGGAGGCTAGCGTATAAATGGATGGAGAGGTAGTACACCAATGCAACAAACCGGCCGGCTCCCTAGGGTGCCGGCCGGTTTGTATTAATGATTGCTTGCGTCGATTACGCAGCGATTTTGACTGCCTTCATAATGGCCATTTTCACAGCTGAAGCTTCATCAGTGTATGTGCCGTCAAGCGCACCAGTGAGCGCTGCGATCATGTCTGCAATCTGGACATCAGTCATATCTTTGGTTGCTGCTGTGAGAAGATCTGACACCGGTTCGTTCGCTCCCTTTCGGTTACGGTAGAGTGTGTCTAGATCAGCTGAAGCGTCAGCTAGAGCAAACATTGGACGAGTTCCAATCAACTCATAAGCTGCTACAACATTTCCGGTTACCACAGCTTCTGCCAGTGAACCATTTCCAGTTAAAGCCGTAACTGTTGGAGTTGGAGTTGGAGTTGGAGTTGGAGTTGCTGCTGGTTGTGTTGTCAGTTCAGTCAGACGTGTTTGGTTGATTACTACCCAACCATCTTCTAGTGGGTAGGCACCTTTTGCATCAGCGATCACTTTTGTCAGTGTTTCTGAACGGTCAGCATCAGTTGTCATTGCGATCAATGATTGTACTGCGCTACTTGAAAGTAGTGCCTGGTGCAGGTGTGCTTGGTTTTCAACTACGGTTGCGGTATCAACTACTGTCTCTTCTTCTACAGCCGCTACTGGCTCGGCTGTTGCAACTGGTGCAACTGGCAAGTTTGCTGGGGCAGCAGCTTTTGCAGCTGTCGACGTAGCGACTGATGCAGTCGACAGTGCAGCAAAGACATCTGGTCGCATACTTTCAGCGCTGGTCATGTGATCTGCTGAATTTCGGGGGGTCACCAGTTGTGGTGCTGCGCTCAGGAGAGTCTTAGGAATCACCAGTACATAGGTAATGTACAGAGCCCAGGCTGCTAGTAGCGCGTAGAATAGGAATGTCATAACCGTTCCAGCTTCAAACCCGGTATAAGGTACTTCAGTAAGCGAGATTCCAGCAACTAGTGGTGCCTGGTCTCGAGTTTCTAACAGTACGATTTCATCATCTTCCACCTCTACATCAACGGTACATTCTCGATCTCGTGATCCTCGTTCCACTCGTAGGGTATATTCTGTATCCCGGGTTGGGGTCAGAGTGATTTCGCCATCAAATAGTTCTTCTTTGTCATCACTAAGTCTATCTTCAGTCGTCACGATGGTGTTTCCACGATCGTCGGTCAAGATGAGTTCTCGTGCTCGACTTGAATCCCAAGTCAGTGTGATCTCGTCACCTCGATCAATTCTATTGTCTGAGATCTCTAGTTCACATCGTGGAGATGAACTTCCCCCACCTCCGCCGCCTCCGCTTGATACGTCGATACGTACGTTACAGTCAATCGGGTTAAAGCCTGATTTAGTAGCTGTTAGTACGTAGGTTGTGTCAGACGATGGTGAAACATCTTCTGTTCCAGTAAGTCCTGATGCATTGATTTCAGAAATTGAAACCGAATCAGCACCAGTAACATCCCACGACAGTCGACTTGAATCTCCCTCGTCAATTGACGTGTCAGAGGCTATAAAGCTTACGTTTTCAGCACAGGTAAACACTGGAGCTGGATCAGCTACCGCGACTGGCGCGAGACAGCTAACGTCGTCACCATTACTATCAACTGCTGTTAGTGTAAACGTTGTTGATTCTGTTACATTAACTGACTGATTACCGGTTAGAGCAACGGCTCCTACTCCGTTATCAATCGTTACGGTTTCAGCACCAGTTACTGTCCAGGCTAAGTCAACTGAACCTCCGTTAACCGGTAGTGTTCCTGGCGTAGCATCGAATGCTTCACACACTGGTACTGGCTCGGCTGAGACTTGTACTGGTGCTTCACAGGTAACTTCCGTTCCATCTTCCCCAGTCGCAGTCAAGACAAAGACTGTGCCAGTAACAAGCGCAACTTCTGTATTTCCATCGAGCCCTACGGTTCCTACCGTATTGTTGATAGATACTGAAACCGCATTGGTAGTTTCCCACGCAAGCGTACTGGTTCCACCGGTAATGATCATATCTGGTGAAGCAGTAAATGAATCACAGGTAGGCGGTACCACTTTTGGAGTCACGGTCACCGGCGCTTCACACTGAACTTTTTTGTTGTCAGTTCCAAATACTGTTAGTAGGTAGGTAGTCGAGGTAAGTGGTGATACTTCAATTGAACTATCAGCCGCTACTTCTCCGATACCGTTGTTGATGACAACTCGGGTGGCATTAGTGGTTTCCCAGGTAAGGAGACTACTTTCCCCTTCTGTAATACCTGTTGGTGCAGAAGTAAACGCATCACATGATGGTGCAACTACTTCTCCACAATAACCAGCTCCACTATTTAGGTGCTTCGCGTCAAGCAGTCGGGTTCCGTATCGTTGCCCATCAAGTGACAGCAAGACGTCCCCATAAAATAGATCGATCTGGTAAGCACAACTAGGCGTTTCAACATGCAGCTCAACTGAGCTTTTTGGCTCAACAATACCAGTAGCACTGTCAAATAATTTTTGGTTGTCGATAATTTCATCGAATTTTTCGTATGAGGCTAGCCCAACTTTATACTTACAGTAGTGTGAACTGTTGGTCACCTTTCCTTTAGATCCATCAAAGATAGATCCACTAAGATCAGCTTCTGGGTTGTAATGTACGTCACCAGGTTCACATACTTTGACAAATACACATGATCCATCGTCTTTTGTCGCAGTTGGATCGTAATTTGTTGCTGCAGGGTCTGTACACCCTGGATTAACAGGATCGGTAACAGTCACCGGCGCTTCACACTGAACTTTTTTGTTGTCAGTTCCAAATACTGTTAGTAGGTAGGTAGTCGAGGTAAGTGGTGATACTTCAATTGAACTATCAGCCGCTACTTCTCCGATACCGTTGTTGATGACAACTCGGGTGGCATTAGTGGTTTCCCAGGTAAGGAGACTACTTTCCCCTTCTGTGATTGCTACTGGTGAGGCATTAAATGCATCACATCGTGGAGTTTGTACTACCGGCTTCTCAACCTTAACCGTATCAACACATGAATTATTAGTCTTGCCGTCAAAGGTCAGAGTATAGGTGTAAGTTCCTTCTGCAGCTGGTGCTTGGAAGATTTCGTTTGTACCATCAACTGTGACCGCCCCAATACCGTTGTCGATTGAGACGTTGGTGGCGTTAGTAGTATTCCAATTGAAGGTTAGGTTTGCATTTGGAACAACAGTTGACTGAGTGATATTGAATGATTCACAGGTAGGGACTACTGGTGGAAGACACTGCACAGTTACCGTTGCTTGACACCTGTCTCCATTACTATTGGTTGCTACAAAGGTGTAGGTTGTATCTTCTAAAACATTCGTAAATGTCTTATTTCCGTTGGCATCTGAGATAGACTGACCATTGAGTGTAAATTCTTCATACCCTTCAGTTTCCCAAGTCAGGGTCACACTTCCGCCGGTTGCAATAATCTCTGCGCTCGCAGTAAGATCACATGAAGTGACTTCTACTTCAGGGTACTCACACGAATCATCATCCTGGTCGGCTTTAAAATCATAGTTCGTTGCAAAGGGATCAGTACACCCTTCAACTGGAGGAAATATACACGAACGGTCATTGATATCGGCATCGGGATCGTAGTTGGTTGCCGCATCATCAGTACAACCATACACAAAACTCCCGTACGGGAAGCCGATACTTCCACCGCCCCAAGAGTGGTCTAAGTTAAAACCACCAGCGTCACTAGTGCTGGCTTCTGCTGCGTTAAAAAATGAAGCACCAGCACTTGAGAGAGATGCGTTGAACATAAAGAAAACAGCAACGAAGGTTGCAAATACAATTGCAGCAGTCGCTAGTATTCTGTATGCAGAACTATTTAGAGTTGATTTCATAATAAATTGTTTAATTAGGTAATTACTTCAGCCACTCCAACCTACACCAAGTACGTAAGAGTGAAAAAATAACTATCGGCAGCATGTCCATATGCACTGTAGTCGCTCATTTGACGTCTAACAATTATGATTGTCGAGCAGTCATTGAGATGTCAACTGGACCCGCTGCGAGTTGGTGTATAACCGCACTGCCAGTCGAGGTGGACATGCTGCACCTTATACATATAAGAAGCTTACCCGCGTTTAGTTTGCGCCGGGCAACCAGGAGAATTCTTTAACGCACTTGAATAACATGGTTAGCGTCAGTAGAATATGTAGCTTCGAACTACCCTCCTAAGGCTTCGAGTTTGATGTGAGTTTTGACGAACATAAAGAACAAATTCGTCTATCGGCATTGATAATAGCAAACTTAATTGCTTTTGTCAAGGCTTTTTTACGCCGATTCGGTCGCTTGTAAGGTGGCTTCGACGATATATCGGTCGTCAGTACTACCAAAGCTGTTACAGGTCGCAATGGTTAGCATTTGACCAGTATCGGCAATTGGTACCGTCACATCTGATGCACGAGCTTTATAGACTTTCTCGACTCGGTACGTATAGATTACTGCATTCGAAGTCAGCGTGATCGTATCACCCCATTCGAGGTTCTGAATCCCATTAAAAGCCTGGAAATTACGATTAAACACGTTTGGCAGATAACTAGAATGCCCTAAGATAAACACATTCCCATCTTGGTTAGGTGCAGCAGAATCAGGATGACGCACAGCACCCTCAAGTAACGCGGTGTCTAGATCAGCAATAGTGCGAGACACTGGGTTTAGCACATCTACCGTACGGTCCAGTTTCTCTATATACATTGATACTGGCATATCCTGAGTCGCTACCTCAGTAACCGGCTGTTCTGTATCGAGTACTTCTATATTCAAAGGAGATTCTGATACTGTTTGCAAAACATCAGTTTCTTCAGACATTTGTTCGCGCTCAGCTTCAGTTAGCTCAGCTGCTGGTTCAGTCGTTTCTTGCTCTGTTGGTGCCTCGGGCAAAAAATCCACGATAAATAGAAATATATAGATAGTTAAAAACACAAAGAAAAACGTTGTTATAAAACGGATTTTACGTTGTAGCACGGCTTCGATTATTTGTTGCCCAGACATAAGTAAGGTGTACTTTAGCACTAATTTATAAAATGTCAATAGTCTACAGAGCTACTAAATCCGCCATATGTGTGTACACGTTACCGCAATTTATTGACAAATATAACATCTATGCTATTATCCCAAAATTATGGAAACAAATAAAGTATCACCCACCAAGAAAGATTCTATTCTCAAGTCTTTGGCCATTGCTGGATTGCTCGCTGTCTTACTAGTAGTCGCGTGGCTGGCAGTTCAACTAGTACACGTATTCCCGGGAGCATTCAATTCTGTTGCTTCATTAGCAGAAAGTGTGAACCAAAATCAAGAAACCATTATTGATACTAATGATGAATTAGGATCACTCACCGTAACTAGTAATACGTCACTTATAAACAATGGCGAGACACTCGATATTGAATGGAGTGAGGTAAACGCCAATGGTTCATATGTTTTTTCCTATGAATGTATCGACGGCGTAGCAATTACTCACCTAACGACTGCCGGCGATCGTCCATATGATTGTGACACTAATTACAACGTAGGTGATACAAACACCCTCACGCTTGGTATCGATTCAGAAAAAAATCGGTACGCCGATGTGCCATACAATATTGCATTTTTACGAACCAGCGATACAGAACCACGCGCAACTGGATCTAATACTGTCACAGTGGTAAACACATCAATCAACAACCAATTTGTTGAAGGTGCGACCACAGAAACTGAAGAAGAGGTTGAAGAAACTGTCGAGGTTGTAACCGAAGAAGTTGCCACGCCTGCAGCAACACCCACACCGACACCAAGCACACCAACCTATACTCAAGAGTTCACCTATGCAATCCCAGTGTCTAACCCGAACGGATACACTGATCTTGGTGCAACCTACGTTGGAGTTGGTACTGTCAGTAACCGTACTTTCTTTGCAGGACCTGTCAGTAGCGACGAAGCGGGAGCAATCCAATTTACCGTCAAAAACTATGGGACCAAAACCTCACGAGATTGGACATTTTCTATGGAGCTTCCAAACGGGGATACGTACGAATCTCCAACCCAAGCAGAACTGAAACCAAATGAACGAGCGGTACTCACGATCGGTTTCCCTGCCGGAGCGCCAGCGATTCATACATTCGAACTAACTATCGATGAATCGAGCGACCGAAATAGTCGAAACGATTCATTCACCCAAACTGTTGGATTTGCGCAGTAGCAATCACTACATACAAGAAGGTCGCGACATAGTCGCGACCTTTTTTATCTACAATCACCAACCATATATTACCACCCTAATAGCATGTCTAGACAGATAAGATGAGTTGCGAGGCCGGTAAAGAAATTAAGCTGAGCCGTATGTCTTATACGGTGAAGCTTAATTTACTGCAGCCTAACGAAGTAAATCGCTTATATGTCTAGATTTGCAGTCTTAGCGTTATTTTGAATGAAAGACTTCCTAGAAGGCACATCTGTCCCCATCAAGATATCAAACACTCTATCAGCAGCTAACGCATCGTCAATTGTTACCTGTTTGAGGATTCGGTTATTAATATTCATGGTTGTTTCACCGAGTTCTGCGGCATCCATTTCACCTAGTCCCTTGTAGCGCTGGATCCTGGCTTTACCTACTTTTTTTACAGCCGCTTCAGCTTCTGCCTCACCGTCCTCCCCTTCTGTTACTATTTCATCTTCTTGGTTGACGTCTTCTCCCATATCTTTGAGGATCTCGAACTTTTCTTTATCTGTAAACGCATAACGAGTTTCTTTTCCTTTTTGAATTTTGTACAAAGGCGGCATCGCAATATACACGTATCCATCATCAATCAGCGGCCGGAAATACCGGAAAAATAAGGTCAATAGTAAGGTTCGAATGTGTGCCCCGTCAACGTCCGCGTCGGTCGCGATAATGATCTTGTGGTAGCGCAATTTTGATACATCAAACACGTCACCAATGGCAGTCCCGAGTGCAATCACCATATTCTTGATTTGTTCACTGGCCAGCATTTTATCAATGCGTGCCCGCTCGACATTAAGAATCTTGCCGCGTAGCGGCAAAATCGCTTGGGTCTTTCGGTCGCGGCCCATTTTGGCACTACCACCGGCTGAGTCTCCCTCTACAATAAATAGTTCTGAGTCTTCAGCCCGTTTACTTTGGCAATCAGCCAGCTTTCCAGGAAGTGACATACCTTCAAGCGCCCCCTTACGTAGCACGGAGTCTTTGGCTGCCTTGGCTGCCTTTCGCGCCTTTACCGCTAGGATCACCTTGTTGATCATGGCTTTTGCATCGTCTGGATTTTCTTCGAGGAAGATAGCAAACGCTTCAGAAAACACTGACTCGGTTGCACTACGAGCCTCCACTGATCCGAGTTTTGCTTTGGTCTGACCTTCAAACTGAATCTCTGGCATTTTGACCGAGACTACAGCGGTAATCCCTTCGAGCACATCGTCCCCGGTAAAGCCAGCGTCTTTGTCTTTAACGCTAAAGAAATTATTTTTCTTGGCGTAATTATTGAGCGTACGGGTCAAGGCCGTTTTAAACCCAGTAATGTGCGTTCCGTGCTCTGGATTATAGATATTGTTAGCAAAGGCAGTAATACGCGGCGAAATATCGTCTACGTACTGCAGAGCAACCTCGACTGACAGCACCTCAGGACTCACATCAGTTTTCTCTACGTAGAAAATATTTTTGTGGACTGGCTTCTGGTATGAGTTGTTAAACGCCACCAGTGAGCGCAATCCACCTTCAAAGTAAAAGGTTTCGTGTGGGACCGGTAGGTGATCATCCGACAGATAACGCTTGCCTTGCCATTCATATTTCTTGCCATTAATTTCGTCAATCTCACGAGCATCAATAACCGT
>Ga0306899_1000376_pt1 | contig 23588 bp, 19 predicted proteins | sample AntRauMFilla3764_FD_190407 | JGI IMG/M metagenome (GOLD analysis project Ga0306899, IMG submission 190407) | Saline lake microbial communities from Rauer Islands, Antarctica - Metagenome Filla 3 #764 (v2) (version 2) | ecosystem: Environmental > Aquatic > Non-marine Saline and Alkaline > Saline ... | reverse complement strand
GGGGAATTATGACTTTGCGATTCTCTTTTACGAGATCGTTAAGGAAAAAAAGGATATTGTCGCATTCTATGAAGGGGCGGTCCAGCGACTGAAAACCTTGCTCAGCTACCGGGACAAAGGAACCGAAGAGGCGATCACGGTCGAGAAGCAGCTCAGGGAAGCCGAAGCAAACTTGAAGGCGGTTAAAGGAATTCGTGACTACGATGCCGATGTGCGCTGGAGATCGGCACGCGTTCTCCTCGAATCAGAGCGAACATGGGAAGCGCTCTGGTCCTTCTACAACCTCATGCTGGACTACCCGAAGCACGAGCAAGCGGAAGAGTTTCTCTTTCTGGCCTTCAGCCAGGCCCGCAGAGTGAACGACTCTCATATGGTGATCCAACTCGCCAAAGACTACCTTTCCCGCAAGGAATACGAAAAATACCGGGGCCAGGTGACTTTAGATCTGGCGACCTACTATCAGGATCAAGGCTCCCACCAGGAGTTTTATGATTTAGCGACTGCTTATCTGCAGGAGGAGAATACGCAGGACAAAGTTGCCTCTCAGCTGAGCAATCTCCTAGCGATCTACCTGATAGATCGAGAGCTCTATGCCGAGCTCTACGACCGGATGGATCGCTACAACCGCACCCAGAAAGGATCTGCGACGAAGGAATCGACCAAATACTGGAGCTCACTTGCCTTGGTAATTGCGGCCGATTACAACCGTGCCCTGGAAAGCTTTAACGAGTTTATCGATGAATTCGGCACCCGCAGCATATTCTCTGAAGACGTCTACTACCGTCGTGCAATTTGCCTCTACGGCGTGCAGCGCGTCGATGAAGCCTACGAAAAGTTTACCGAATTTGTCGAACGCTTCCCTGCCAGCAAGAAGCGCGGCGAAGCAGAGCTCTACCTAGGTGACATCAAGCGTGAGAAAGGACAGCTCGACAGCGCCCTAAACCACTACAAGTTGGTGGATGAATTCTCAGATCAGCTTACCTTTATTACGAAGGCAATTTTCTCCATCTCGGAAGTGCTTGAAGCTAAAGGGAATCATGAAGAAGCCGCTCAAACGCTCCTCAGCTATATTGATAAATACGGTCAGGATGCAGAGTTGGGTGAAGCCTACATGAGACTTGGAAATTTCGAGGAAAGAAAAGGACGTATCGCCAAAAGGTTCGAATACAATGTCCTAGGGCTCGAGGCCACCGCGAACAATCCGACACGATATGCGGCTGATCAGACCCTCCTTAGATACGCGTATGACTACCCACTATACGTCAAAAATTATGAAGCCGCAGTCAAACTGATCGACGCCATGCTGGCTGATGCCGACTACCTCAGCAGCATCATGAAGGACCGCGCCGTGCAATATCAATTCTTCCAGTCGGAAGAAGGCCAGCAGGTGGACCCTAAACTCGCATACAAGATCATGCGCGACCGGGCGTTCCGAAAGAATCTGCTCGATTCTCCCGAAGAAATCCTCCGGGAACTTCGTTTCGAATACGCGGAAAAACTTAAAAATCTGGAACCCTACAAACTGGATGTGGTTTTCGCTCGATTGCTCACAAATGCGAGTGCGCCTAAGACTGTCCTCGAACTCCGCATCGCGATGGCCAGGGAAATACTATCTGATCAGCCAACCATTTTCCAGTTTACCGACGAGCAGGTCGAAAACGCATCGCCTGCCGTCATGCTATGGCGTGCGCAAAACCTGAGGACCATGAACCCGGCCAAGGCGAGTGCTCTCCTGGAGGTTTCCCTGGAGAAGCATCCCTTCGAGCCCAACCGCTACGAAACTATGCTGACCTTGGCAGAAATTGCCAAGGTCAAAGCACAAAGCAACCCATCCGAAGCAGCCTGGGAATCGGCATTGGCACAGTATGAGCAGATTCTCGAACGCTTCGGGATGCGTGCTGAAGACGGTGCCCCATTCCTAGCCAAGGGCGAAATACTGATTCAACTCGACCGTGAAGAGGAAGCTTTATCAATCCTATCGAATATTCTCAGAAATCCGGAATGGCGTGGCCAGCCACATGCTAAAGCGCATGTTTTGCTGGGGTTGGCTCACTACAATATGCAAAATTACGCTCAGGCGCATGGTTTCTTCGAAAGGATCATGCTCGGATTTGGAGGTTTTCAGAATGAAGTCGCGATGGCATATTACTGGGATTTAAAGACCCTTGAAGCCATGAACGAGAGTGAGAGTGTCAATCAACTGCTCACCGAGATACGCACCCGCGAAGACTTGAAAGACACCGAAGGATACCGCTTAATTGAAGAAAACTATGCGCTATAATTTAAATAAATTCTCCCTGGCTGCATTAGCGACCAGCCTGGCGCTGGTCTGCAATCTCCATGCTCAATCTGAAACCGACAACTTCCGGCTCGATAAACCGATGGAAGTAACGAATCAGGACGGCCAAAAGATCCTACTGGTCGGAATGCAGGGCTCGTCGGTAATTTTTCAATTTGCTGGCATGCCGGATGCCCAAGCCTCCGTACCAGTTGATCAGGGCTCCCGCATCCGTTTCACCTACCCCTATCCTGAAAACTTCAGTGACATACAATTGAATGTCCTGAATGAGAATTACGACCGTGCCCTTCGGTTGATTAGGAAGCCGCCGGTTGACATGCTGCGCTTCCTTAATGTGCCTGAACCAAATTGTAATTTCCATCTCTATGGGGAGCTATACTACCGGGCCCTTGCTTACGCCGGGACCCCCCAGAAAGCAGTCGCAGCCACTGCTGCGATCCCACTTGGTGGCCAAAATTTGCCGCCTGTTTTTCTACAGCACGCTGGCACCCTACTCAATCGACTGGTTAGTGAACGAAAGGTTCCATCAGCAGAGAAACTGCTCGGCATACTGCAAACCAGATTGCCAGTGACAGAGTTTTCAAAACTCGCCCTACCTGTCGCCGATCAACTCCGTCTTCTCGGTCAAAATGAACTCGTAGAGAGTATCTACAAAGCGATGAGTGAATCAACCGACGAAGAAACCAGAAAACTTGGCTTCTTATGGAGCGCCTACAATCAGGCCAACATCGGCAAGACCAAAGAGGCACAAATCCTCTTAGACAAAATTGGTGAAATTACCGAGGAGAGTTCTCTTTTTGCGATTTATTGCCTTGCCCAAGGTCGTCTTGCCCTAGAAGAAAAAAATTCGATTCAAGCACTACGGTACTTGTCACGCGCCATGGTTCGGACCACAATTGCCGATTCTTATAAACCAGAGATTTACTTTCTTATGATACAATCCTATGTCTTGGACGAAAATATGGTCCCGGCCAGACGACTTGCCCGAGAAATGGCAGTTTTTTACCCCACAAACATGTGGCTAGAAACTATCAACAAACGTTTTCCACAACTCAAAGGGATCGAAAAACCCACACTCTAATTTATCAATCCATACCCATATGAAGCTAGAAATGAACCACCTCAAAACTATCCTTATCAGTGCAGGATTCCTGATTGCACTTGCACTGCCATTGACTGCCCAAGACGGGGCAGCAGATAGTGCCACAGCAGACCCCACCGAGGGCATGGCAGAGCTGACGACGGACCAAGAAGCCCCGGCTGAAAAGTCACTGCTCGACATGATCAAAGCTGGCGGCTGGGCGATGTGGCCGCTTGGACTGCTCTCCGTTGCCACCGTTGGGCTGGCCGTTTATAACGCCATCGCTCTACGCACTGCCAACTTTATTGATGAAGAGGTCATTAGCTCGATAGAGAACAGCATCAACTCAGGCGATTTCGAAGCCGCCCGTGAACATTGCGTCAATAATCCCGGGCCCATTACTAATACGCTCGGGCACGTCATCGACGAAACCCTAAAGGGCGAGCATGTGAATGCGGACTCCGTGGAAAAAGCCTTTGAAGCCGCTTCGACCAAAGAATTGACCAGTCCCTTCGTGATTGTCAGTTACCTTTCTATTATCGCAGCGATCGCGCCGATGCTGGGTCTGCTCGGTACGGTTAGCGGTATGGTGAAGGCCTTCAACGCCATTGCGGCACAAGGCATGGGTCAACCTGACATCCTGGCCGACAACATTTCTGAGGCCCTTATCACCACCGCTACAGGGATGACGATCGGCATACCTGCCATGTTCTTTTTCTTCTTCTTCAAGAACAGATATGGCAAAATCGTGGCAGACATTACTCTCATACTCGGTCGTTTCTACGGGGACATTGTCCGTAGCAAAAAGATTTAATCACCTAAGCAAAAGCTTAACAAAGCCTACAATATGAAGATTTGGAGCCCGGATATCGGCGAAGAGGATGTTGATCTCACGCCGATGATTGACGTCGTCTTCCTATTGATCGTGTTTTTCATGACGGTGGCGAACATGATCACCTCAGAAAAACTCGATATCAATATGCCAGTGGCCACTCATTCGGTCATCCCGGAGGAGTTTGGTGGCCGAAGCACCATTACAGTGTTGAGGGATGGCAACATTTATGCAGGCACTCAAGCGGTGAATCTCGATGGTCTTGAAGCTATCCTGCAAAGTGAGCTCAGTAATAATGCTGAGCTCAAGGTTTACATACGCGCCGATAGCTTCACTGAGCATCAATATATTAATGACGTGATGGAAGCCTGCGCCGCAGTCGGTATTTATAATGTCATTTTCGCAGCCTACCAGTCCGACAAGTAAACTTAAATTCTACAATGCAGACAAAAGACATTCTAGGCGAAGGAGAGAAAGCCAATCTCACGCCGATGATCGACGTGGTATTCCTGCTTCTGATCTTTTTCATGGTCACCACCAGTCTGATCAAAGAAGAGGCGGACTTGGGCATCCAATTGCCTACGAATACACCCGCTACGGCTTCAGCGGAATTACCCAGCAAACATATCATTGAAGTCTTGCCAGACGGCAGTGTGCTTTTGAACGGCGGAATGATCGCAAGCGGCAGTGATGGTTCTGTCGTGCTCCGGGGTTTGATCACCACCCTAACTCGCCTGAAGGCCTCATCCGACCGAATGGGGGCAAAGACGATTATAATTATTCAGGCAGACCCGATTTCGCCGCATTACAAGACTGTGCAGGTGCTGGATGCCTGCGCTGCAGCGGACTTGCAATTCGTCTCCTTCTCGAATTTGTAAGTCTTCTTTGCTATCGGTGCGCGAGGCTAAATCAGCTTTTTCTTCGAAGATACTCCATGCGCCCGTTTAGCGTGCCTATACGATGCAATCTGCTCATTCATATTGGGTGCATGACCTGAGTCCGTTCCTCATCCGCTTTCCGGAAAACCCGCTGGGAATTGAAGGAATTCGCTACTACGGCCTAGCCTATTTGGCGGGCTTTATCGGTGCATGGCTCATGCTGCGGGCCTATGACCAGCGGGGCAAATTTCAAATCGATGCTGATGCCCGAGCCAGCTTGATGACCGCAGTCATCATAGGCGTGCTGGCAGGTGGACGTCTCGGATACATGCTACTCTATGATTTTGCTGCGTTTATCGAGAACCCGCTTCTTCTCTTCCGCGTTGACCAGGGCGGTATGGCCAGCCACGGAGGTTTTGTTGGCGTCATCCTGGCACTTTACTGGTTCGCACGAAGGCAGCGATACAGTCTGCTGAGGCTGGGGGATGTCATTGCGTCGCTCGCCCCGCTGGGTTTGATGCTGGGTAGAATCGCTAATTTTATTAATGGCGAGCTCTGGGGCAAAGTCAGCACTGCGCCATGGGCCGTAATTTTCCCCGGAAGTCCCCTCGCCTATGATTCGGGTTCCGCAAGTTACCTGCCTGAAGCTCGACACCCCTCGCAACTCTACCAGGCCGCATTGGAAGGAGCCCTTTTACTGGCCTACCTGCAATGGCGCTTCTGGAAGACCCGAACACCCGCTGGCCAAATTGGAGGCGAATTTCTGCTGGCGTATGGCGTCGTCAGAATCGTCGGTGAGATCTTTCGAGAACCGGATGCGAGTCTCTTAATCGGGATTAGCCGCGGCCAATTTTATTCGATTTTCTTGATCCTAGGAGGCGTATTTGTGATCATGCTTGCCCGTCAAAATCAGCGAAAGCAGAATACCGGCACATAACAGCGCTGTAGCAACTCCGTCGTCGTGCTGCCAATAAGAAAATCACGAATCCGGCTGTGCCCATAAGCTCCGAGCATCAGCAGATCAATTGAGTTCTCCTCGACGTATTCGGCAATCGCGGTTTCCACGACGCCGTTCAATGTTTGGTAGGTCGCATCAATTCCCTGAGCTTTGAACCGGCTCTCCACATCAAACAGGCGCTGCGATGCCTTTTCCTCATCATGCCCCTCCACACAGCTGAGCACGTGAAAGCGCATTTTTTGAAAACCATCCTGCGAAGTGATAAAATCGATGACCTTGCGGCAGCTGTCGCCGCCGTCGTAAGCGATGGCGACTTCCTTAATTTCAGAAAACTTACGATTCCCCACGAAACACGGAATTTGCATAGAGCGCACCACCCGCTCCAACATTGAACCGAGGTGCTCTGAGTCAAATTCTGCATTTTCACCACGCTTGCCCAAGACAAGGACATCGGTGGGGTCAATCCGATCTTTGACCACATCCACCAACATGCCGGTTTCGTAAACGAACTCCATCTGATCCGCAAGCCCCTGCTCCTTGAACACCGATTCAGCTTGTTCCTGAATGAATTTGGCTTTGATCGACTCGACTTCTCTCAAGTGCGTCACCATGCCCTCGAAAGGCTGTATGCCCATACTGCCGCTCAAATCCGCAACCGCCGGCATTTCAAAGAGGCGCAGGTCGGTCACGTAAAGCGCGGTAATGGAAGCATTCTTTGCCTTCGCCAGCCAGGCAGCATATTGGCAGGCGACCTGTGAATACTGTGAGCCGTCGGTGCAAACGAGTATTTTATTCATGGTATTTTTTTGGGGTGTATGGATGATGAATGATTCGTCGATTCGAACAACGATAGTCTCGAATAAAAACAGCTCACTTGCAACGCAAAAGCGAGGCCTCGAAAGCCGCTGAAGCTGCCGCCTATGCCTTGAGGGTAAATCCGTCCGGAACTGTCACACTTTTACAGACAATCAATACCCCATCACGAATGGCCACGTCCACACCCGGCCCGAAGTTGTCAGGCAGGCCGGTCGGATCGAGCACCACATTATTACCTATGCGCACGTTTTTATCGAGAATTGCATTCTTAATCACACAGTTCTCCCCCACACCTACATCCGGACGGTTCTGTTTGCGATTTTTTTCAATTTCAAAGAAGCGCTCGATGCGATCCGAGCCCATCATAATCACATTCTCCATCTTGGTGCCCGCTTTGACGCGGGAACGAACGCCCAAAGAGCAACGTTTAAACTCAGCAGAATCGAGCATGCAGCCATTTGCCATCATCGAACGATTGAAGGTGCACTGGTTGAGCTTGGAGGCAGGAAGGAAGCGGGCGTGGGTATAAATAATTTCGTCCTCATTAAAGAAATCAAAAGCTGGCACGGGATCAGTCAGGCTGAGATTACACTCAAAAAAGGCCTTTACTGTTCCGATATCTTCCCAGTAGTCGTCGAAAACATAGCTGCACATCTTGGACTTTCCGAGCATCCCGGGAATAATCTCCTTACCAAAGTCCGTCGTATCGGAATCCAAGGCATTAATAAGGGTTTTAGCATTAAAAACATAGATCCCCATCGAGGCCAGACAGTAGTCTTGATCGCCCGGATTCTTCATTTTCTGCCTCACTCCCTCACCAACGGCCAGTCCTTTGATAATTTCCGGGTCGGAAGGTTTCTCAACAAACTCGGTAATTTCAAGTTGTTCATCGATCCGCATCAGCCCAAGGCCTTCAGCTTCATTGAGGCCCATCGGTTTTGCGGCGATGGTGACTTCTGCACCGGAGGCATCGTGCTCGCCCACCACGGCCTGCAAATCCATGCGGAAGAGTTGGTCTCCGGATAGGATGACAAAGAGATCGTCCTCTCCCGCACCGTGGAAATGGTGCATATTCTGACGGACAGCGTCGGCCGTGCCCTGATACCACTTGTCGTCGTGATCCGTCTGCTCAGCGGAGAGAATATCCACAAATCCCCCGCCAAACGGGTCGAACTTATAGGACTCCTGAATATGACGGTGCAGCGAAGCAGTGTGAAATTGGGTTAAGACAAAAATCTGGTTGTAGCCGGAGTTCAAGCAGTTGCTGATAGGGATGTCGACGAGGCGATATTTACCGGCCAGTGGCACGGCAGGCTTGCAGCGCTCTTGCGTAAGCGGACTAAGACGGGAGCCACGGCCACCGCCCATGATAATGCAGATAATTTTTCGTTTTTTCATAATTTTATTTGGGGTTTGGGATTTTAAGTCATTATACAGACTTGTAAGTTAGGGATTCGACCCGATGATGAGAAGCCTTATGTGTGGAATTGTTGGATATGTGGGTCGCGAACGAGCGGGAAGTCTAATGCTGGAAGGATTAAAGCGTTTGGAATACCGGGGCTATGACTCCTCGGGCATGGTAATTGCCACGCCAGACGGATTTGAGCGAATCAAACGCATCGGTCGTGTAAAGGTGCTGGAAGAAGCACTGAGTGAGACGCAACTGGGTGGCTCACTGGGCATCAGTCATACTCGCTGGGCGACCCACGGAGATGTCACGGAAGCAAACGCCCATCCTCACACCAGCAGCGATGGGAAAATCTCACTCGTTCACAATGGCGTGGTCGAGAACTACCTCGGAATGAAGAAATTCCTCGGCGAAAAGGGCTTTAGTTTTATCTCAGATACCGATTCCGAGGCGCTCTGTAACCTCATTGCCTACCATTATGCGAAAGAGCCCGAGGTCGCAGGCAAGAACCGCTTCCTCGAATCCGTCCGAAAAACCTTAAGCCACGTCGAGGGCACCTACGGCATCGCTGTGGTCTGCACGGAGTATCCTGACGAATTAATCGGTGCGCGCAAGGGTTCGCCTCTGATAGTGGGCGTCGGCAACGGAGAAAATCTCCTCGCATCTGACGTCAACGCCATCACCCACTGTACGCAAAATGTCGTTTATCTCAACGATAACGAGGTCGTGCATTTGCGGAGGGATAGCTTTGCCATTTCCACCGTCAGCAGCAAGAACGTCGAGCCTGTCATCCACCTAGTGGATTGGGACACCTCCGCCGCGGAGCTGGGCAACTACCAGCACTTTATGCAGAAGGAGATCTTCGAGCAGCCTACCTCGCTGGAAAACGGAATGCGTGGCCGCTTTTCCGACGACGGCAGCACTGCTTTTTTCGGCGGGCTGAACCTCACACCTCAGGAACTGCGCCACGTCGACCGCCTTCTCTTCATCGCTTGTGGCACTGCCTGGCACGCCTGCCTCGTCGCCGAGTATCTCATCGAGCGCTACGCCCGCATCCCGGTGGAAGTGGAATATGCCTCCGAATTCCGCTACCGCAACGCACCGCTCGACAAGAACACACTCGTCATCGCCATCAGCCAATCCGGCGAGACCATCGACACACTGGCCGCACTCCGCGAAGCAAAGCGTAAAGGCTACCGCACGCTCTCCATCAATAACAGTGTCGGCTCCACCATCGCCCGCGAGAGCGACGGCGGCATCTACCAACACGCAGGCCCGGAAATCGGCGTCGCCTCAACGAAGGCATTCACTTCACAAATCATGCTCTGCGCCATGCTGGCACTCTACCTTGGTCGCCTGCGCGACCTGAGCTACGGAGATGGTGTCGAGATCGTCACCGCGCTCAAGGCGATGCCGGAGCAGATTCGCAAAGTGCTCGGGCAGAACGAAAAAATCGCGACCATCGCCAAGAAATACGCGGACTATGAAGACTGCCTCTTCCTTGGCAGACAGCTCATGTTCCCGATTGCCCTTGAAGGAGCACTCAAGCTCAAGGAAATTTCTTACATTCATGCCGAGGGCTACCCTGCCGCCGAGATGAAGCACGGCCCCATCGCCCTGATCAGTGAGAAATGCCCGAGCGTCTTCCTCGCCACCTCCGGCGAGATCTTGCAGAAGAGCCTCTCGAACATCCAGGAAGTCAAAGCCCGCAAAGGTAAAATCATCTGCATCGCAACCGAAGACTGCGACATACCGGAGAACCTGATCGACGACCTCGTTATTGTGCCCGAATGCCACGAAATTGTGACCCCGATTCTCATGAGCATTCCCGTGCAACTCCTCAGCTACTATATCGCGCTCGAACGCGGCTGCGACGTGGATAAGCCCCGTAATCTAGCGAAATCGGTTACGGTGGAGTAAGTCAGGAAAAAATCTGAATTCAATCCATTCGCCATCCGCGATACAGAATTCAATCCGTTTTCTAACCTGCGACGGCTGTGCGAATTAGTCGTAGGGACTCCGCTTGCGGATGTCGCGGACCTGCGGTGGGCTGCTGCACTGGGCATCCGCAAGCGGAGTCCCTACGATGGGAAAACGGCCGCCTTGATAGTTTGGTAGAGTCGCTCCAGCTCCGGCATTTCTACGCCCGCTGCTCGTCCACGCCGCAAGGGCTCGCCCCAGATGGCTTCGACTTCGACCGGGCGCTTCTCAACAAAATCGATCAACGAGGAGGGCTGATAAGCCCCCATCTTTTCGGTTACGTCGAATTGCCCCTGCAGGAAGCTCTCGTCGATGGTATGCCCGAAGGTGGCTGCGACGGCCTGCAATTCTTCCATCAAGTGGCGGGCGCGGCCCTTTAATGCGGGATCGCCCAGTATTCGATCGCAGGTGATCGCACCACCCGCGATCGAGAGACCATTGAAGGGCACATTCCAGCAGAGCTTTCGCCAAAGCGCGGCATCGAGCACGGGGGAAAAATGTGTTTTCACACCGGCAGCATTGAAAGCGTCCACGACCTGCTGCGCGAGTCCCGGCCAGCGGTCGCCAAGCGAGCCGATCTCGACGCGTCCGGGATGGTAATTTTCCACGACTCCGGGTGCGACGCGGTTGACGCAGACGAAGCAAAGGCCGGAGAGGATTGGATTATCGGGGAAATGGCGGGCGTAGAACTCAGCGTTACTCATCCCGTTCTGGAGCGTAAGGAGGGTCGTCCGTCCGGGTTCGACGAGGGCCTTAAGCGACTCAATGAGTTGCTCGTTCACCGTTGATTTTGCGGCAATGAGAACAATGTCGACCGGACCAATGGCCGAGGCGTCTGTCGCCACCGAGGCGGGCCGGATGAGCGTCTCGTTAAGCATTTCGCCGGTTTTAGGGTGAACCCGAGAGATAAGAATCCCCTGAGCTTTGAGGGCAGCGGCGTCGCTCCGGGCCAGCACGTGGATTGATTGGCCATCAGCCGCAAGCAGGCCACCGTAGTAGAGGCCCACCGCACCGGGGCCAACAAGAGCCCATGATCGTTCTTTTAAAATCATTCTGCCGTAAATTATTCTCTCTATACCTCTGAAAGAAGATAAGGATCAGAGCTTGTGCACCTTGCTATCGGCTGCCTCTTTGGCGTGAACCGGGTAGTCCAGTGTATAGTGCAGGCCGCGGCTTTCTTTGCGCTGGAGGGCGCAATCGATGACGAGCTGGGCAACCAGTGTCATATTGCGCAGTTCGAGCAGGCTCTCATCCACTTTAAAGTTCCAATAATACTCGTTGATCTCGCGTTCCAAGGTGTGGATGCGGGTGCGGGCGCGCTCGAGGCGCTTCGTGCTCCGGACGATGCCGACGTAGTCCCACATGGTGCGCTTCATTTCATCCCAGTTGTGCAGAAGCACCACGCGCTCATCGGAGTCGCGCACATCGCCATCAGCCCAGGCGGGCAGTTCGCTCTCGGGCTCAGTCGCCTTATCGATGTAGCGCAATACGGAAGCCGCCCCACGATTGGCCATAACGACAGCCTCAAGTAGCGAGTTACTGGCAAGACGGTTGGCCCCGTGCAAACCCGTGCAGGCCACTTCCCCGCAGGCGTAAAGGCCGGCGAGCGAAGTCTCCCCATTAAGATTGGTTTTTACCCCACCGCAGAGGTAGTGTGCCGCTGGCACCACTGGAATCATGTCCTTTTCGAGTGAGAGGCCCTGCTTGGCGCAGAAGTTGTAGATATTCGGGAAGCGCTCGTGTAGGGTCTTCACCCCGATGGGGCGGGTATCGAGCCAGACGTGGCGGGCACCGGACTTTTTCATCTCTGAGTCGATGGCCCGGGCCACAATATCGCGCGGCGCAAGGTCTTTCCGCCTGTCGTAGCGGTCCATAAAAGCCTCACCTTGGAGATTTCGAAGAACCGCACCCTCCCCGCGCACGGCCTCGCTGATGAGGAAGCGGTCCGAGTCTCGGGTGTAAAAGGCGGTGGGATGAAACTGGATAAACTCGAGGTTACGCACCTCGACTCCGGCCCGGTAGGCCATGGCAATCCCATCACCAGTCGCGATGAAAGGGTTTGTGGTATAGAGATAGATTTGCCCGATGCCACCGGTGGCAAGCATGACGGAACCAGCCTTAAAAGTCTCGACTTCATCAGTCCGGGTATTGAGGGCGTAGAGACCCCGCATGCGATTCGACCCGGGTGAAGCCCGCCCGCTGCGACGAAGTTTTGCCGAGGTAATGAGCTCGACCGCAAAATGGTGCTCCAGCATATCAATCTGCTTCGAGGACTCGACCGCATGGAGCAAAGCCTGCTCGATGGCTTTGCCCGTCACATCCTTGACATGTAGAATGCGGCGCTTGGAGTGACCGCCCTCTTTACCAAGGGAAACACGACCGTCGTGAAGTTGGGAAAAATCGACACCTCTGCGTATCAGTTCTTCGATGCATAAGGGCCCATCCCTAAGGATTTCACGAACGGCTTCTTCGTCGCAAAGCCCATCACCCGCATCGAGCGTGTCGGCGACGTGCATCTCGACATCGTCGGTCTGCGAGGTCACCGCAGCGATGCCTCCCTGCGCATAGTTCGTATTGGATTCGGCCGAGTTCTTCTTGGTAATAATGGCTACCCTGTGGCCTGCTTCCGCGACTTTTAACGCAAAACTTAAGCCGGCAATGCCACTGCCCACTACAATCACATCATAAAACTTGGTCATGGTTTACAGTTCGATATTATCAATCAACCGCGTCTGATCCACCCAGGCAGCGACGCAGGCGATGTGTCGCCCCGGTTCGATTTCGCGGGCCGGCTCCATAGTATTCTTATCCACCACTTGCGCGTAGATGACGCGGACACGGCGGTGCAGCGAGAGGTGGTGTGTGATTTCCGCCACGATGCGGTCCACGCTCCGCGTGCCCTGCTTTACCATATCCTGAGCGATACGCAAAGCTCTGGAGATACTAAGCGCTTCCTCCCGTTGCACGCTGGACAAGTAAACGTTGCGCGAGCTGGTAGCGAGGCCATCCGTATCTCGATGTGTCGAACCAACAGCGACCTCCACGGGAAAGTTCAGGTCGGCCGCCATTTTTTTTATGACAGCACACTGTTGCGCATCCTTCTGACCAAAAACCGCAATGTCCGGCCGGGTGATGTTGAAAAGCTTCAGGCAAACTGTGGTCACACCTTGAAAGTGGTGCGGCCGGGAAACCCCGCATAAACCCGCGCTGAGGTGTTTTTCCTTCACATAACTCGAGTAACCCTTTGGGTACATTTCCTGAACGCTCGGGTTGAAGACAATGTCCACGCCACGCTCACGGCATTTTTCCAGATCTTCCTCCAAAACCCGGGGGTATTGGTCGAAATCTTCACTCGGTCCAAACTGGGTGGGGTTGACAAATATAGAAACGATGACTTTGTCAGCTTCTTCCTTGGCAATATCAATCAGCGCGAGATGCCCGTCGTGAAGGCTACCCATCGTAGGCACCAACCCGATCAGCCTGCCGCTGGAGCGCAGGCCGATGGCGTGAGATTGCATTTCGTTAACCGATTGTATTATCTGCATAAGCGTTAAAACATTCTTTACTAAGGACGAAAAACTTACACCTCAATCATAAACATCCGCCCGAAAAAGCCAAGCCACCCGAAATTAATCATTAGCCATTAGCCATTAGCCATTAGCAATTAGTCATTAATCATTAATAATCAAATATAATCATGAGCGATCCCTACATCCAAGAACTCTTCGCCGAGCGCATCGGCGGCAATCAATACGGTAAGTCCACCGCGATCTACAAGTTTGAGAAGATCAAACGCGCTAAAAAGGCCGCAAAAGCGGCTAAGCCGGATGTCGACCTGATCGACATGGGCGTAGGGGAGCCCGACGAAATGGCCTTCCCCGTGGTCGTCGACACGCTGCAGGCCGAGGCCGCCAAGCCGGAGAACCGGGGCTACTCCGACAACGGCGGTGACGACTTCAAAACCGCCGCCGCGAAATATATGGCCGATGTTTTTGGCGTGACGGGCATCGACCCCGAGAGCGAAGTCATCCACTCCATTGGCTCAAAGACTGCGCTAAAGATGCTTCCGGCCTGCTTCATCAACCCCGGCGATGTCGTGCTGATGACCGTGCCCGGCTACCCGGTGCTCGGCACCCACGCCAAGTATTATGGCGGCAACGTCTATAACATGCCGCTCGAAGCGGACAAGGACTTCCTCCCCGAGCTGGATGCCATACCGACCGACGTGCTGGCTAGGGCCAAGATCCTGGTGCTCAACTACCCGAACAATCCGACCGGTGCCTCGGCTACCCTCGAATTCTTTGAAAAGGCGGTCGCCTTCGCCAAGGCCAACGATCTGATCATCGTGCAGGACGCCGCCTATGCCTCACTCATCTTCGAAGGCAAACCGCTCTCGATCTTTCAGGTGCCCGGCGCAAAGGAGGTCGCAATCGAGCTGCACTCGCTCTCCAAGAGCTTTAACATGACGGGCTGGCGGATCGGCTTCGTCGTGGGCAACCCTCTCATCGTCAAAGCCTACGGCGACATGAAGGACAATTCCGACTCCGGCCAGTTCCTCGCTATCCAAAAAGCCGGTGCTGCCGCACTCGCCCACCCCGAGATCACCGAGGCAATCGCCGCGAAATACTCCCGCCGCATGGATCTACTGGTGGACGCGCTCAACCAAAACGGCTTTGCCGCCAAGAAGCCCAAGGGCAGCTTTTTCCTCTACGTGCCCGCACCGAAGTCCGCGACGGCCGACGGCGAGACCACCGGGTTTGAGTCCGGGGAAGCCTTCAGCCAGTGGCTCATCACCAACGAGCTGATCAGCACCGTGCCCTGGGACGATTGCGGCAGCTTTGTACGTTTCTCCGTCACCTTCGCCGCACAGGGTGAAGAGGCTGAGAAAACAATTGCTGTGGAGATCGCGGGTCGCCTAGCGAAATACGACTTCGCTTTCTAGCCAAAAGGATCTACAGCCTGCACGATGGGCAATTGCGGCCCCTACAGGATGTCATCACGGGCGACAACAGGCCTCATTGAGAACGCTTCGGCATCCGGTAGCTCTTTGAAGCAAAGGGAATCTCCTCCAAGCCGCGGCGCTTATTAATGAGGATCGTCAGGGTAAAAAAGTAGTTGCAGAGGAGATTACAGAAGCGGTGCAGCACATCCGGAATCTCCCGCGCTTCCTTTTGATGGATACGCACCATTAGGCGGATGGCCTTTTTCGCATCAGAGCTGGCCGCATTGAGCTGAGGCACCGGAGCCTCGCCCCGAGGAAGAACAAAGCCGTCGAGGCAGCCCTCGGTCGCTTTTTTGTGCGCACGATAGCACTCAAGCAGCCATTCTAAATCACTTTCCGAGACCGCACACTTCCCCCGGATAGAACCGTTTAAGTGATAGATAAGCGGCTGAAGATGCTCCAGTTCGGCCCGCAGGTCGTCACAGTCGCCGGGCATTGCAGCGATTAAGCCCCCGATTTGTCGGCACATTGCGTCGGTGTGTATTTCATAGTCGCAGAGGTAAGAGTGCTCGTAAATAAAAGGGTAGCACAGTTCATCGACGTTCTTGCTTTTAGTCAGCTTCATCATCCAACAATCATCCTATCTCGAAAAAAAGCCAATGCTATTAAGAATCACGGCACGGGTCCTATTGCCTCTGATATCACTTCTGTCCTCGGCGCATGGCAGCGAAGTTCGCTATGCAAAAAACTTCAATCTGTCGGACTTCGGGACGCACCGTATTTTAACGGTGCGGAACGTTTTTCAGAATTCAGAGCAGGTCTATCGCTATGCCTTAGTGCCAAAGGAGCAGGAAGTCCCTAAACTTCACGCCAACACCCAAATCATCCGCACCCCAGTCGAGCGCGTCGTCGCGATGGAAACCGTCTATATCGGCCACCTTGAAGCACTCGGGCAGCTCGACCGCATCGTCGCGGCAGCTACCGTCGATTTTATCAGCAATCCGGGGATCCGGGAACGCGTGAGCGAGGGTAAGATACGCTCCGTTCAAATCGGCCAGGCACTTGATGTGGAAAGCTTGCTAACGATCCAGCCGGATCTCATCTTGACCAGTATCTCGGGCGATCCCGCCTTCGACATCCCCTTTAAACTGAAACGAACCGGCCTGCCCGTCGTCCTTTCCGCCGGCTATATGGAACAGCATCCCTTGGCGCGCGCCGAATGGATCAAGTTCATCGCCGCTTTTTTTGAAGAAGGTGAGCGCGCGGAACAAATCTTTAACCGGATCGAAGCCCGTTATCACGAGTTGACCGCCCTGACCGAAGGAATCGAAGCGCGGCCTACGGTGCTTTGTGGGGCCCCATACTCTGGCGTCTGGCACGTGCCGGGAGGCAAAAGCTATACGGCACGAGCCATTCAGGACGCTGGTGGCGACTACCTCTGGAGCGAAAATTCCAATCAAGGCGGCATACCGCTCGATATCGAGCGGGTCTTCCTTAAAGCGGCTCGTGCGGACTTCTGGATCAACCCGAGCGGGTATCGCAGCATGCGGGCGCTACTGTCTGCCGACCAGCGCTTCGGGAAGTTCAGCCCTGTCAACAATGACAAAGTCTACAACAACACACGCCAGGTCTCGCCGTCCGGGGGCAACGCAATTTGGGAAAGTGGCATCGCGCACCCCGATGATGTCTTGGCCGACCTGATACATATTTTCCACCCGGACCTAATGCCGGATCACGAGTTTGTGTATTATGAGCGACTAAAATAACGTCTTCCCAATACAGAAAGTTCGCTCCCGGTATCCGATAGGCTACTGACTTACGAGCGCGGCAGCAGCATCCAGCTCACGCTGGATGCTACGCATAAATCGTAGCATCGGTCCGTCAGGCCGATGATCTTTTCGCATCGAATGTTCAAATGAAGTTGGCATGTTCCCGAATCACCACACGATTCGCGGCATCGTAAATCCACAAAGCTCAGTCAAGTCACGGGTCAGCCTGGTGCTCCTGCTCTCAGTAGCCGCCATTCTGCTGCTTGCTGCGCTCAGCGCCTGCCTTGGCAGCGTGACCTTGCCGCTGAATGCGGTTTTGAAAACACTAACTGGCTCGACCGATGTCGATCCTGTCATGCGCCAAATCATCCTGGATTTTCGGCTGCCCCGCATCCTCACCGCACTTCTAGCAGGCGCGGCGCTTGGCACCGCCGGTCTCCTCATGCAAACGGTCTTTCGTAATCCTCTGGCCGATCCCTTCGTGCTCGGGGTCAACTCCGGAGCCAGTTTGGGCGTCGCTATCGTCCTACTGGCGCTCGCGCCGGCCGGCATCAGCCTGACCGCCGGACTGGGGGCATCGGGCCAACTCCTGGTCGTCCTCGCCTCCAGCTCAGGCGCAGCGGCAACGCTCTTTATCGTGCTGCTGCTCTCGCGGCGGGTCGACATCATGTCGGTCCTGATCATCGGGCTGATGATCAGCTACACGATCGGTGCCCTCGTCAGCATCCTGATGTTCTTCAGTATGGCCGAGCGCCTACAGAGTTTTATCAACTGGTCCTTTGGCGACTATGGTAATGTGAGCTGGACGCATATGCGCCTCTTTGCACCGGCCGTGCTCTGCGGCCTGATTTTGAGCAGTTTGTTTATCAAGCCGCTCGACGCTCTGCTCCTCGGCGAGCAGTATGCCCGCAGTGTCGGCACACGGGTGAAAAAATCGCGCTTCCTCATTCTTTTGGCGGCCTCTCTCCTAGCCGGCTCGGTGACTGGCTTCTGTGGCCCGATCGGCTTCCTCGGCATCGCCGCACCACACCTCAGCCGCTACCTTTGCCGGAGCAGCAGTCACCGCATACTAATCCCCGCCTCGATTTGCATAGGCGCACTGCTCTCGCTCGCATCTGATTTTGTCGCGCGTGGCCCCGGCCTGGATGTCGTGCTCCCGCTCAACGCCATCACGGCGCTGGTCGGCGCACCGGTCATCATTACCGCGCTGGTCAAACAACGAAACATGAAACGACTTTTCGGATAATGGACGCCTCCTCTCCACCGGTTCTCTCGGCCAAAGAACTCTCGATCGGCTACGACCATGGCGATTCTGACCGTTGCATCGCCAGGGGTCTGGACCTTTCGCTAAAGGCCGGAGAATTCGTCTGTCTGCTGGGGCCGAACGGCACGGGAAAATCCACCCTCATTCGCAGTCTGAGCGGCATGCAGGCCCCACTCGCGGGGGAAATCCTCATTTCCGGCAGCGATTTCCATAGCATCCCGCCGCGCCAGCGTGCCCGGCTCGTCAGCGTCGTGCTGACAGAGACTTTGCCCATGGGGATGATGGATGCCTATGCCATGGTCGCACTCGGCCGCCACCCCTACTCGGGCTGGTTCGGAGCACTGGCCCCAGAGGATCACGCACGCATCGAATGGGCACTGGGCGCCGTTGGTGCCCGGGACCTCGCCCGCCGCCAAGTGGGCGAACTCAGCGACGGCGAACGGCAAAAAATTTCCATCGCCCGTGCCCTTGCCCAAGAGACCAAAGTGATGCTACTGGATGAACCAACCGCCTTTCTGGATCTGCCCCGACGGGTCGAGTTGATGCGCATCCTGCGCGATCTCGCCCACAGCAAAGGCCTGGCTCTGCTGCTCTCGACTCACGACCTTGACCTTGCCCTGCGCTTTGCCGACCGCCTTTGGGTGCTGAACCATCAGGGTGAACTGATTCAGGGCTACCCCGAGGCCATCGCCATGAGTGGCGATTTCGCTCGGGTCTTCGAAAGCGAGAACCTCGACTGGGATCCAACTATCGGCAGCTTCCGCGCCCACCCGATGCCCTGCCTTCTGGCCAAGGTCGAGGGCGATGGCGTCGCCGCGCTCTGGACCAAGCGGGCGCTTGAGCGCCTCGGATTCGGCCTGACGGAGGTTGCGGACGAAGCCGCCTTCACGGTAACCATCGAACGCGAGCACCAATGGCGGGTTTTCAGGTCTGACGAGGAGTATTTGTTCCATAGTATCGCGGAGACGATTGAATGGATCGCCGCCGAGGACTGGACAGAGTGAATCGCCCGCAGGACCTCCGCTTGCCTTCGACCATGAGTTCAGGCCGGATGGCGGATGGCGGATGGTCCGGCTTCGTCCATAAGCAGCTGCCGTGGCGAAAATATACTGCCGCGCATTAGGTATTAGTGATTTTCAAGGAATGGAAAATTCACAAATCATGACGCGTGTGAGTACACCTCCTCGCGGGCATCGCCGATCTCATTAACCAAAAATCGGCAGTTGAAGAGAAGAGGATTTTTAAACCCATTAATTTACATTAACCAAAAACCCTTCGCCGCAAGCCCTGCAAACTCGCCAAGTCCCCCCAGTCGGCCCCGGGCAGCAAAGTAGGTTTCGGTGGATGTTTTCGCTTCTTCTTCGATTGCCATACCCCTACAAAACCGCGCACATACTCCTGACTGCCCAGAATTGCCCCATCCGTAAAATACCGCACTCGACAGCGCAGCACCGTCATCCTCGGCAAGATCGCGTTTCCCTCCTCCAGCACCTTGAGCACCTTATCACGATCCGCCTGCGAAAGGCCAGCCTCGCCTGCACGCTTCCCAAAGATGAACTCCCGGTGCATCTGTAACGCCTCTGCCACCGAGAGCTTTTCACGCGCCGCACCATCCGCATAAGCGCTCCAAATATGCCGTATCCCCCTAAGCGCCGCCTGCCCTTCATACCCGTCTGAACCCTGACGAAGGCGGGAGCCTACCAGACCTGCACTCACCGAATGGGCCACTGCTTCCGCATAGCCACAAAAACGATAATCTTTCGGATCATCGACGATCCCAGCCCGCACCGGATTCAAATCGATATACGCTGCCATCGTTTGCAGCGGATTTCCCTTCCCCTCCACCAGTACACTCTTAAAGCGATCCGACCAAAGGGGACCAAAGCGATCATGCGACTTGTTAAACCAAGTAGTGAAGCGTTGCTTCAGCGTTTTCATAAACTCCGAAACGTCGCACATTCGGGCCTTCAGACGCTTGCGGATCGCCTCCGCCTCTTCGCCGCCTTTCGCTAGAGTCCGCTCCATCACCACCGCCGAAGCCGCCTCGTATTTAGTTGGTTTCGGATAGAGGACCCGCCAACGCCGCATCAACTCTTCATCCGACAACTCCCCCAACTCCGGCACCCAGACCAGGACGTGAAAGTGATTTCCCATCAGAGCATAAGTCAGAACGTCTACCCCGCAAAAATCCGAAACCTGACGGATCATTTTTCGAAGCACCTCCTTCTCCCGATCACCAAACAAACGCTCCCCATTTACAGTCCGACTCATACAATGATACACGGCCGGACTCCCAACTACCTTAAACCTCGAACATCTCATACCCCACACAATGCCTAAATCCAAAGCATTGTCCAGCTCTAAATTAAGGGACGGACCAAAATTTATATTAGACCTTATTAACGAGTTGCGTAGAGAACTCTGGGCAGCAGTCATAAGACCCGAGGTTTTAGACCACTTCATGGATAAAGCGCACTAAAACAAGAAGTCGGTTAATGCGAACCAGACCTCTGTAGCTCACTGTTTGCCGCTACTGGCTGATCTCAGAATGACCAAACTCGAGACGGCTTCTTAACGAAGCCGGGGTATTCGCAAGCGCAGCCCCTACCGCTTAGCGCTTCCCGCACTCCGGGCAGGTGCCGGAGTAAATCACCTCACCTCCACTCACTTGAAAACCGGCCGGAGCCTTGATCTCGGGCAGCTTCATGACGACCGGCAGGTCAAACACGCGTCCACACTCACGACAGAGGAAGTGCGGGTGCTCCGCACCAGCCGGCAACTCATAACGCCTGGGTTGCCCCGGATACTCCAAACCGATCAAGTGAAATTGATCGGTCATCTCACGAATCGTTCGGTCCACGGTAGCGGAACCAAGACGCTCAATTTTTTGCCGCCCGAGCCGTAGAATCTCCTCACGCGTGAGCGGACGCCCGGCGTCCCGTAAGACGCCGAGTATCACTTCACGTTGCTTGGTGTGCTGCATTAAAAGTTGTATTTGACCCCGAGGTAACCAGCTCGGCCGAGTGTCGGATAGCCTGCCGCAGACGCATAGGTCTCGTCGAGAAGGTTTTCAACCCGGCCATAGATCGACCAAGTTTCATTAATCTCCCAATCCGCAACCAGACGAAGCACTAAGAAATCTTCGGCGGGCACCTGCAGGAAAGTTCCCGGGTCGATATCTTCCCGGTCAAACTGCCCGATCACCTGAAGGCCCGCACTCAGTGAATCCGTAAACGCATAGAATGCGGAAAATTGCAGGAGATGCTCCGGACGACGAGCCAAGGGGACGCCATCAGCCGGATCAGCGATAAAACCACCGGTTCTCGGATCATTTAAACGGTCACTCTCAGCGATAAGATAAGTGTAGCCGAGCCCCAGCATCAACTTTTCGCTCGCTTGATACTCGACCGAGACTTCGGCCCCCTGAGTCACCGCTTCTTCAATGTTAAAAGTATCAAAAGTGCTCGGCTCGTAGCTCAAGAGCTCGTCGATTTCGTTTCGAAAGAATAGCAGTGAATAGGTTAGACCTCCACCGAGCAAACTTTGCCGGAAGCCCATTTCGTAGGAGAAACTCTCCTCGGCGCTGAGCGGCGTGCTCAAATCTGAATCGTAAGCAAGATCGACGGCACTGGGAGGCGCATAGGAACTAGCGACTTTGGCGAAAAGGGCAGCGTCCCAATCCGCAAGCTTGTAAATTAGACTAAAGTTACCGGTGATCTCGTCATCATATTCTGAATAGTCATCATAACGAAGGCCACCCCGCATCTCGAAAGTTTCAGATAGTTGCCACGCCAACAGAGCATAGGTCCCCCACTGCTGAAAACTCTCTTCGTAAGGCACCGCCGGGGCTAGCGGGCTACTGGTAAAAAGGTTCGTATTGCGTGCCTCATCATTCCGATAGACCGCGCCTACGGTCAGCAGGGCATCATCGCTCAAAGAATAGTCCAGCTGCAGGTCGACCTCGTCTCCAGTAATGTCGATCTCATTCGAAATCGGAAAGTCGCCGAGATAAATGGCAGGAAACACACTGTAATTAAAAGCTGAGTTCACTTCGAAGATATCGGCATTCCGCTCGGAGCGTGCGTAGAATAAATGCACGGACAACTCGTCTGTGAGGTAACGAAGGCCCGGCGAAACCAACCAGTTGGTTGTTTGCTCGAGGTCAAAGGGTGTCGGGCTGAGCTCGGATCCCGGCAGTTCCTTCTCCGCGTCGAAGAAAGCGCCTAAAAGTTCGAAATAGAACTGGTCGTTTAGCTTCCAATCCAAGCGACTGGCCAAGTTCATTTTTTCATAACCGTCATTACCGCGCTCGTTATCAGTCGACAAAGTCGAAGCTGAAAGGCTGAAACCAATTGTCTCCGTCCCAACCGCAGTATTCAAGCCAGCCTTGCGGTAGTCGTTGGGGCCGGCTTCAGCATGCACGCTGGTCTCGGGTTCGGTGACATCCAAAGCTGACTTCAGGCGTGCGTTGATTACCCCGCCGATTCCGCTCGAGCCATAGTTGACGGTCGATGCACCTTTCTGCACCTCAATGCTCTCTAGATTATCCAGCGATAACAATCCCAGGTCATATTGATTACCAAAGCCGGGGTTGAGCCGTCTTCCGTCCAGGAAAAAGCCCGTGTGGTTGCTCTCAGTCCCTCTCGTAGAAAGCGACGTGAGGCTACCCATCGAACCGTTCGACCAGAGGACAAGTCCCGGCGTCCGTGAGATCGCTTCGGCAAACGACCGATCCTGCCATAGCTCCATTTCATTATTGGTGATCAAGCTGACCGAGGGCGACGCACGGTCCAAGCTGAGGGGCGTGCGAGTGCTGACCACGACAAATTTACCGAGATCGTAAATGGGCAACTCCTCTTCTGCGGTGAGAAGCGACGCGCAAGTAATCGCGGGCAAAACTAGTGAGATGAATGAGAATCGAGTCTTTCTTTTCGTAAGCATGCAAGCTCGATGCAAATACCCGGAACACTTCTCAAGCATAAATGATAGTTGAGAATCAATCTTAATATTAAGTTGGCTCGCTCAACATTAAAATCCGCATGAGACCACCGATTGACCCGTATGAAACAACCGAGAGAGCTGCTCCTGCGAACGATTCTCAGTAATCAATTTAAAAATTAGCTAATACCCTCTATTAGTTAAGCGAATAGGGGCCTCAGCCAAATCGGTTAAACAAACACGTCTTCGGCCACCAACACGTTGTCCGCGCGCACGACGCGCCGGTTTCGATCGGCGAGGACAAGGACTTGTGGCTTCCAGCTTTTCGCTTCCTCCTCGTCGAGCTGAGCGAAGGACATGATGACCAGTAGGTCCCCGAGCTCGCCCTTATGGGCGGCTGCACCGTTCAGGGAGATGGTGTGC
>Ga0306899_1000372_pt1:22500-23836 | contig 23836 bp, 14 predicted proteins | sample AntRauMFilla3764_FD_190407 | JGI IMG/M metagenome (GOLD analysis project Ga0306899, IMG submission 190407) | Saline lake microbial communities from Rauer Islands, Antarctica - Metagenome Filla 3 #764 (v2) (version 2) | ecosystem: Environmental > Aquatic > Non-marine Saline and... | reverse complement strand
TGAGCTATCCCTCGGGAGGCAGCGTCCTAAGGCAGGGCTGGTGATTGGGATGAAGTCGTAACAAGGTAGCCGTAGGGGAACCTGCGGCTGGATCACCTCCTTTCTAAGGAGAAGCTTCGGGCTTCGTTGAAGTGCAATTCCGCACTCCGCGCAAGTCTCGGAAGCGAGGTCGATTCAACTGCTTGCATTTTGCAATTAGTTGAAAAAATTCGACGGTAGAACCGATTAATCACATAAAGTAAATTTTTAGAGCTCGTATTTTATACGTTCTTTCACAGGTATTTCAGGAAGCAACTCCTACGGAGTTAATGGCTAGTAACTAATCCTTAATAGCTACTTACTTAGTCATTTTGCATTTAGCATTAGCCATCAGCCATCAGTCATTCGATCCGGGGCCATAGCTCAGTTGGTAGAGCGTCTGCTTTGCAAGCAGAATGTCGTCGGTTCGACTCCGTCTGGCTCCACCATTCGACGCGTCTTTACAAGACTTGCTCATGGTTAGCCATCATCGATACGACAACGCCCTGGGCTTGTCGAAGGGCTTCCCATCGTTTTTGAGATGTTGGGGCTCTTAGCTCAGTTGGTTAGAGCATCGTGTTGATAACGCGGGGGTCGGTGGTTCGAGTCCACTAGGGCCCACCATCTCATATTCCTGGAGATCCGTCGGATCCGACTAATCAGTCCGATCCGTCCGATCCAATAAATACCTAAACTAAACAATTTTTTAGTTCTTTGACAGTTCATCGTCATAGTGAGTAATAATTACTATTATAGTAACTACACGCGACGAATATTTATCTTTAAATAATGTAAGAAACCGGCAGGCAAACTGTTACGGGCAATAAGTGGATGCCTTGGCGATACGAGGCGATGAAGGACGTGGTAAGCTGCGATAAGCTTCGGGGAGCGGCAAATACGCTTTAATCCGGAGATTTCCGAATGGGAAAACCCGGCTGTCTTAATCGACAGTCACCCCTATCTGAATATATAGGATAGGGTAGTCACACCCGCTGAATTGAAACATCTAAGTAAGCGGAGGAAAAGAAAGCGAATGCGATTCGGTTAGTAGCGGCGAGCGAAATCCGAACAGCCCAAACCGTCGGGATTTATCCTGGCGGGGTTGTAGGACTCCAATGTGGGACTCAAAAAGATAGAAAAACCGTCTGGAAAGTCGGGCCATAGAAGGTGATAGCCCTGTATTCGAAATCTGGATGAGCTCTAGGATGTTCCTGAGTAGCACGAGACACGTGAAACCTTGTGTGAATCTGCGCCGACCACGGCGTAAGGCTAAATACTACGTATCGACCGATAGTGAACTAGTACCGTGAGGGAAAGG
>Ga0306899_1000372_pt1:0-17500 | contig 23836 bp, 14 predicted proteins | sample AntRauMFilla3764_FD_190407 | JGI IMG/M metagenome (GOLD analysis project Ga0306899, IMG submission 190407) | Saline lake microbial communities from Rauer Islands, Antarctica - Metagenome Filla 3 #764 (v2) (version 2) | ecosystem: Environmental > Aquatic > Non-marine Saline and Alkaline >... | reverse complement strand
CGATTATTTCAAATCCAAGGGCGAACTTGGAATTGAAGTTCTGGTATTTGCTGGGGGCTAGGTCGAAGTGCGGACAACCGCATCGAGTTCCTCTCGCAATTCTAGCAAATTGGAGGTTTCGCTACTTTCCCCTTGATTCACATTCTCGATGTAAAAGGTGTCCATGGCAACACCACGCTCTGTTGCAATCCGCGCAAAGCTGATATCGAAGCCTTTTTTCGAGATGAGTCTGGTGAGTTGAAAGAGTAATCCGATCCGGTCAGTGGCCTGGACCTCAATGATTGTGCGCTTCAATGAGAGTTCGTGGTAAACATCGACACTGGGAGGGAATGGTGCCGGCAGCCTATCCTTGTCTTTCGATTTTGACGCAGATGTGCGCTCAAATTCTTCAAGAGCCGGCATCAGATCCTTATTTTCGACGAGTGCTTCCCTGAGATGTTTTTCGAAGAGGTCTTTTGCTTCGGCACTTGTTACTGTGCCTCCACCCGGTTCGATGATGTAAAAGGTGTCGATTGATATATGATCATTTCGGGAAATCGCCTTTGTGCTGACAATATTGACTCCGGCCAATGACAGCGCACCGGCAAGCTTGTAGAATAGTCCGGCTCGGTCCCAGGTCACCACATTGATCACACTCATGCTGAGATCGTGGTCGTCCTGCCAATCCACAATAGGGGTCAGTGCTCCGACGGACTCTGTCCGCTGAATTTGCCCCAGCAATTTGTTGACCATGCGAAGGTGCAGGTCGATATCAGACTCGTCGGTATTGATAAAATACCGTTCGGGTAGTAAACTAAAGTGGGCCTCGATCTCCTCTGTTGAGATGCCCTCTATATTCCGGTTAAGTATTTCTTCGTGTAACATGTCGATCTTGTCCTTTTGCCTGGTGTGTAGAGTGATATCATCCTCAAACTGCTCAAGCGTCCTCAGGTAGAGCGTGCGGTGCATCATGTCTTTGTGGCTATTCCAGAGACTTGGCGCAGTGCCGCACGCATCGCAATAGGTATGGGTGTAGAGGAAGCGGAGCTTTTGCGGGTCTTCAATAAATTGGGCGAAGGAAGCCGCTGTTTCGGGATCATCTAAATCAAACCTCTGCCAGAAGCGTGCCATTTCCAAATGACTGCGAATAATAAACAAAATTTGTTCCTGCTGATCCTTGGAGATGCCCAGTCGATCCAGGATGGGCTGAGCGATTCTTGCGCCGCTGACAGCGTGGCCGCGGATCCCCTCCGATTTCCCTATGTCGTGGAGTAGGAGGATGATATAAAGCAGGAGGGGGTCATCATTTTTGCGAAGCTCTTTCTCGTATTGGGCGTATCTTTGATCGTGTTTGTTGAATACAAGGTCGAGATGTTTAATGGTGTGGAGCACATGGACATCTGCGGTGTAGCGGTGATAGTATTCATGCTGCACCATGCAAGTGAGATGACTGAATTCGGGGATATAGCGGCCCAATACGCCTAATTCGTGCATTTCCACTAAAATCTCATAAACCTCGCCGGGTGCCCGAAGCAGAGCGCAAAAGCTTTTTGCGGCGGAGGGGCTGTTAATGAGTGATCGATCAATGAGTGGTAGTGAATGACTGATCAAAAAACGCAAATCGGCGTCCAGCTTAGCCCCGAATTGTTGTGCATAGCGGAACACCCGAATGAATCGCACCGGCTCATTCTCAAACACTTTAGGGGAGTCCGCAGAGAGTGCTTTGTTGTGCAACTGAAAACCGTCGATCAATTTAATCGGCAGATGTTGATGCGCGCGAAATGCCTCGCGGAAGCTGATTCGGTCGGTCCTCTCGGCTGCCAGGGCCATCCGCTCCTTAAGCATTTTTGAAGTATGATAGATCGTGCGGGCCGAGGAATAGTATTCCTGCATAAAAGCTTCGACCCTCTTGAAGATATCTTCCTGGTGATAATTGAGCCCTTTTGCAATGCTCGGTTGTTGGTCCAGTCTGAGCTTATCCGTCGGGCGCTTGTTTTGCAGGTGCACTTCTGTCCGTGTGCGCAGAAGAAAATCATAGGCCTGCCGCATCGCTTTTCTTTCGTCTGGCCGCAGCAGCTTTGCGCGCACCAGTTCGCTAAACGAACGATGGCCGAATTTGATGTAGGCCATCCAGAGAATGTTTTGGTAGTCGCGCAGCCCGCCGACACCGTTTTTGATGTCAGGCTCTTGCAGATAAATGGTATCTCCGGACTTGGCGTGTCGGGCGGTTTCGTCTGCCAGCCTTTGTTGTATATAGGCCCTGGGGTCCTCTTTGCGGCAGTAGTTCGTGAACTTCTTTTGCAGCTTTTTATAAAGATTATCTGAGCCGCAGATGATTCTGGATTCAAGAATCGCGTTTTTTGTTTGGATTTCTTTCTTGGCCTCAGTGATGACCTCTTTGGGGTTGCGCGAGGCATGGCCGAGTTTCAGGCCCAAATCCCAGAGCGGGTAGAGTATTTCTTCGGCCAAAACTTGTTGGAAGTGCTCTAACTTTTTACCAGCGGCCCCGTCCGGGTAGAGGAACATAATGTCGATGTCGCTGTGTGGATTCAACTCCCGCCGGCCATAGCCGCCCGTGGCGAGTACGGCCATTTTGCAGGGGATTTTGCCGTGTTGCGTGGTGTAGAGGTTGAGGGCGGCAAGAAAGAGGTTCTCAATCAGCACATCGATCATGGCGGCCCTTGCCTGGCAGACTTCCAGCCCGGAATCACCCTTGCGATGATAGCGCTCCAACATGGTGTTTTCGAGTTGCAGGTAACGCTTGTAGGCGGGCAGTTGCTTGTCGCGGGCGACGCCCGGCTCGAAAGCCAGGCGTTTCTGCGCGTGCTTGTGGAGGCGTCTAAAGAGCGGATTATCCTGTATGGGCATGCCTGAAAAGGTTGGTCGCAGTTATTATGGCAAAGCGATGGAAAGCAACGCGATGCCAATCACGTTGAGTTAAACTATAGAGATGCGATGCGAATCGCGTCAACTCGCTGAACTTAAGAACCTTATTTTTACCCGAAGGGTCAAGTGAGTTTAAAATACGGCAGCGTCTTCTTGAGCCTATGCTTGACAATTATGCGTGTTGTTTTGACCTAAGACCTCATCAATTAAATATTAATCATCGAAAGCACTACTCTTATGCAAATTACTGAAGGAACCGTCGTATCGATGGACTACGCCCTGCGCAATGACGAGGGCACGCTCATTGACCAGTCTCAGCCTGAACAGCCGCTCACTTACCTGCACGGGCACAAAAACATTATTCCCGGACTCGAGTCCGCCCTAGTCGGAAAATCTGCTGGGGAAGAAGTCGAGGTCCGTGTCAGCCCTGAAGAGGGGTATGGCGATAAAAATCCCGCTCTCGAGCAAGTGGTCCCCATCGATCGCTTTCAGGGAATCGAGAACATCGAGGAAGGGATGCAATTCCAGGCCAGCACCGATCAAGGCCCAGTCTCGGTTCGCGTCGTCAAACTCGAGGGTGAAGATGTGACCGTGGACGGAAACCACCCATTGGCAGGCGAGCACCTGCATTTTAAGGTGACTGTAAAAGAAGTTCGCTCTGCGAGCGAAGAAGAGCTGGCCCACGGGCACGTCCACCAATCCGGCGGCTGCTGCGGTGGCAATGGTGAGTCCGGTGACTGCTGCGGCGGCAAGGGCGACTCCGGTTCTTAGGACTAAGTCTCAGCCGATTGAGTTTTACGGCTCCTCTTAATAGCCTGCCTTTTCAAACTCCCCTCCTAAAAAAGGGGGGGAGTTTTTAAGTGTGTCGCGATATGTATGAGGCGATGCGTTCAAAGGCGGGGAATTTTGCGTTTAGCTCACATTTGCTAAAACCTTTTGAAAAAGCCCTGAGCGGGCCATTTTCGGGGTTGGATTCCTTCGGAATTGGGTCCATCTATAGGGTTTATCTGCGCCTATGCGCACTTTACGGAAGATTTCATACATGGCTAGAAAAGCAAAGAATAAAACGGCTAAGCGGAAAGTCGTTTCCCAACAGCCCCGCAAGTCCCAATCCCGTCCGGTCTGGGCGCTACTTTTTTTGACCCTGGCTACGATGGTAGGCGTTGCCGTTTTATATTATAATTCCAACCAGTTCAACGCGACGGATCCCGCCGCTGCGAACCCGGTTGGTCCTTTCGGGAGCCATATTGGGTTTTACGGGTTCCATTATATCGGCGTAGCCGTTTTTTTGCTGCCGCTCTATCTTCTTTGGATGGGTGTGCGCTTTGTGGTGCAGCAGCGTCCGCGCAGGCGAGTTATTGTCGGCGTCCTCAGTATTATCTCACTTTGCTGCGCATCCGGGCTGGCCGCTATGTTGGGCGATATAGAGGGAGCGAGCAAAAGTATTTTCCGGGACCAACTTTCGAATGGTTACGGAGGGATCATCGGCGAATGGATGGCAGGTCGTTTACTGGTGTCCTACATCGGATCTTTTGGTGCCTTTCTTGTTTTAATGATGGGGCTTATTATAAGTTCGATCATCGTTTTTACCGATAATCTCGGTCGCTTCCTAGACTGGATGCAAAACAGCTACCACAACTTAATTGCCAGTCGGGCCGGATCCAAAGAGGCCAAAAAGGAGCGAAAAGCGGAGGCTGCCGAGGCGAAACGCCTAGCCAAAGAGGAAGCCGTCCGGGCTAGGGTAGAGGCAAAAGCGGAAAAAACAGCCGCGAAGGCTAAAAAAATGTCCAAGGCAAACACGGAGCACGAACTGAATGAGGATCCGGATGAGGGATCGGAGATTTCCGGTCGTAAACCTTCATTGCTCCGCGGTGCGCCCACTTTACTGACGAAGGCTCCAGCGGGACGTAAGCTGCGTAAGCCCAATGCCGCGCCGGCCCCGAGCCCCGTGCAGGAAGAGCCCGAGCCGACGCCCCAAAAACCCGCCCTCGATCCCGCCACCATTAAGATCATTTCCGGTGAGAAAACAGAAAAGGCAGTCGCTAGTATTCCCGAGCGCCGTGGTGACTACGTCTTTCCTCCGGTTCCCCTTCTGGCAGAAGCGTCCGATAGCAGCGGCTCCGCCCCCGAAGACCACGCCGGCACTATGAATGCACTCGTCCGCACGCTTAAAGAGTTCAGTGTTGAGGTCATTCCGGGCGAAATTCATACTGGCCCGGTTATCACCCGCTATGAGGTGACGCCAGCGCCCGGCGTCCGCGTCGAGAAGATTGTGAATCTCGATAAAAACATCGCCCTCGGGCTTAAAGCACTCTCCGTCCGTATCCTTGCCCCGGTTCCGGGCAAAGGCACCGTTGGCATTGAGGTGCCCAACAAAATTTCGCAGCCCGTCTGCATGCGTGATATTATCGAGTCCAAAGCCTGGGCCGAGGCCAATGCCGAAATTCCCATCGTGCTCGGTAAGGACGTCACTGGCAAACCGATGGTCATGGATCTGACCAAGATGCCCCACGTGCTCATCGCCGGCTCCACCGGCTCGGGTAAGACCGTTTGTATTAACGCCATTATTGCCTCCTTGCTTTACCACTCGGGTCCCGAAGATCTTCGCTTCATTATGGTCGATCCCAAGGTGGTGGAAATGCAGATGTATAATGCCTTGCCTCACATGTTGATCCCGGTGGTGACCGACGCAAAAAAAGTGCCGGGCGCACTGAAATGGCTCATCGCGGAGATGGAGCATCGCTACCAAATCTTTGCCAAAAGCAACGTCCGCAATATTGCCGGCTTTAATGCCAAGATTGCCAAGAACAAGGAGGAGCAAGCCAAGGCCGAAGAAATGGATGCGAACATGAGTGCAGAAGAACGCGCCGCCCTCAACGAGGTCAGCCAGATGGAGGTGCCCCGTGACGATGACGCCTTCGAAATACCACGCAAAAAACTGCCCTATATCGTTTGCGTGATCGACGAGTTGGCCGATCTCATGATGGTCGCTCCCGCCGATATCGAGACCTGTATTGCACGGCTCGCCCAACTGGCTCGTGCGGCGGGCATCCACCTGATTCTGGCCACACAGCGCCCCTCGGTCAACGTCATCACCGGGGTGATCAAGGCCAACCTGCCCAGCCGAATTTCCTTCAAGGTCGCCTCCAAAGTTGATAGCCGCACCATCCTCGACGGCGGGGGGGCCGAGGCCCTGATAGGCAAGGGTGACATGCTCTTCATTCCGCCCGGCACCTCCAACCTCGTCCGTGCGCAGGGAGCCTTCGTCTCCGACGAGGAGATCGAATCAATTGTAGATTTCTTGAAAGAGAATAACGATCCGCCGGAGATTGCCCAAGACGTGCAAAAGCAAATCGACGCCGGCGGCGACGATGGCGGAGGTGACGATGGCGGCCCCACCGACGGGGACGAACTCCTGCCCGACGCTATCGACGTGCTTCGTAGTTCGAAGCGGGCCTCGACCTCTATGCTGCAGCGACGTCTAAGGATCGGTTATAACCGTGCTGCTCGCCTGATGGAAGAACTCGAAGAGCGCGGCATCGTCGGCCCAGAAAACGGCTCCAGCCCCCGCGAGATTATGGTCGATCTGGACTCGATGTGATGGAAGCTACCGACTAAAGACCGGCGAGCTGACGGAGGTGCTGCCGGCAGCTACAGTGAGATCATCGTCGTCGGCCCATGCTTCATCGTTAATTAGGAACTTGAAGGTCACTTCACCTGTAGCAGTGTCCGAGCAAAAAACCCATTCATAGGGGCTGACGTTTTCGAGTGCAGTCCCGTTCTCCCATGATAGGTCGGCTCCTTCACCTCGGATGTAGAGGCTGTTGCCGAAGCCGACGTCGACGTTGGCGATGATGGTTGTCGTGGCCGGCTTCTTAGGGGCGACTTTTTTAGTGGCTTTCTTGGTCGGCACCTTAGTCACGGCGACTTTCTTGGTCGGCACCTTAGTCACGGCGACTTTCTTCGCTGGAGCCTTTTTAGCGGGTGCTTTCTTGGCTACGGTTTTTGTGGCTACGGTTTTCTTGATCGCCGTTTTGGTGGTTTTCTTTGCTGGCATGAGAATTAGTTGGTTGGTATTGAATGAATGAAATTGAGTGGCCGGAGCGGGATGCTCGCGGTTAGCAGCATATATGCAGATTCTGGGCCAAAATGATAGTTAAAATTAAATCGACCTGCGAATTCCCTGATATGGCTTTACTTGCCGGTTAGGAGGTAGATGACTTCCTCCGCAAGATTTTTGGCATGATCGGCGATGCGTTCGATGGATTTGGAGATGAAGATGGTCTCAATCTGAGTGGAGGTTTCGCCGTTCTCTCCCGACACCCCATTGGAGAGTCGTTTGAAATTCGCTTTGTTGAGGCGATCCACTTCTTTGTCCCGTTCTATAATGCCCCGGGCGAGTGCAAGGTCTTCGTCGAGAAAGGAAGTGAGGGCATCGCGCAACATGGCGAAAGCAAGTCTGCCCATCTCCTCGATTTCGACGGTATCGGGCACTTTGCCTTGGCGGGTGAGAATATTGCGGGTGTGTTTGGCGATGCTGTGCGCCTCATCGCCGGCGCGTTCGAGATCGTTGCTGGCCTTGATCGCGACAAAGATGAGCCGGACGTCGCTGGAGACGGGGGAGCGCAGTGTGATGTAGCGCACGGAGTCGCGGTCAATCTCAACTTCAATATCGTCGATTTCGTCGTCCAGTTGAAGGGCATTGAGCGTCTTTTCTAGATCGCTCTGGATAAAGCCTTCGACGGCGAGGCATCCGGCTTCGTTGGCTTTTTCGCCAATTAAGATGAGTTTGCTGCGAATTTCTTCGAGCTCTTTATGGAAGTAACGCTTCATTCTTGAATCTAGGCTGGTTGAGTAGGTATACGAACAATCAACCGAAGCGACCGGAGACATAAGCTTCAGTCTGCTCGTTATTCGGGTTCATGAAAATGGTGTCGGTTACATCGTATTCAATGAGTTTGCCGAGATAAAAAAATGCGGTCCGGTCTGAGACGCGTGCGGCTTGCTGCATGTTGTGGGTGACGATCACGATAGTGTAGTCCCTCTTGAGGGAGTGGATAAGCTCCTCGACTTTCGCTGTGGCGATCGGGTCGAGTGCGGAGCAGGGCTCGTCCATGAGCAGAATCTGCGGCTTCACTGCGAGGGCGCGCGCTATGCAGAGGCGTTGCTGCTGGCCGCCAGACATGCCAAGTGCGCTTTCATGTAGGCGGTCTTTGACCTCATCCCACAGGGCGGCACCTCGGAGGCATTCTTCAACAACATCATCGAGCACGTTCTTCTTCTTGATCCCCTGAATACGTAGTCCGTAGGCGATGTTGTCGTAGATGGACTTCGGGAAGGGGTTCGACTTCTGGAAGACCATGCCGATGTGCTTGCGTAGCTCGATCACGTCGATCTCTTTGCCGTAGATGTCGATGCCGTTGATCTTGACGCTGCCTCCAGTGATGCGCGCGATATCGATCAAGTCATTCATGCGGTTGAAACAGCGCAGGAAGGTGGATTTTCCGCAACCGGAAGGTCCGATAAAGGCGGTTACCTCTTTGTCTTTGATGTCCATATTGACGTCGAACAGCGCCTGCGCATTACCGTAGGCAAAGTTGAAATCACGCACTTCGATGACGTCGCGCGCGTCTTGTTTTTTTTCGGTGTCCTTAGGTGGAGCCATGGTCAGGTTGGTAAAATATTATTTCGGTGAGTCGCATGTTACCAGCGATACTTTTTGCGAATACGGATGCGGAGGATGATGCTGCTGAGCGCGAAAAAACCGACGATTACGAGAAAGACGAAGGCTGCACCATACTGCATCGTGCGGGTGTATTCGTTCTGCGGGATTTTGGCACTGACGACATAGATGTGGTAGGGGAGGGCCATCACGCCCTGGAAGAAGAAATCCGTCCATGTTGAGAGGCCTTCCCAGGGCAGTTGGTCGCGCAGGGCAAAGGCGGCGGTGAACATGATCGGCGCGGTTTCGCCAGCTACCCGTGCGATCCCCATGATCGAGGAGGTGAGGATACCGGGGAGTGCGTAGGGCAGCACATTTGTGCGAATGGTCGTCCACTTCGAAGCACCGAGTGCGAGCGAGCCTTCGCGGAATCCTTTCGGGATGGCTCGCATGGATTCCTCACTGGCGGTAATGATCACTGGCAGGACCATGATCGCGAGCGTGAACCAACCGGCCAGCATGGAGACGCCCCAACCGAAGAAGAGCACGAACATGCCAAAGCCAAAGAGCCCAAAGACGATCGAAGGGACTCCGGAAAGATTGAGGATGGAGAGCCGGATTATCTGCAGGACCTTGCCCGGGCGGCTATACTCGCTGAGATAAACCGCACAGAGCACACCCAGCGTCAGGGCGATCGAGATGGAGCCCATCACAAGCAGGATAGTGCCGATAATGGCCGGGCCGACCCCACCGCCACTGTAGGCATAGTTACTGTAGGCATATTGGTCTTCCTGTGGCGTGCTCTCGAGGGCCCGGTATTCCGTATCACTGTAGAGCAGGCGCTTATCTTTACGAATAACATCGAGCGCATCATAGCGGGACTGCAGGGCCTTGAGTTCCTCTTTGATGGCTAGGGACGCTTCCTTTTCTGCACTGCCTAAATTATTCCGCTCGCGGCGCAGCCGTATCTGCTCGGCGTTAATCTTCGCCTGCTCCTCGACCGCTTCTTTCGGTTCGTAAACGTGGAGAGTCTGCGGTTTCTGGGTGAGGAAATCGGTATTGATAAATGGTGCACTTGTCGTAAATACCGCCTTGGAGCCATTCCACGCGATATTGGCAAAAAGATAACCAGCGGCCAGAATCACGACGTAGGTCGCCAAACGGAAGAACCATTGAGTCGCCCCTTCGATCATGCGTTTGCGCGATGGGCGAAAGGCGTAGAGATGTCGTTCTTTTTGAGCAGCCATCAGAATTAATCTCCCAGTTTGCTGTAGCGTTTCACGACCCACTGAGCGCTGTAGTTGATCAGCAGGGAGACGAAGAAGAGCACAATCCCGACCATAAAGAGCGCGCGGTAGTGAAGGCTGCCGTGCACGACCTCGCCCATTTCCTGGGCGATGATGCCGGTCATCGTGTGGACCGGTTCGAAGAAAACGCCCAGTCCTGCGGTCACGTCGGGGATACGGATCCGGTTGCCAGCGCAGAGCAACACGACCATCGTCTCGCCGATGACCCGACCGAAGCCCAGCATGATGGCGGAAATGATCCCGGAGAGCGCCGTCGGCACAATCACCCGCATGGTCGTTTGCAAACGGGTGGCCCCCATGGCCAGGGAGCCCTCTTTAAGGTAACGCGGAACGTTATTGATGGCGTCTTCCGCCAGAGTGAAAATCGTCGGGATTGCCATGAGCGCCAGCAGGCAGCCAGCGGTGAAAGCATTCAGTCGTTCCTGAACCGGAAAGAAGGGCACCCACTGCATGAATTCCTGTTGCGAGAGTAGGCGTATTGCTTCGCCGAAGACAACGACGCCGAAAAAGCCGATCACCACGGAAGGGATGGCCGAAACGAATTCGATGTAGGGTTTGATGAAGTTTCGCTCGGTTGGCCCCGCGATCTGGTTGACGTAGATGGCCGCGCCCACGCCAAAGGGAATGGCAAAGAACATGGCGATGGCAGAGATCAGGAGCGAGCCGGAGAGCAGTGGCAGCAGCCCATACCAGTCCTGCTGGTCGCTGGCGGTGATCCAGTCCTTTCCCCCTAAGAAGGAACCAAATGCCTGCGAGATCGAGACCCTTGCGCTCTGGTCCCATGCCGAAAGTTTTTCCTGGTGTGTATCAAAGCTGTTAAAAAAGACTTGGTTGAGCTCCTTGAATCTTTGGATCCGTGTTTCGATCGATTCGTTGTCGAATGCGATGGCATCGGCTTTTCCGTTCGCGGCGATTAGTTTTTCTTTCAGGCGGGCGATGACCTCACGGTAAGCCTCGCGCTCGTTAGTTACCTCACCAATCGTAACGCTGAAATCGACCGGCTCTATAGTTTGTTCGATCCGGTCGTATTCATCCTTCAGAAGCATGACGAAAGTTTGGCGGTCTTCCGGGGCGAGGGCCGCGCCTTCTTGTAGTTCCCCGGCGCGTTCCTGCAGGGCAGTCGCGTTTGTATCACTGGTCAGATTATCCCGGGCATATTCCCGCAGACGGAGCATGTATTTCGACCGGTCCTCTTGCGTGAACGCACTATCGGGGACTCGGATACGTTCGATGCGCTCGGAGTAGTTCTCCAAAGTAGTTCGCAAATTTTCGTTCGTCGTGTGTTGGTCGCGCGCTTCGATTGCGGCATCCATTTTCTTTTTGACGAAGCCTCGCAGTTCGGAGCCGGCGCGCATGTAACCAAAGAAGAACTCCTTTGCCTCGGGCGACATTACCCGCTTGTTAATTTCCGATTGGGGTAGCCCCTCCGCTTTGAGCGCGTTGATCCACTCGGCCTTGACGTCGTTGAGGTAGCGGGTGAGCGAGGTATAACCTTCCCGTTTTTCCTTTAGGATATCGACATATTCAAGGCCGGAAAGACGGTATTCCTGAAGGCTCTTGTGGTAGAGCTGGATAAAGCCTGCGCCTTCTTTGAAGAGAAATATGGTGATAAGCGCCAGGACCACGATCGCCACCATCGCGCTGCTGCCGAAGAAGGACTTGATGATACTGTCCGAATCCTGTCCAAAGAGTATCGCCCGGCGCGATTTAAACGCCGGTCCTGTCGAGGACTCCTCTTGGTTTTGCTTAGGCATGAGGCGTGGATCGTGTGATCGAAGTTTTCGACTGCAATACTAGGTTCGCGCGGCTATGTTACAATTATGTGACGCTTTTTCTGCGTCTGATCTTTAAATCAAAAAAGGGCCGTTGCTTTTGGGCAACGGCCCTTGAGAAATTAAGAGAAACGAGTGCTCCGAATCCGTTTAGTAGATTGAGAGGAAGTGCACGCGGGTCACAATGGCTTGGCCTTCCGGGCTCATGCTGAAGCCAATGAAGTCGTTGGCAATCGGGCTGAGCCGCTCTGCTTTGTTGATTAGGTAGTAGAGCGGACGGGCCAGCGGATAGCCCTTGGCGTCAGGCTGGCGGCCATCTATCGGGAGAACCTTTATGCCCGGAGTGTTGATGTAGGCTAAGCCTACGTAGCCGATCCCATTTGGGTTCTTGGCGACTTCAGCGGCGATTTGCTCATTGCCGGCCATTTTCTGAGTGTCGGCCCCATAGTCGCGGGACTTCATGCCCAGCTTCTGGAAAACGGCATAAGTGCCGGATGAGGTGTTGCGCGTGTAAGCCGAGATGTCCCCAGTCTGTGCGGTAATGCCGGACCAGTCGGTCACGTCGCCGGAGAAAATTAACTCAATTTCATCCTGACTGATCGAACTTAGCGGATTAGCCTCGTTCACGATAATGGCGATGCCATCCTCGGCAACCGTGATGGTTTTTATGTCGACACCCTTGGTTTTCGCGTTGGCCACCTCCTTGTCTTTGAGGTCGCGCGATGACATGCCGATCTGGGCGGTGCCGTCGATGACGGACGCCACGCCGGTGGAAGAACCTTCAGCGGCAATTTCAAAGGCGACCTCTACGCCGTGTTTAGCCATTTTGGCTTTGAAGGCTTCCGCTAGTTGGGGCACCATTTTTGCACCTAGTGTGTCCGAGCCTTTAATGACGATAGTTTCGGTCGCGTTCGCTTGTGCGGCAATCAGAGCGGTGGCAGCAATAAGACTGCGCATGATGGATTTTGTTTTCATATGTGGTAATCGTAATTTTGTTTTTGTGAGTGACGGCCTGCTTCTCTGTCATTTTGAAGCAAACTCACTATCAATATACTCGCACTATGTGCCAGTTATGTGGCTTTTATGTTACAGAAAGGTTAAGAATCCGATTTTGTGACATTTCTGAAGCAGTTGGAATGACACGATTAACCAGATGATTATGAGTCGATTAAGGTTAAGTTGGGCGGTTTCTGATGGCGATTCGGCTCCCTGGTTTACTATCGTAATATAGGCTCCCTGTGGCGGCGGCGCCATAATAACCAATACGCGTCACGCAAGCGTCACTCCGATGTTACATTTAAGCTGTGTTGGCTTGTTCGTTTCATTAAAGTCGCAAAATTCCTCTCAAAGATACGCAAATGTCACAGTTTACCTCATTGTAACACAAGTGAGATGTAATTGTAACAATATCCCGCTAGTGTCGTAACGTTGCTGTTGCAACTCACACTTAAACCTTAATCACAATGAAATCTTCTACCATCATTACGTATCCGGCAGCCCGCTGCCTCGGGCTTGCCCTAATTGCCGCACTCATGCTGTCGGCCCCATTATCCAATGCCGCAACGTCTGCGGGACTTCAGGACGAACCGGGCAAGACCGGGGCTGCCGGCTGGTTCTCCTGGCTCGGAGACAACCCTGGTATGCTCTATCAGGACAAAGAAAACCCTTGGTTGCAGGAGTTTGCGCTCATGGGTCGCTTCCAGTATCAAATCGCTTATCTGGATGGCGAGGGTGTTAATGGCACAGACTTTGAAGAGACGCATGACGAATATCGCCGGACGCGTCTCGGTGCAAAGGGAAAGTTCCTCCAATACTTTGGCTTCAAATATCAGGTCAACCTGGTGGATGATAACCGCAACACGGCTGGCGGGGGGGATCTCGACTGGGGCTATCATAGCATCGACGAGGCCTACCTCAGCTTCGATCTCGGGAAAGCGATTGGTGCAGATGGATTCGACCGCCTGCGCCTGAGCTACGGAAGCCACAAGTTCTTGCTCAGTCAGGAGGCCCACGCCTCTTCAACCAAGCTATTTACGGTTGAGCGCTCGGCTATTTCCAACAAGGTCTATGAGAGTGCACGCTCGACCGGACTAAGACTGGATGCGGCCATGGGCGACTGGAGCTTTCTCGCCACACTCGACAGTTCGACGACCGATGGCGAGGACAATACGGAATTTAACGGCTGGCAGGATGACAAGTTTTACTCCGTTCACATCGCCAATCAAGTAGATGAGGCAATCAAGGTAGGCTTCGATTTCACCTACAACGGTGCCGATGCCACGACCGAGGATTCCGTGCTGTCCTACCGCTGGGCGACCTCGCTTCACGCCGTTTACGACGTGGGACCTTGGGGCGTTATCGGCGACCTGATCTACGGCGACAACGGCGGGTCGGACATGACCGCAAATCCTAACCGTCAGGGAGACTTCTGGGGCTTCGTCGTGATGCCTTATTACTGGATTGTTGACGAGCAGCTCCAACTCGTCGGGCAATATCAGTATGCCGCTGCAGATGAGTCCGAGGGCATACGCGTCAATAGCCGCTACGGCCGCGCTGACGGTACTGGTGCAGCACCGCTGGCCGATGTGAATAGTGGCCGAGGGGACCGGCACGATTCCTTCTACGCAGGCCTCAACTACTACCTCAGCGGCCACAACGCCAAGATTCAGGCGGGCGTCGAATATCAAAATATGGATACGCCACGTGGCGATTTCGATACGCTAACCCTGCTGCTCGCCTTCCGAAGCTTCTTTTAAGTATCCGGCTAGGCGCAGAGTCTGAGGCAGAAAACAAAGCCGCCGGATTAATTCCGGCGGCTTTTCGCATTTTTAAATTCTACGCACGGCGACGCTTCACCAAACTCCTATTTTACAGCCTGCATATAAAATTTAGGATTGACGAGTCGTTAAATGCTTTAGTATACAGGATTAAAGCATCAAATGAGGCGTACTAAACTAGAGGGAGTCCCGGCGACTTATCATGCGATGAGTCGTGTGGTGGGTGGTGAGCGGCTGTTTGGTAGCCGGGAGAAAGAGGTTTTGCGGAAGATGCTTTGGCAGGTGGCGGACTTCTGTGGGGTGGAGATTCTGACCTACTGTGTGATGTCGAACCACTTCCATGTGTTGGTTCGGGTGCCCCCTTCGGCAAGCTCAGGGCAGGGGGTTGCTGATACGGAGTTGCTGCGACGGTTCCGGGTGCTCTATCCGAAGCCGACGAAATACCAGACGGCTGAGTTTGCCCGTTTGGAAAAGGCTTTGCAGGAGGGGAGTGAAGACGCAGTGCAGATCCGCGCCCGTTTGCTGGCCCGTATGCATAACCTTTCGGAGTTTATGAAGACGGTGAAGCAGCGTTTCTCGATTTGGTATAACCGTAATCATGGGAACCGTAGGGGCACTCTCTGGATGGAGCGCTTTAAAAGTGTGCTGGTCGAGGGGGCGGGGAATCCGCTGCAAACCATGGCGGCCTATATCGACCTGAACCCGGTGCGGGCCGGTTTGGTGGAGGACCCGAAGGACTACCGTTTTTGCGGCTACGCGGAGGCAGTGGCCCATTCGACCGCCTCGACCAGCTCGGGACGGGTCCATTCTACGGGCTCAGGACAGGCCCATTCGACGGGCTCAGGGCAGGCGGCTCGGGAAGGAATACGCTATATCTGGAGCGCTTATGCGGATGGCAGCTTGCGTGAAGGGCTATCGGTCGAGATGGCGATGCAGGCGCATCGGGAGTTGATTTTCGGGAAGCGTGCCGGGCAGGCTGGACTGTCAGAAAAGGAACGAGACAAGGCACTCAAGGTGCTGGAGGAAGAGAATGCGATTTTACCGCGATCGACGGTGTTGCGTTGCCGAGTTCGTTATTTCACGGATGGAGCGATTCTCGGCTCTGAGGAATTCGTGCGGAGTTTGGCGGGGCGCTGGCAGGCGGATCGTGGGCGAAAATATCCGCCGAAGATTCGCGCGGTGAATGGTGCGGATTGGGGCGATCTTTCTGTGGTGGCTCGTTTGCGTAGAAGAGTTTTCCTGTAGTTTAGGAGTCAAAGAACCAGGCACAAAAAAGCCGCCGGAGTCATTCCGGCGGCTTTTCGCATTCTAGAAGGTCGGAGTTCTATGTTCTGCGACGCTTCAGCATGATGGAAACCATACCGAGACAGCCTGCGATGAGTGCAAAGCTGCCGGGCTCGGGGACGGCGGAGACGGTTATGGAGCCAAATGACCATCCGTTGCCATATGTTCCTGCGGTTGTGTTGACAATGATAGAGGACCCGTGAGCTAAAGCATAGTTCCCTAGCAAAGTTGAACCTGTGGATGTAATAGTCCCAATAGTCGTGGCTCCATCGAGAAGGGTAACCTCATCGCCACCTGCATTCCAACTGCTGACATCAAAACTAATTAGGGTGACTGCTTGGTCAAAGCTGAGTGTGAAACCCTCCGCCACACCAGGACCCGCTGTTTCCGTGAAGTCGAATCCATCGGTATCGTCGCCACTCGCAGATTGGTTTATGCCGAAGCCACTACCCGTTGCATTAAATTCGTCGATGCTTGCGGTAGCGGTGATTTCGATGCCATCGACGGCGAATGAGCCGGAAGATTGACCGCTAAGAGCGCCTCCAATCGTAGTGCCACTGTTTTCAAAGACGAAAGTGGCCTGCCCATAAGCAGAGCCAGCGAGCCCCAGCCCAGCGGCGAGAGCGAGTAGTGTGAGTTTTTGTTTTTTCATTTTTCCTCCAAGTTGAGTTATAGGTTTGAGTGAATTTGACGCCGAAATTTTGGAATCGCTTCCTTTCTACCATGCTAAGATGACAAAACAACTACATATTTGCGACGGTTAGGTGACATAAGCGGTATCTTGAGTGCACGTAGCATGAATTAATGAGAGAAGCTAGAATGTTGCCAATCCTCGAGTCCGTGCGTTTTTTGTCATCAATTGCCTGATCGGGGAGGGGAAATCGTGTGAGAGGAATGGAACTTGCGGGCAAAAACCAGAAAGCTGAAGTGCGTCACCTTCCCACCTTCAAACCTTCCCACCTTCCCACCTTCTCACCTTCCCACCTTCCCACCTTCTCACCTTCTCACCTTAAAACCACTTAACCTCCATAGCTCACAGAGCGACGAAGGGTCAAATCAATCCCAGCACCATTTTACCTTCTTCGGTGATCATATCCTGATTCCAGGGGGGATCCCAGACGATATCGACTTGGGCTTCGGCGACTCCGGGCACGCCTTCGAGGTGGGTTTTGGCATCATCGGCGATGACGGGGCCCATGCCGCAACCGGGGGCGGTGAGGGTCATTTGCATGTCCACCTTATAGCCGCCTTCGACGCGTTCACTGGTTTCGAGCGAATAGACCAGGCCGAGGTCGACGATGTTGACGGGAATTTCGGGATCGAAGACTTTTTTCAGGGACTCCCATAGGTCGTCCGTCTCGACGGGGCCATTGGCGCCGGCTGCGTCGGCCGCTTTTGCCTTTTCGGTGACTTCCTCGCCGAGCGCATCCGCATTGGCCCCGCTGACGCGGAACATGCCGTTACTGGTCATGACGGTGAAATTGCCTCCGAGACGGTGCGTGATCGTTACTTGCTCGCCTGCTGGCAAGGACATCGGCGTGCCCTGCGGGATGAGTGTGACTTCAAGTTCGCGGGTGAGTGTGCGTGAATCGTCCATGTTTTTAATGACTGATGACTGATGACTGATGATTAATGACTGATGACTAATGACTGATGATTAATGATTAATGACTAATTACTGATGGGTATTGAACTTTAATGGATGGTTGGGAGTTTAGTCATTATCAACTGATTGTTATCAATTAGGCATTACCTTATTTTCGTTTCGAACTTGTTGTGGATGAGTTGTCGGAGATTTTCGGCCAGTTCGTCGCTGGCGACTTTTTCGATGAC
>Ga0306899_1000362_pt1 | contig 24227 bp, 28 predicted proteins | sample AntRauMFilla3764_FD_190407 | JGI IMG/M metagenome (GOLD analysis project Ga0306899, IMG submission 190407) | Saline lake microbial communities from Rauer Islands, Antarctica - Metagenome Filla 3 #764 (v2) (version 2) | ecosystem: Environmental > Aquatic > Non-marine Saline and Alkaline > Saline ... | reverse complement strand
CCGGGACTCCTAACTCCGGAGACCGGGACTCCGGGAAACCAGTAACTCCGGAGACCGGGACTCCGGGAAACGGACTCCGGGAAACCTAGAATGACAACAAACCACCTTCCTCACGGAAGGTTTTTGTTTTCTTAGTGATATAGTAAAAATTAACTCCGGAGGCCTTGCCTCCGTAAAGCTCAATCCCACAAAATGACGATCATAACTCCGGAGGCCTTGCCTCCGTAAAGCTCAATCCCACAAAATGACGATCATGTTGTGGGATTTATGGTTTTGCTGAATGCTATAATCAGGTTACAAAGCTCCACCTAGGACCCTAGGCAAAACCCAAAACCACCCCCAATTTGGGTGGTTTTTCGTATGATATTATTTTAATAATGCATAAAAAAGACTTCAAAATATGGCATAGTGAAAAATCACTTATACAAAACACCAAAGTCCGTCCAGGATTCTACGAACGTGAAGTATGGTTTGCTGTAGTTGGAGAAAATATTGGGTATGAACAAGATGGTCGGGGTGGTCGGTTCTTGCGTCCGGTAGTAGTAATTAATAAGTTCAATAACGAGGTGCTCTGGGCTGTGCCGTTGACGACTAATGGGAAGACAGGTAAATATTATTTTTCTTTTGAGTTAGCTGATACTGGCACGAGCACCGCTATTTTATCGCAGCTGAAGTTAGTTGATGCAAAAAGGTTAGAATATAAGATAGGTAATATTAGTCATTCAGATTTCAAGACCCTTAAATCAAAACTCACACAATTACTTGCGTGAGTTTTGGATTTTATACCCCAGATGGGGAGGGCCGAAGCCGTTTGTGTCTATATGATACTAGTTCACAGTATTATGTCAACCACTAGCTTAACTCCGGAGACCGGGACTCCGGGAAACCAGAATAACTTCGGAGGGCCGGGCTCCATAAGCCCTTATAATGACGAGCTTTAGTTTTATCAGTCCGGTTAGGGGACTGATAGGGTTATCGATACACGGCGTGGTCTCCAATTGCTAGAAACACCACCTCATTCTTGGATGTATAGCAAAATACAATTCGGTGTGAATAGGTCACAGAAAAGCTGTGATAGTTACCAAGTTTTCCTTTAAGTTTGTGTACTTTAAGCCTCTTATGGTTGCCAGAATCTTTAAACAGCTCAATTTTATCTAAAGCATCTGCTTGCAGATCAAGGGGTAGTTTTTTGAATTCACGTACAAATGATGGTTTGTAGCCAATAGTCATATTAGTCTAGCTGTTTCATCAGGTCACGCAGATCGCCACTGAGAGTTGGCTCACTCTCAGCCAAAAGTACCTTACGAACCGCTTGTTCTTCGGCATACATAGTCAGAGCTTGGCGCATGATATCAGACTTTGATAGCCCGCTACTCTTGGTTGCTTCTTCGATAAACTTTGCTTGTTCTGAATTCAAGGGAACAGATATAGTAGTCATAGAATATATTTATGATAAATAAGTATGAAAATATCATAACACTACATAGATATTGTGCAACGTATAAACTCCCGGAGGACGGGCCTTCGGAAAGACTCAATCTATATAGGTAAATAAACCCGGAGGCCTTGCCTCCGGAACATCTCAACGACCATAGGTCGCGCTGTTTTGTTTGTTATACTACCCACATGTTCAACAAAGCCTTCTACAAATTCCTCTTTAGCTTCATTGGAGTAGTGGCTACTGTCCTCCTCCTCATCCTGGTCATCGGGGTATTGGGGGTGGAGTAATCAGCATATAAACTGCAAAACAGCTAGAAAATAGTCAAAATTCCTGAACTGGACACTACCTAACACAGATAGAAACAATAAATGCAGTATTCAAGACACAGCGAGAGCTTTCCAGAGGAAAGTTGGTGTTCACTTTCTTTGTTTTTTGTTGTATGTTTGAATAATAATAAACTATTATGCAAAAAGGCTTTATCTCAATCACAGTTATAATCGTTGTCGTATTAGGAGCTACCCTTGTAACCGGTGGTGGTTTTGCAGCCTATAAATACGCACAAGTTGTTCAGGAGAAACAAATGATCGAGACGGAATTGGTTGCGATAAAAGATAAAGAAATCGCAGATTTGAAAGAACAGTTAGCAATGAATCAAGAAGATGCTACATCCACAACAGAAGTTGTTATCGAAGAAGAGGTTGAGACCAATGTCGAACCAGAAATTAAAGAAGTGGTCAGAACCGTAACGGAATATGTACCAGTGGAAGTGCCCGTGACACAAGCTCCAACTGTGGATGATGCTGTAGGTGAGGTAATGGCACCATCTCCTGAAACTGATTTAGACATAGATCTTAAAGTCATAAATGTGGAAGAATTTCTTAATGAGGATGATTACTCAATTCGGATCACTTGGCAGACATCAGTAAACGCTGACTCCAGACTAGCCCTAAAGGATGATCAGACATATAGTTCTGAAAATAGTGACTCTAAGCAGCACAGCGTTGAGATAGTTGCGTTGCCAGCAAGTGAGAAGTTCAGTTACGAGATTATTGCAGAAGTTGGCGATGCAAAAGATAGTCATTTTGGGAACTTTCAAGCACCTAGAGAATTCGAAGTTACTTTCGAGCAAGAGGAAGGGGAAGACGAGTGCACAACCATAACTGTTCAAGATACTGCTGGGTACCCACTTGCTAATACACCTGTAAGACTTGGTGGAACTTATAGTGCTAGCACATCAATGAATTTTCTAGGAGAAAGGGTTGAAGAGCCAACAAATAATAGAGGAGAGATTGAATATTGCGATCCAGTTGAAAGATTTTTTGTGCAGAACCTGGAAACAAGAGATATTTATTTTGACTCAAGATAAATATACGACATAGGACAATTATATGCATAAATCAAAAACTTCCCTCATTAGGAAGTTTTCGGTTTGAGACCACGCAGTCCAAGTCTATGGAAATGTCTTGTCGGTTGCCAACACTTGGCCTGCTCAGAATATGGAAAGCGGGGTTGACTATATGACATACAATGTATACCATATTAATGGGCATGAAATATTTTGACTGGGATGAGGATAAAAATGAATGGCTCATGCAGGAGCGAGGAATTTCATTTCAGATGTGCGTTGAATGCATCATTAGCGATAAGTTGATAGCGGTGGTACAAAATCATCCACCTTACGATCACCAACAAGTCTACATTTTTGAATACGAAGATTATTGCTACGAAGTACCATTTGTAGAAGATGAGGAAAAAATTTTCTTAAAAACTGCCCACCAATCACACGAAGCCACCAAACGATATTTAAAGAACAACCATGACTAAAATTACACCAGCAACCAATTTGACCCCCGAAGAACAGGCGATGCACGATGCGATTGACTGGAGTTCTGCTCGCGCGGTCACTCCAACAGAGCAGGCTAGACTCAACCAGATCGCCAAAAATACCCAAGCCAAAAACAAAACCATCACCGTACGGCTGTCGGAAAAAAATCTCATTCGCCTGAAGGCTAAAGCAGCGCAAGAGGGAATTCCTTATCAAACCTTCGTGTCAGCCCTGATTCAAAAAAATACTTAACTACCCATAGAGGACAGGCTTTCTGAAACCACTAGCTAAATCTCTCAGTATTGGCGGGATAATCCTATAATGACGAAGGTCGAACCTCCGTCATTAGTATTTTGCATCCCGGTTTGTGCTACTATTAATGTGTATGAAACACTCGCACCCTAATCAACTGTGGCGGCCAGCACGCGGCATGCAGCGCGTGGCTGCTCAGGTTTCCATCTTTGCTCTCGCCATTGTGGCGATTTTTTATTATCAAATTTCCTTTGCCCAGTCGCAAATATTTGTAACCGAAACAAACTGTGCCCAAATTGGCTTCTGGGAAGGGGGTACGTGTACTTTAACCAACGACGTGTTGGTGCCACTCACGATTCAACAGGCTGGAGTCACACTGGACGGAAATGGCTACTCCATAACAGCACCAGCTGGTTTGAATGACGCCACTCTTTCATTGATGGGTGCAAATATCACAATCAAGAATCTTACACTCGAGAGTACTGCCGAAAATGCAATCAGGATCACTAATGCTGCACCCAATGCAGTGGTCGAGAATGTGATTATAAATAATCCGATAACTGGACTGAGGGTCAGCGGTTCTGGAGCAGTCATTCGAGATGTATTTGTCGTTGGGGGTGCGTCTACGGTATTTGGTTTCCAGGTGGAAAGTACCAATACAATTGATATCAATCGGGTGCAGGTAACAGATGGTCAGTTTGGTGTGACTACTTTTGACAGTTCTGATATTTTTATCACTGAGTCTCGATTTACTAACACAGAAAGAGGTGTACAAATCGCTATTAGTCAAAACGTAACACTTGAGCAGTCAGCCATATCCAATAGTTCAGAGTTTGGAGTTTCCATAAATGGCCAAAGTAGTGCGGTAATAAAAAATAACCAGATGAGTGGTGGATTAAGCCAGAATCTTTCTCCAAGCGCTGGTATTCGTATTGGTACTGCCGCAATTACTACCGATACCGTAATAGCAAACAATGATATTTCCAACTGGGGAGTAGCTATACTTGACCAGACACCGTATGACGTCGGTGGTCCAGTTCAGGTTTATTTAGCACCATTTATGAAGTCAATGTGGGATATGTTGGTACCAACTGTCTGGGCTCAAGTTTCTCCTAAGATTGTGATTACAGAGAATAATTTTATACTGAACTCATTTGCTTATAGTATCCCTATCATGGCCAGTGAAACAATCGCCTTGGATCAAAATGGAATTGGCAATTACTGGGATAGTTACGATCAGCCTAGCGAGGGCTGCATAGATGCAAATAATAATCAGGTGTGCGACACGGCCTATCAGCTACCGCAATCAATCCCCGATAACGCCCCCTCAACCGAAAAGTTTCAAACTACCTTTGAACCGATTGTTTCTACTGCTTGTAACCTGTACGTAGATGAAGATAGTGTAATGGTCGGAGAAGCTGTAGCGGTGCGATTTACCACGGTAGACGCGACGAGTATCGCGACTCCGGGTAGTGATGACTCTGTTAATCTAACTGACGATGCATATCTTGTCATTGTAACAGCCACTGGCACCCAAACAATAATAGCTGAAGTCACTGGCCCAACTGGCTCAAACTCATGTCAAGTGGATGTACAGGTGATTGGTGACTCAGCCGAACCACCAGAACCAACCGGCGCTTCCAGTGTGTTGTTCTTGCCAGGAATTCAGGCAAGTCGGTTGTATGCCGGGGAAGATATCCCTGAGGCGGGTGTAGTGGTGGGTGAACAACTATGGGAAGGTGTTGATGACGATAAGATTGCCGCGCTGGCGATGGATGAAAACGGTGAATCAGTTTATGATATCTATACGGAGGATGTATTAGATGAGATTGGTGGTCGTCCAATTGGTGGTAATATCTATAAAGCTTTTTTATCTGAACTAAATACATTGAGTCATGGTGATGATCAAGTAATTGAAGAATATGTAGCGTTTGCTTATGACTGGAGATACAGTGTGTTTGATGTTGCGACCAAGCCGGTAAAGTATCCAAATAAGCAAGAAAAAATGTTGGTTGATGAGGTGTTACGGTTAGCTGAAGATTCACGTACTGACAAAGTGACGATAATAACTCATTCAAATGGAGGATTAGTTGCCAAAGCTTTATTGGCAACCTATGGAGACAATCTTTTGGCTGGCAAAGTAGATAAATTAGTTATGATTGGTACACCTCAGCTCGGGGCAGCCAAAGGAGTCGGGGCGTTGATGCATGATTACGCCCTTGAAGGAGCAGGGGATCTATTTACTGGTGATGCAAATATTAGAAATGCAGTGCGAAACATGCCGGGAGTGTATACCCTGTTACCTTCAGTTGAATATTTTACTGAAGTTTCAGATGACCCGCTGATTACAACCGATGGTTCAAGACGAACAATTCCAACTGAGCAATATGGACAAATCATAAGTCGTGCCTCTCTCAATGATTTTCTGACAGATAAACTGGGTGTTTTTGGATCCAATCCCCCAGTTTCAGAGCCGTTAGCGCTCAACGCACAACTAGTACAAAACTCAGCTTTAGAGCAGGTTCGACTCAATGCCTGGCGAGCAGCTGATGGTGTCCAGGTGTATGAGGTTGTGGGGACAGGATTACCAACTATTAGCGGATTTGAGTATCGTGGGTTTGATTGCGATTCATCAACCACAGATCCTTCATTCTGTTCACAAGGGGATGTATTATGGAAGCCAAAAGCAAAGTGGGATCTGACAGGGGATGAAACTGTCGTTGCTGATTCAGCTGCTGGGTATAAGGGAGAAAAGGTTAGTGCTGCAGTTAATTTGCAAGCAGCTGATGATTTGATTATCGGAAATAGAAATCATTCTGACTTAACAGAAGTTCCTGTGATTCTCAAGTATATAAACGATATAATAAAATTCCCCTACATCAGTACATCAATCCTTGCGCCAGAGTTTACTGAACTCAGGGGAGGCTTCAACATTATTGGTGGTTTTTCACCAATCGATTTGCAGGTCACAACCAGCGATGGAGATATCGTAAGTGCAGAAGCAGATGAAATTCCAGGCGCTAGATATATCACATTCGCTGACAGCACTTACATAATCTTGCCAGACAGTATAACTGACTATACTTTGGAGGTGTTGGGTACAGACAATGGTCTGTTTACACTTGAATTTGATGAACTATCAGAACAAAACATCCAGACTGAAGTTTCCAGCTTAGTTGCAAGTACCACGCCAGACCTGATCGCTACGCTTGAGGTCACAAATAGTGTGCCTGGAAATCTAGAATTAGACTTTGATGGTGATAATACGGCCGACAAAGTGATGACTGTTGATGGTGAGGAGGTGGTAGCCAATGTTGAGTATACTTATGCTGACCTCAAGGCCGTCATAAATACCATCGAACACCGATCTACAGAACGGTATCTCAAGTGGCTAGTGCGTAAAGCAGAAAGATACAATCGTCTGTCTGAACGTCGATCATTCTATGGTCGATTGGAGTCTCACATATTAAGAGTGATAGATCGTAGTCTGCCGGCGCTCAAGCATCGAGGACGGATCACTGCTCTGCAGGCCGAGCAGATAGAAGAGGTAGTTAATTATTTAAGAAACTAAAATTAATTTTATGATAAAAAAAGCACTCTTTTTTTTAATAGCCAGTGCAATATTCTTTCCAATTCTGTATAACAATATATTTTATGTTTGGATAGAAAGATTTTGGGCCCCAGTCTTTCTCGTTAGCATAGTGGGTTTTGTATTAACAATGTATTGCTTATTTTTTAACCAAAAAATTCAAAATTTATGGTGGAGGTGGTTTAGGTACACCCTCCTTATACCAGTCTTGATAATTTTAGTTTTTCTACCATATCGTAGTACAGGTGGTATTAATTTTGCCGGCGCTCCAGACTTCGTGATTCTTTGGGGAGTAGTACTGGGAATTATTACGATTATTTATACCTTTTACCACCGCTTCTATCTTAAAACAGGAGTGCTTAAAAAGTAATGCAACTCCGGAGGTCCATCCTCCGGGTATATGCAACTACGAAGGACGGGCCTTTGGAAGCTGGATGAGACCCGTACTTCAGATGGAGAGTTGGTTGTTATTGATGATCCACAAACTACCTACGATGATTTATTAACTACTGTCGCTAAAATTGACAATCGTTTTGCTAAGCGCTTCCTAACTCGTTTAACAGAGCGTGCGGAACGGTTTGGACAAAGAGGTGAAACTAAACCGCACTTTAAAAAAGTAGAACGCCAACTCATAAAATTGTTGGAAAAATCAACTAAACGGTTGAAGCGTCGAGGTATTATTGAAGTTGATCTGGCTGATGAGATATTACTCATGATTGACGTCATTAAAAAATAAAATGATTTTATGAATATAAAAGCTCTAATATATAGATCGGGGTCTGCAGGTAGTCCTTCCTCCGGGTAACTAATACCTTAGTGATATAATCAGTGTATGGCAATATAACTCCGGAGGTCCTTCCTCCGGGTAACTAATACCTTAGTGATATAATCAGTGTATGGCAATGCGAAAAGTTTCTTTTGCAGAAGGTGAGTTCTATCATATCTATAATAGAGGTAATTCAAGACAGACTATCTTTGTAACAGTGACTGATTACAAACGTTTTGTTGCTCTGTTATATCTAGCAAATAGTACTAATCCATTTGAATTCCGTGAAATTAGTGATAGAGAGTTGTTTGGATTTAATCGTGGTGAACAATTGGTTGCTATCGGAGCGTATTGCCTCATGCCAAACCACTTTCACATACTCGCTACACCGCTAGTTGAAGATGGAATAGTGAAGTTTATGAGAAAGTTGTCCACTGGCTACTCAATGTATTTTAATAAAAAGCATCATAGAACCGGTGCTCTGTTTGAAGGCAAGTTTAAGTCAGAACACGTCGATAGTGATAACTACTTGAAATACCTGTTTTCATATGTCCACCTGAATCCAGTGAAACTAATCCAGTCCAAATGGCAGCAAGAGGGGATTACTAATCTGCAAGAAGTATTCACATACTTGGATCAGTATCAGTATTCTAGTTATATTGACAACCAAATCACCCGCCCCGAAACCAACATCATCAATCGGTCCAAGTTTCCTGAGTATTTCACCACCAAAAAAGAGTACGACAATGAAATGAACGAGTGGCTGAAATACAGCAAAGACTAACCCAAAAGCCCGTCCTTCGGCCCGTTCCATATGCCTAACCCCGCAAAATGTGCACTATTCTGCGGGATTAGCGCTATAGACTATAATTCTCATAGGGCATCAATCTGCTATACTAAGCCCAATGTTTAACAAATCCTTCTACCGATTCCTTTTTAGTTTCATTGGGGTAGTTACCACCGTGTTGCTTATTATTTTAGTGATCGGAGTGTTAGGCGCGGAATAAAGAAAGAAAAAAGGTGAGTACGTCTGGTATACTCAAAGTATGAGTTACTACTATCCAATAATTGGTGTGACGCAAATCTATCGTTTTTTGACACCCCATATCATCTTTTCGATCGCCCTAGTGGCGCTTTTTTATGCTCCGACTATTAACGCAGAAAAAACGTGTGGCGATATAATTTCTATCAATCCTTATAGTGGTTCTATCGAAGAAACAGCAATTATTGACTGTTCTGATCCTTTTGACCGTGACCAAAATGTTTCAGAAGGAATTGAATTTGTGATCGACGGGGTGCAGGTGTCTGAGGAAGATACAAAGGTGGTTGTACCTAATGATTATTTTCAAACAATTACGTTCAAATTCAAGTACGACAGTGGTATTAGTTTTTGGAACAGAATAGCCGTGTATGAAAAGCAAGGGGATGATTTTGTAGAAATAGATATTACCCCTCCAAGCTCAGATGGCGTCAGTCAGGAAGAAGGAGTTAGTCTTTTAGAAGATTATTTTGCTGGTGATCCTGATTTACCACTGTATCGAGAGATGTATCTTGGTGTTGACGATATCGATTTAACAACAGAGCAGGAAAATACATTCTATGAGTTTATTAATTACTTGAGTCAACAAGAGCAACCACAAGAACAAGCAGGACCGCAGATACCACTAGGTCGTTATTGGTTTGTGTTTATTGAAGAGGTAGTCTGTGCAGTACAAGCTCCTGAACAAAAAACCTGGCTAGCACATGTGTTTAACAAGATTGTTCCAACTGCACATGCACAGTCTGCCAGTCGCTGTTTTGGTTCCTACGTACCAAAACGATTCTCGATCGAGCTAAATATAGTCCAAGCTGAAGCAGAACCAACCGGAGCCTCAAGCGTATTGTTCTTGCCAGGGATCATGGGTTCAAGACTGTATGAAAAGGGTCAGCAATGTGGTGATTTTGGGGTTGAGCAAGAGCGATGGTTTTCAGAGTCTGATTGTGACCAGCTACGCTTGTTGACTAGATTTGACGGCACGAGTCTTAATGATATATACACCAAAGCGGAAGACGATGCTGTCGTGAATAAGGTTTTACTGTTTTTTAATTTGTATCGCTCATTCATTCAGGATATGAATGACCTTGAAGAGTCTGATGCGATCGCCGATTTCGTACCCTTTGCGTACGACTGGCGACTACGACTAGATGACTTACTAAAAACTACCATAGATCCTGTGTCAGGCGAAGTGCGCTATGTCGTTGGTACTAATCTAGAAGACAGTCACTTGTACCAGACAGTTGAAGAAATGGTGAGCGATTCACATAACGACAAGGTAACCATTGTTGCTCATTCCAACGGTGGTTTACTCGCCAAAACATTTTTAAGTGCGCTCCAAGCAACGGGTGACCCGCTAGCCGATAAAATTGACAATGTGATTTTGGTGGCTTCGCCCCAAGTGGGTACGCCAGATGCTGTAACTGGACTATTGCATGGTAATGAGATTGGTGCAGGGTTTGTAGTTTCGCAAGAAGTGGCTCGTATACTGCTAAACACCGCTCCATTTGGACATCATTTATTACCTAATCAAAACTACTTTAATGGTGAAGGTGTTGCTGTTCGTACACCCGTCGTGACTTTTAAAACCGGTGCGGCTACAGACGAATGGCGGAGTACATTTGGTTCAGAAATTACCAGCACTGACCAGTTACATCAGTTTTTAAGTAAAGACAGCGGCAGACCTGTGCCAGTAGTAGATGATTTACTACAGCCACAAGTGGTCGATAATTTCTTACTGAATTATGCCAATGTCATCGCAGCGGTTGTAGAAAATTGGACTCCAAATGCTGATACTAATGTGTATCAAATTGCAGGGACGGGGATAGAGACAACCGCAGGTCTTACGTACTTTACCGATACAGAATGTATCACAGGCGGTTTTCTATGGTTTGAGTGTAGCCAGTACGCTCCTAAGCTGGGATACTATATAAATCATACTCATGATGGAGATGGAACGGTAGTAGTACCAAGCGCCTTAGGGATGAAAGAGAGTGACGAGGTTGAGCGAGTGTGGTTAGACTTAGCAAGTGCTGGTCGGGTCCATAACAATATTATGGAAGTACCCGAGTTGAGCACTTACATCACAGACATCATCCAGTCTGCTGAGGCTCCAGCTTTACCTAGTAATTTTTCTAGTTCACCGATTATTCCAGAGGTTGGAAAGAGACTCAGTTTCTTTCTACACTCTCCGCTGGATATGTATGTAGAGAGTAGTGTCGGTCTTACCAGTAGTTCTACCGACGAGATACCTGGCGTCACCTATAGGCGCTATGGGGAAGTGCAATATCTGTCTGTACCAGCGGATAGTACTGACCTTACACTGCAACTCCGTGGTTACGAAAATGGTTCATTTACCTTAGTGGTACAAGAATGGGATGGGGAAGTGCTAGTGTCCACTGAAAGCTTTGAAGCGATCCCGACTGGTGCCAAAACGATTATCGAACTTCCTCTAGATTCTTTTGCTCAAAATACATCACTAGAGATTGATTTCGATGGTGATGGTGTAGTTGATGGGGTGGTGTCAGTCCAGACTGACAGAGTGATTCCTGTCGAAGGAGACAGTGTGGTAGATCCACCAGTACCGGTTGTTTCCACAGAAAACATATCTAGCTCTCAGTCGTCAGCGACGAGACTAGGTCAAAGGTCACAGGCGATACCGCCAGCTGGTCAAGTGGCCGGAGTCGCAATTAGTACTGATGAGCAATGGTATTACCAAGAATTACTAAAAATCCTAGAACAACTAGCCGCCTTAATAGATGTAATTGAACAACAATATGAAATATAGTCTACTCGCAATTAGTTTTATTGGTTCAGGTCTGCTGCTGGCGATTCTTTACACCGATTACGGAACGATCTTGCAAGACTTAGTTAATTGGCAAGTGTTGGAAATGGGATTTAACCTGTTGCTGATATTTCCAGTTGTTCTATTCTTCTCTTTGCTGACATTTAAACTACCTGATCGCATATATCAATCTTGGGTAGATTTTGCACAACCTGCAATTCCACTAGCGTGTTTTACTATAATGCTAATTAGCCTCGGTTTTTTCCACCAGCCAACCCCTGGATCTGGCGGTTGGCTACCTTCGTTAAATCAAATTGTAAATGTACTCTTTATAATCTTAACTCTATTCCTCTTCACCCTAGGCTCACTCATCCAAATCTACCGCGGATACATCCATAGTACTGGAGGCTTGGTAAAGTTATTCGGGTTCCTACTAGGGTTAGGGATCGCTATCCCGATTATTACTTTATATATATTCGGGTAATAACTCCAAAGGACGGGTCTCCGGAGAACTACTAATTTTATGTTAAAAAAACCTGTATTAACGCTCCTTAGTATTTCAGCAGCCACTTTAGTACTTTTGTTATTCCGTTCTGCTGCAGATATTGAGTGGTTAGACAGCATGTTATTTAGTTACCGCAACAGTGTTATAGAACCACTCGAATTCGTCTCAATCTTTCTTATTGCGACTACCATATATCTCCTCCTCTTCAACCAGACCATCCAACAATCATGGTGGCGCTGGGCACGGTTCGTCCAGATCGTACCGTTTGCACTCATTATCCTACTACTCCCAATGTATCAAAACGGTGGGGGATTTATCAACTTTGGCGGTACGACTGAGTTAGTGATTTTGTGGGGAGTGGTGTTTGTAATCACAACGCTTGTGTATACATTGTGGCAGCGATTTTGGCTTAAAGCTGGAGTCATTTAACTAATTAAAAAATGTATAACTCCCGAGGTCCTTCCTCCGTAAGCACACACATCCCAGATGATCGCAACGTTTTCACGCAACCAAGCAAGGTTTACCAATATCGAAACTGACTTTAATAATGATGGTGCGATTGATGAGATACGCACACCAGAAGGTGAACTGCTGCTTGATGGGTTTGCTGTAAAGTCATCTGTTGAAGATATAGTATCGTCAGGACGATCTCAATCATCAGCTACCAGAGTCACAGACCGCAGCCCAGCGCCAACAGTCTTGGGTGTGAGTACATCCAGTACAAGTGCAATGTCAAGTGCGGAATTCATTCAGTTACAAGAGATAATTTTTGCTATCCAGAGTCTGGTACAAGATCATCAGTTGACCCAAAAACAGCTGGACGTACTAACTGATGTTCTAGCGGAGTCGTTACAAATTTTAGTTTCTAAATAGAAGTCTATCCAGTTAAAATATATGTCGAAAGAAAAATTCACCCACATAGCCCTAATAGTAACTAGTTTGACCTGCGCAGCAGCTACTTATTTGTTTTTTCTAACTAGTTGCTTTGGTGATTGTGCATACGGTGTAATGTCCAGTATTGTTAGACCAGTCTTTTTTGGGAGTCTAATATTTTCTCTCATTCTTGTGGTGCTACTCCTATTCCCATCGTTCGTCTTCAAACGGTGGTTAATGTACATCGCTAGTTGGTATGTCCCCCTGACTGCGTTTGCAGTTGCGAGCATTCCCGTGACTAGTGCGGGCTTACTGATGCCGAGTCGCTCCTGGGTAGCGATCCAAGCGATGGTAGTACTATTTGTGATTACTGTTGTGTACGCGCTGATAGTTAGGAAGCGAGTATGATGTAACTCCGGAGGTCCTTCCTCCGGGAACTCGTAACTCCGGAGGTCCTTCCTCCGGGAACTCGACATCCGTAACTCCGGAGGTCCTAACTCCGGAGGTCCTTCCTCCGGGAACTCGACATCTGTAACTCCGGAGGTCCTTCCTCCGGGAACTCGACATCCGGCAAATCATGCAAGTAAATAATCTGACAGTCTCACAGCTATTCAACTCCGAAGACCGGGACTTCGGAAGTCACAGAAAATATTTCCTCGGATGCTAATACTGTTGCCAGATTTGAGAAAACAGCGTCCGGATTTAGTGATTTATCGCTTGATTTTGATAATGACGGTGTGACTGATGAGGTTCGTACCCTCGATGGGATATTGATTGTAGATGAAGCTATCGATATTGCTCCAGATCAGTTAGCAGATAGCACCAGAAACACAAATGACACCAGTTCTGGTGCGTCAGCGACGCGGATTGATGACCGCCAACCGAACCCACAAGTACTCGGAGTAGGTACGTCCGTTGATTTGCCTTACGAACAGCAAGTATTGATGGACCAGTTATTGGTAAATATCAAAAATCTTATAAATAGCACAGAGATGACAAGCACTGAAATAGACCAGCTGGCAGTTATTCTAAATAAAGCAAACAATATCATTATGACTAGGTTACCATTACAATAATTGCTATGAAATCAATCTTATTAAACTATCTTAAAAGTTTTTGGAGTCCAGAGAAAGTCGTATTACTTTCACTATTTTTATTTACATTTCTAATTAAGAATCTTCACCCTTTTTATTTTATTTTGTGCCGAGGTGGTAATGCAAGGCCGGATCTTATCAGCTGTATATCACAAAACCAGATCGAAAATATCTTGGCGCCATTGGCTAGTAATTCACCTCAGATATTAATTTTTTTAGGTTTTCTTCTTCTTCTTCCACTACCCACACTGCAATCATGGGCAAAATACATCGCTAGCTGGTCGATTCCGTTGGGTATTTTGATATACCTCAGTGGTATCCCAAACGAGCCAGGGTCGGGTTCTATGTTTTCTCCAGCTTTTAACGCCGCTTCAATGCTGAGTATTGCAGTGATGTTGTGGCTGTGGCTACTGGCTGCATTTGTTGTGTATCAAATATTTCGAGCTATTCGCAGTCATTTCAACCAAAAGTAGAAGAAACAACTTCATAGCTCCGGAGGGCCTTCCTCAGGGTAATTAGGTCCGGAGCGTCCGCAATTAGGGAGGGATCGCACACCCCGACTAGAAGTGCGCGCAGTCAGTGTTTTGATTGAGTCACTTACTGCGGGGTAGTATGATCAGCTTAATGAGCTACTTGCTGGTATTCTGCACCCTCTGGATCAAACAACTCCGAAGGACGGGCCTTCGGAAGCCGGTATAATGACGAGCTCTAGTCTGCTAATATGGCTATCGATACACGTCGTGGTCTCCAATTGCTAGAAACACCACCTCATTCTTGGCTGTGTAGCTAGATAAACCCCCGAAGGACGGGCCTCCGGAAGACTTGATTTGTATGGGGCAAATCAACGCGGCCGCAGGCCGCGCTGGTTTTATTTGCTATACTAAGCTCAATGTTCAACAAAGCCTTCTACAAATTCCTCTTCAGCTTGATCGGGGTAGTAGCCACTGTACTCCTCCTCATCCTAGTCATCGGGGTATTGGGGGTGGAGTAGTCGCAGTGCCGATTTTGCACCGGGTTCATGCTATTATAAATAGTATGAACTACGTTCAACTCTTCCAATTTAAGTGGATTGGTCCCCTAACGATTTGTTTCCTCCTGCCTTTCTCATTCGCCTCAGCCCAAAGCTGTGGCGATATTATTTCTATAAACCCCTACAGTGGTGATACGGAACGGGTGGCTATAGAGGATTGTAGTGATCCCTTTGCACCAAATCAAAGCCCACCAGAAAACCTGGGTCTAATGATTGATGGGGTAGAGGTGCCTTATGATACAGGCCAGGTTAGTATACCTGGTGAATTTTTTCGATCTATTTTTTCCACTGATCGTAATCAGTACATTGAGCAGCTCTATGAAAAATCAGGCGACGACTTTGTCCAGATAAATCTACGTCCGCCAGACATAGAAGATCTTAGCTTAGAAGAGGGCCTCTCGATAGTAGAGGAGTACTACGCAGATGATTCAGACCTAGAAGTATACCGTCAAGCCTTCATAACTAACGATATGAGTATTTTGACTGATGAGCAAAACATGTCGTACAGTAATTTCTTGTTTTCTGGCTTGCCGCAATTATTGCAAGAGCAATACAGTCCACAAGTACCAACTGGTTCGTACTGGCTAGTGTTTACCGAAGAAGTCCTCTGTGTTTCTAAAGCGCCTACCCAGAAATCATGGCTTACACAAGCGTTTGATCACCTAATTCCTACAGCCCACGCGCAATTTAATGATCGATGTGCCCCAGGCTACGTACCTAAACGTTTTGTGGTAGAGCTCGACATCACCCAAGAATCAAACGAACCAACCGGCGCCTCTAGCGTATTGTTCCTGCCAGGCATCCAAGCCAGTCGGTTGTATGCTGGGGAAGATATCGTGTTGCCAGGCTTCCCCAATAATGTAGAACGGGGCAACAAATTATGGGAGCAGACCAACGATAAACGGATTGCGTTGTTGGCCATGGATGAAACTGGTCAGTCTGTGTACAGCATATATACAGAAGACGTCGTTGAGGAAGTAACGGGTAGGGCATTTGGAGCGAATATATACAAAGGTTTCTTGGGGCTGCTAGAAGATCTTAAAACTGACGTTGATCCTGATACCGGAACAACAACCATCACCGATTACCTCCCATTTGCATATGACTGGAGATACAGTGTATTTGATATTGCTACGCAGCCAGTGCAATACGAAAACGAGGTAAAACTCCTTAAAGACGAAGTAATCAGCCTGGCAGACAATTCCCATACCGAAAAAGTCACTATCGTCGCTCATTCAAATGGAGGTTTGGTGGCCAAAGCACTCTTGCACGAGTACGGCGACAATGAGCTGAAGGGATTGGTCGACAAGGTAGTCATGATTGGCACGCCACAATTAGGTACACCCAAAGGTGTTAGTGCGCTGCTACACGGACAAGTCATGGAAGGGTTTGGTGATTTTTTGACGAGTGATGCATTGTTAAGAGAAACTATCTTAAATATGCCCGGTACCTATACGCTATTACCTTCGGTACGCTATCTAGAAGAAGTAGCTGATGAGCCTTTAGTGCGCGTAACAGAAGGCTTTGATTTGAGTGTATACGACGGTGTATCCAGTCGGTCAGATCTAGACGCGTTACTGCTCGACAGCCAGAATGTGGTGGGTCCTAATCCGGCGATTGAAAAGCCCTTGCAGCTCAATGGCACCATGCTTCAAAACGCCCTGGCCGAGCAAACTATCCTAGATGCCTGGCAACCACCAGCTGGTGTCGAAGTATATGAGGTGGCCGGCACCGGCATACCTACACCAGCGGCGATACATTATGAAGAAGTACCAGTGATAACTTGTCCAAATGCAGCAGCGGTATTTCTGGCGACGCAGTGTGAAGTGACTATTGGTCTGAAGCCGAAGCTTCAGACCACCATAAAGGGTGACAAGACTGTTGTGCTTGGTTCTGCGCGTGGGCAGTTGAGGGATAAGCAGACGTTGACGGTGAATTTGGATAGTGCTGGTGATGGATTCAGGATAGACCGAGATCATTCTAATCTGACCGAAACACCTGCTATTCAAAGCTATGTAAAATCAGTCCTCCGCTTTCCATATGTCACTGATACGTTGTTAATACCTGAATTTTCAGAATTACGCAGTAGTTACACCATCTATGCTGGACATTCACCAGTGACTTTGCGTATCATAACGCCAGATGGTCAGATAACCGGCTTGGTCGATGGCGAGATTCGTGAAGATGTCTTCGGATCACAGTTCTTGACCCTGGCTGGCAGTACTTATCTGATTATTCGCGATGACGTGACCGATTACACTCTTGAAGTGGTCGGTACTGGCAACGGAGCGTATACCCTAGAAACTAGTAAGTTATCACCAGACGACACACAGACAGTTGTCACTAGTTTTGTGGCCAGTACTACTGATGCTATGATCGCAAGGATGGATGTGACTGGGGGTGAACTGGGTCAGCTACAAGTAGACTTTAATAATGACGGTACAGTCGATGAGATCAGAACTTCAAGTGGTGATCTGGTGCTAGCCGACCCGTCTGTCACAGAAGTTGCTACCGATCCTGATGTAAAATCATCGACGTCTGCGACCAGGGTGGGGGACCGATCAGCAGTACCGCAAGTATTAGGTGCGAGTGTGTCGGTCGAGTCTTTGACAACAGATCAGTTACAGCTTCTTCAAACAGTAGTGCTTAATATTCAACAGCTGTTACAAGATGAGCAGTTATCCGCGATACAATTAAAGATAGTGTCAAATGTACTAGTAGAGTCGTTATTAATTGTAAATAAGTAGCTATATGTTAAAGAAACCAGGATTAATTCTCTTCTTCAGTTCTTCATTAGTATTAGGTTTACTACTTTATAGGGCTGAAGCAGATATTGAATGGGTCGACAATCTATTAATTAGTTATAGAAGTAGTATTATTTCTCCTTTAGAATATATTTCACTAATTACTTTGCTTGTTGCCCTTTACCTCCTCCTCTTCAACCAAACCATCCAACAAGTCTGGTGGCGGTGGGCTCGCTTTGCACTGCTAGTACCGTTTGCACTTATTCTTCTGTTGCTCCCGACGTACCAAAACGGTGGGGGCTTTATCACCTTTGGTGGTACTACCGATCTGGTGATCTTGTGGGGAGTGGTGTTTGCTGCAGCTACTCTCATCACCACTTTGTATCACCGCTTTTATCTCAAAACTGGCGTAACTAATGCTAATTAGTATATGAAACACGTATTTATAATCTTACTTTGTCTGACAGCGCTTGGTTGTATAACATTTGTTGGTTGGCAGTTTGCTCAACCAGCACTTACAGGTTCGGCCGAAACTACGTATGTAAATGGTGATATAGTTCCCAATTTAGAAAATGATAAAGCACCAGAACAGCTTTTACAAGAGCGTCGAGAATTAGCAAAAGAAGTATTTAATCCTTCTCAGGAATTGTTAGCAGCGTTATTACCTAAATTCATAAATGGCGAGTTGACTGGATTTAGTTTAGAGCAGGACTACGTTGTACCGGAAGATGATTTTTATGAATTTCTTATGCAGCAAGATTTACTAGCTCTGGCAGGACCACCACTTGTACCATTAACGGAACCAGTAGCCTATCGTGATTCTAAAATTGTATCAACTTCTTCAGGGATTATCAGATACGCAGTTGCTGCGTCAGCAGACGGGCCGGTTTCTGTATATGCAGTAGACCCTGACGGTGCTTTTTCAGGAATTTTGCGAGTAAACGAAGATTTGAACCTGCCGGTCGAGCAAATTAGAAACGTGAGCCCCAGTTCTTTTGTTGGTGATTATGGCATATATATTGACTCCGGAGCTCCGGAAAAGTTTAATGTAATGTTAAAAGGCCTCAGTCATAGCATTGGTACGCTCTATTATGATTTACATCAAGAAGGTGCTGCTAGTTCATTCACCCTGCCAATAATAACTACTCCAGATATGACTGCTTCTGCGACTTGGGTTACAGAAAACAATAGTCCCATGTTCTACAAGTGGCGAGTAGATTATGATGGTGACGGAGTGGTTGATTTTTTAATAAGTCACCATGATGTCATGTCTGAAAACCAGGCAGAAGAAATAATCGATTTTATTGTTAATTCACTGCCGCAAGATGATACTAATAGAGAATTTTATGAAACTAACCGTACATTCTTGATTGAGTCTTTGACAGATATTAGATTCCGTAATCAAGGTTAATTTCGAACTCTGGAGGACCAACTCAGAGGACCGGTCCTAACTCTAACTCCGGAGACCCTAACTCCGGAGACCGGGACTCCGGGAACATCTAAAATCAACTTCTGGGTCGTCAGCGTCCGCCACTAAGGTGGGGGAGCGAATGCCCGCAGTCCAGGTGCTAGGTGTCAGTGTCAGCGGCTCGGTCGAGTCGCTGACAGTCGAACAGTATGAGCAGCTACAAGAATTACTCACGGATATTCAACGGATCCTGGATCAAACTGAATTAAGTCCAAATCAATTGGTAGCAGTATCAGCAGTGCTGGATGAGGCTTTATTAATCATTACTAAATAGTTGTATGTTACAAAAAAATAGATTAAAAATTTCCTTCACCTCAATAGCACTGTTGTTATCGTTGACGATTGCACTGTACATTATTCTGGAAAATAACTGGTTGTATTCTCTGATTGAAAGCGTCCTAGCGCCTGTATTTATAGTTTGTATAACTTTGTTAGTATCAAAATTATATCTCCTGCTCTTCAACCAAACTATCCAGCAATCATGGTGGCGGTGGGCGCGTTTAGCTCTGATTATACCGTTTCTGATTATCTGGCTGCTGTTACCAACCTATGAGAACGGCGGTGGATTCATTTCATTCGGCGGCACTACAGAATTGGTGATTTTGTGGGGAGTCGTCTTTGTCGCTGCCACAATCATCCATACACTGTATCAACGGTTTTGGTTGCGAATTGGATCGAAGTAGTTTGCTGGTCGATGAATCTTCTACAGACAAGCCTTCAGAAAGTTGATTACAAACAAATAATATTTAAAACATGATGAGTCTTTGTTTTGGGGGTATACCGTTGAGTTTTGGGATTACATTTTATGTAGTCGTAATAACTCTGCTATTGGTCTGGAATTTGGTACGAAAGAATACAAAGCAATTTAATAGATTTTTAACAATGGCGGGGATTTCAAGTTTATTGATTATTGCACTAGTTATACTTTTCTTATTTTTTTACGCGTATTTAGGGTGTAATGAGTCGTGGTGGGCGGAATTACTAATTATAGTTATTGGTTTGCCACTGACTTATTTACTTGCGTATACTGAATCAAAAAAACCACGGATTTTATCTGCTAAAATAATAAAAAGTTGTAGATTACTTGGGCTATTTATATTTGCAGCTGGCTCCGCGTTAACACTTTTCGTTGCCTATGTTTTTTTAGGGAGTTATTTTTGACGCCTGATGTGCACCCCCCCCCAGTCTTACTCCGGAGGTCCTTCCTCCGGGTAACTAACGACATACCTTTGAGCAAAACAAAAACTTCCCGATGGGAAGTTTTTGGTTTGAAACTCCACAGTCCACGTCTACGGAGATAGTCTCTTGGCGGCTGAAGCTCGGTCTGCTAAGAGTACAGGACGTCATGTTGCATAACTCCGGAGACCTAACTCCGGAGACCGGGACTCCGGGAAACCAGAATGATAACAAACCACCTTCCTCACGGAAGGTTTCATAACTCCGGAGACCGGGACTCCGGAGACCGACTACCCATAACTCCGGAGACCGGGACTCCGGAGACCGACTACCCAAAGACGCAGGCGACTATCAGATAGAGATAACAGGCGAGCAGGATGGGGTATATACGTTAGAAGTAGAAGAATTGACCCAAGATAATACACAGCAAGTGGTGGTAGAAATAGTAGCTAGTACCACTGCTACTATGCAGGCCTCCTTGTCAGTTACTGACGATGGGTACGGTAATCTGCTGAGTGATCTAGACGGTGATGGTGAAATAGATGAAGAATGGACTCCGCAAGGAGAATTAGTCAACAGCTCTCCGGAGCAGGCGACCTACACCTACGACGATCTGCGAAATACGATTGCCAAGATAGATAGTCGATTTATCAAACGCTATTTAGATCGCTTTGCAGCCAAGGCGAGTAAGTATCATGACCAAATTGAAAGGCACAAACGATACGCGAGGCTGGAGCAATTATTCCTGAAGTTGCTGGATCGAAAGTTAGAATTCCTGACCCGAAAAGGAAGAATAGATGAATCAATTGGTAATGATTTGAGTGTTATTATAAATTATCTACGTAAAAAGTAATATGAAATTTGTTAAAAAACCAGCCTCACTGACTTTGCTAGTTAGTATATTAATTTTCGTAGTAACGGAACTAATTAGGCTTCCAAACGACGGTGTAATTAGAGAATTTAGAAGATATTACAACGGTAGCTTCATTGAACCACTGGAAATTGTTGCTGTTACTTTGCTTGGAGTTAGTGTATGGGTAGCCTTTTTTACTCTCACAGTGCAAAAAAAGTGGTGGCGGATAGCTCGTTGGTTTATTGGGTTTGTTGCCCTGATTCTGACATTTTCTTTACTCGTCCCATATCAAGGTGGCGGGTTTATTAGTTTCCCTGGAGTCCGAGAACTAATTTTCTTGTGGGGTCTAATTTTTGGTTTGTTTACCGTTGGATTTACATTGTTTAGCCGGAAGTAACTCCGAAGACCGGGACTCCGGGAAGCCAGAATAACTCCGGAGGCCCTGCCTCCGTAAAGGACTCCGGAGACCGGGACTCCGGGAAACCAGTAAAGGACTCCGGAGACCGGGACTCCGGGAAACCAGAATGATAACAAACCACCTTCCTCATGGAAGGTTTTTTGTTTTCTTAGTGATATAGTAAAAATATGCCAGTTAGAAAAGTCCAGTTTGCTCCAGACGAGTTCTATCACATATACAACCGTGGTAATTCAAGGCAAACTATTTATCGTACAAAGGATGACTATAATCGCTTTGCGGCGTTGTTGTATTTAGCAAATGGCACCCAATCTTTTGATTTTCGAGACATTGGTACTGATTCAATATTTGAATATGAAAGGGGAGACCAGCAGGTTGCTATTGGTGCGTATTGTCTGATGCCTAACCATTTCCATATCCTCGCTACACCGCTAGTTGAAGAAGGGGTAACAACGTTTATGAGAAAATTAACTGTAGGATACTCTATGTATTTTAATAAAAAGCACCATCGAACTGGGTCGTTGTTTGAAGGTAGGTTTAAATCTGAACATGTAGATAGCGATAATTACCTCAAATACCTCTTTTCCTATATCCACCTTAATCCAGTCAAGCTGTTGCAGTCTGACTGGCAACAGCAGGGAATTACAAATCTAACAGAAATCTTTTCATACCTGAATAACTATCGATATTCTAGTTACGTCGATAGTGCTATGTCCAGGCCAGAGTCAAACATCCTCAATCGCGCGCCTTTTCCCGAATATTTTTTTACCAAACAAGCCTATGACGCTGAAATGAAGGACTGGCTGACGTATAATGATGAGCTTTAGTTTTTATCAGTCCCGTTGTGGGAGTGATACATTATAGTTCTAGGTAGAAGTTACTAACTGCACCATAATTCCGCAGAATCTGATAGATTTTGCGGGGTTTGTTGATTTGATACATCGGCTGTTCCCCTGTAATATACTGTGTATATGAATACATTTACCTTGAAGTTAGGCGGATTACTGGCACTGGTTGTACTGGCTGTTCCTACTGGTGCGCAGGCGTATCGGTTTGTCGACAGTAACGCAGCCCGCGTATCTGACAACACCTACCTCCTAACCCACACCTACACTGCTGGCTTCCTTAATGAAGACGCCCTGATGCCGATTGTAGCTACGCAGGATTACGAGACTGATGTGGGGTACCCACGGGTTGGGTTTTCTGTAGAAGGAAATGCGGCTGCTTTACAGGGAGCCGAAATAAACGCCATGGTTCTCAGCAACGCTCCAATCGTGGATAATCAGTACCAGGCCACAGCTGGTAGTCGCGAGACCTTTGTCTTGTTTACCCTAGTCACCCTGCAAAACCCCGTGTCTGCTACCGACGACATCTCACTAGCTTTCCGCACTTTACCGTACAGCTACACCAGAGACGGTGAGGAAAGAACCGGCTCGTACAACCTAGAAGCCACAGCCGAAGTAACAACCGACGACCTCATCATCAACGCCGGCAAGTAAAAAGAGGTAGCTAGGTAGAAAACAAAACGTAGACAAAGCCTGGGCAAACAACCCGGGCTTTTGTTGTTGATAAGGCTGTGTATAGGTTGTGAATGAGCTTGTGGAATAAGCTAGGTATAGAGCTAGGAAAAGTGAGGGGATAACTTTCAAGTAAACTAGATGAGCGAGAAAATGCAAGGCGTTTTGCAAATCCCGCTAAGTTGACAGAACACGTTTTATATATTGACATTTGTTCATACTCCTGTATGCTTGTTTAGTCCTGGGGCATCCGCTTTAGGACAACCGCAATGCACGATAGGAGAGTGCAGATGATAAGATCTTTCTATAGCGCAATCAAAGCCGCAACCGTGTTCGCAGTGACAGTGCTAATGCTGGCGGTGCCGGCATCGGCCGCGACCTTCAACGGGTCGTTCCAAAACAGCGGATCGGCCTTCACCGAGCCCGGGCTGGTGATCAACACCAACCCGACCAACGGCAGCTTCATGTTCGACCTCGAGCCGGGGGAAAGCACGACGTTTTCGCTGTTTGACATCTTTACACCCGAAGTGTCTGTCAACGCAGACGACCGGGTGCCACAGACCCTGACGACGACCTTTGCCTTCACATCGCCCGACCTCTTTGGTGGCGACACTGACGGCACGACCGTTGGCACCAGCTACCTACTAGGCATGTTTCAGGAAGGAAGCGTGACCTGGAATGACCCTCTCGAACTGACCTTTGGAAACGGGGGTTCGCTGCGGCTTGGTTTGTCGAACGAGACCTTCAACGAAGGTCTGTCCGGTCTCAGCTGCGGCCAGTGCAACGGCGGCGTCGTCGATCTCACGGCGACGTACTCAGTGACACCCGTGCCGCTGCCGGCCGCTGGCGGGCTGCTGCTCG
>Ga0306899_1000359_pt1 | contig 24443 bp, 20 predicted proteins | sample AntRauMFilla3764_FD_190407 | JGI IMG/M metagenome (GOLD analysis project Ga0306899, IMG submission 190407) | Saline lake microbial communities from Rauer Islands, Antarctica - Metagenome Filla 3 #764 (v2) (version 2) | ecosystem: Environmental > Aquatic > Non-marine Saline and Alkaline > Saline ... | reverse complement strand
GCCATGGCGTAACCTCGTTGCAATGTAAAGTAATTTCACAACTAGACGAGGTTACGCCATGGCGTAACCTCGTTGCAATGTAAAGTAATTTCACAACTAGACGAGGTTACGCCATGGCGTAACCTCGTTGCAATGTAAAGTAATTTCACAACTAGACGAGGTTACGCCATGGCGTAACCTCGTTGCAATGTAAAGTAATTTCACAACTAGACGAGGTTACGCCATGGCGTAACCTCGACAAAAACAAAATCTTTGATTTTGTTCTAGTATAACCTTTATTTGAAACAAGAAAACTACCATCGCCTTCAATAAAACCTGCTAACCAATCAAAAAAAAGAAGAATCTAAAGTTCTAAAATCTAATCACCGAGTCCCCCCCGCCAGGGGGGCGAGGGAACCATCAGGCTCTGTGAGTCAGACAAAGGAGAAGGTTTACCATAATAACGTATAATATTTAAATTATTTTGCGCGCCTTGCGCTCCGCGAAGGCCCGCGGCTTCGCCTGCGGGCCGGAACGGTATAATTGTAACGCGTGTAGTCTCTGAGGGTATCATTGGGCTTATTATTAATATAAACCATAGTATAGGAAAAATCCAGAGGATTTTTCTATTTTATCACAACAATTTCCTGCTGGTGCGTTTAAATTTTAAATTTCCCAGCATATAGCGTTAAATAAACCATTTAATAAAGTAAATTGGTTGGCCAATAGACCAAAAAACCCTAACTCTACTTTATAAGTATCCAACTTATAAATCATATGACGAAAAGTCACATATTAATATTAACACTAACAAAGTTTTGCCCTTCGTGTACGAGCTGAGTCCCCCCCCCCGTCAAGGAACTTAGTTCCCGTCAGGGGGCGAGGGGACTAGCCGCGATATTGTTAATATTAAAGAGTTTCGACTATACATCAAGCAAGACTTTGCTGCGTACGCTGCGTACGCTCGTAACGCACATGCGTTTGTCTCACCCACTTCTGACCTAGTCTGTAGCGAATTAACTATATAATCATATTAACCCGACGGTCTTTAAAATATTAAGATAGCCCCCCGCCCGCCTGGCGGGCTGAGTTCCCTTGGCCACAAAGTCCTATATTTTTCTGTAAGAAAAATATAGGGGACGGTCCTTAGGACCGTCCCCGGGCCACTTGGTGGCCCGGTTAGCCAAGGAACGAGGGAACTAGGTTCCCCTTCAGGGGGACGAGGGAAGGAGCATAGTCCCTTCGCCCCCCTGGCGGGGGACTCAGAAAGCTTTGTAGGGGGCTTTCTAAGCTCTACAAAATTTTCCAACTTATACTTGGCGTCCTTGACAATGATATGTCAGCGGGAGCCTCGTAAGGAAATATTAACCGTTAGCAGAAGCATCGCCCTAATAATAAATCGATACCCGTCGGTATCGACAATATTATAATAAATATAATATTGGGACTAGGATTATAGTAACACTTTAAATTAATATATAAAAAGCCCGAGGGTACCCTGATTCCCGAGGGTACCATATTCCCCCGCCAGGGGGCGAGGGAACCGGCTGAGGCTTTTTTCCGTGTTTTATTATTTAAGTTTTTTAAAAAGAAAATATAACACACCTACTTAAATAATAATATACATTTAAAATTTGTAGATAAATGTAAACTATTCCTGTTTTCCTGGTATTTGCCTAATAAATATACACAATTAAAAAATACACAATTAAAAAATACAATATACAAAAAAATACAATATACCAAATAATACAATAAATTACACTAACAAAAAGAGATGGCTCCTTCCCTCGTTCCCCTTACGGGGAAGATGGTACCCTCGGGAACCAGGGTTCCCGAGGGTTCCCGAGGGGACGGAAAGAATCTTCGATTCTTTCCTTATCCGCAAGGGGACGAGGGGACGAGGGGACGAGGGGACGAGGCGGAAAATCGTCGACGGGACTCTGCGTTTAATTATAATTTACTTGGATTTTCGACTAATGGAATTAATTTCTTGACTTAATTTAACTAATAAGGGTCTTTTATTAGGTAAAAGATGCGAACGATTAGATAACTCATAATTAAGGGCTTTAAATTTAAGATAAGAAATTTTCTTAATACCTAAAAATTGATTAATATACTTATCGAAATAATCATAAATTTTGACTACATTTAATAAACCCGATACTACATATTCATAGTTATCTTTCTTATGATGTCCTGATACAATGCCACATTGAAAAATTACTGCTAAAGTACTTAAAACGGGTAAATTGATATCACCTTTTTGAGCTACCATAAAACGAGTACGAAAGGCATTTGAATTACTTAATAAGCTAATGGAAAAACATCCTTCAGCTTCAACAAAACCTAAAAACCAAGTATTATAAAGACTAGGCATATTTTTATTATTAGAGTAAGGTATTGTAGAGGAAAAAGGACGTATGTTATAAGTTTGTAAAAAAATAGCAAATTGTGCTTTACGGGATGGTAATACTATATTACCATTAAATAAAAGAATAATTAACATAAGCTCTATTTTGCGTCGTACTATATAACGATATACACGTTCATTTTGTTTTAAAACCTGTCCGAAACCTAAAGATTTTTGGATTTTATAAAGAATTTCAACATTAGCCTTACCTTGTACAATCACAAAATTTAATTCATTACGTGATGTTTTAACAAATGAACCATCACCTTCAGTAAATCCTATAAACCAATATAAAAATTCATCATTTAGGATAAACCCTTTGGATTTTTCCGCCAGTATATCTAATTTTCTGTTAATAATGTGTTTACTTGATGGACAAAATTCTTTTAATTTTTTACGAGTCCCCCCGCCTTGGGGGCGTGGGGACCATAGGGCCTTTTTCCCTTTGGGAAAAAGTCCGCCATCTAAATCTTTATTTAAATGATAATTTACCCATTCGCGTTTAAAACTATCAAAACATGTAGCCGCTGCTGGTCCACTCACGCCTAGACTCGCTTGTCGAGACGACGGCGCGAGTGTTGTTAAAAGTCTTCTATTTGTACTTACATTTGTACTTGTATTTGTACTTGTATTTATATTTATATTTGTATTTGTATTTATATTTGTACTTGTATTTATATTTATATTTGTATTTGTATTTATATTTGTACTTGTATTTATATTTGTTATATATTTAGTATAAGGGGTCAAGAAAAGGTGTTGATATAAAACTAAATCACCAGACTCACAAAAGTAAGCGGTATTTAAGTTACGATCAGTTAATAACATAACTAAAGCAGCAGCTAAAACAGGTACAGCTAATATAACAAGAATTGATAGGGGTCAGCGGTTGTCCACTGCCCTCCGAACCGTACGTGATAGTTTCCCATCATACGGCTCTCCAGCCACGCTTTCACTAATACCCGTAAACAAGGGTGAGATACGTACATTAATTCAACATTAGCGCCGTCGTCTATACAAGTACGAGCCCCTAGCCCGCGCTCTACCTAGTATTCCTGACGGCTAAGTTCCCCGTCAGGGGAACGAGGGAAGGAGCCTGTACCCCGCCAAAGATCGAGGGGAACGAGGGAAGGAGCCTGTACCCCGCCAAAGATCGAGGGGAACGAGGGAAGGAGCCTGTACCCCGCCAAAGATCGAGGGGAACGAGGGAAGGAACGAGGTCACCTAGTGGGAACATGGTTCCCCGCCAGGGGAACGAGGGGACCAGTATTCTTTACCAATTAGGGGGTGACCAGAACTTTCTAACTTTATCGTCAACTCTATAGGCCAAGTCTTTACCAAATTTAGATATTGCTGCATTGACCGTTCTCTGACCTAACTTGAACTTATGAGCCAATGTAATGGCACATGAAGCTCTCATAAGCCAGAAAATGTAAGAAAAACCAGAAACGTTGTTAGCTGGAAGATAATAGTTATAAAGGCCTCTAACTTTACTATTGTAGAAGTTGAGGATATACCAATGAGGCATCATCAAAATAGAAGTCTTGGAAATTGGGAACCAATTACCTGCATGATTTCTACGAATGAAGTTTGCACTCTTTAGTTTCTCCATTATATCTTCAAAAGGTACTAACAGCTTGAGTCTAGGTGTGATACAAACTCTAACCTTAAGATTTTTACCTATATGTTTTACGTGGGTAGGGCTAGACCTTTTACTTTTCCCGAGTCCCCTCGCCAGGGGGGCGAGCTGAGTTCCCTCGTTCCCCGTAAGGGTAACGAGGGAACGAGGGAAGGAGCCATAGGATTCCTGGTTACTAATGTAGAAACCAAGTCCCCCCGTAAGGGGGGCGAGGGGACTGGGAAACTTAGCACGTTCACGCGAGAGATTAGTAATCTTCGTTTTCTTGTCACTAAGTTGTAAACCTAGAGATTCAAGAAATTTCGCAGCGGCCGCTTTAATTTCTAAGGCGTCATGTTTACTACCAATAAGTAGAATAATCCAATCATCCGCATAACGAATATAGGCAAATCTCTTGAAATTAGAGTCTTGTAAATCAAAGTAAGGAAATTTTCGTTGATGAGCAGCCGCAATTCCCAGTCCCCTCGCCCCCCTTACGGGCTGAGTTCCCTGGGCCACTTTGTGGCCCAGGGAACTCAGGAAGGAGCTTGGGATCTTTTGGTAGAGTTTAACGTCGCCTCCAAATTTAAGAATCTTCTTCTTCAGAGCCTCTATCTTATATGAAGCTTTACAATAATCAGGATTCCTTTTTCTGATTTTCCCATAATTGTATTGAGGCTCTAGCTCTCTTGTAATGAATTCATCCAGTTCATGGAGAACTATGTTTGATAATAGAGGGCTAAGTAAACTATTCTTAGGGGTTCCTAGAGAAGGATTTATTATAGTACTAGTTAACGGATCCATGTACCCAGCTTTAAGAATTTTCCAAATAAGCTTTTCGGTGGCAGGGCAATCAATGCGTTTACGTAAAAGCTTCATTATTAAGATATGAGGAACCGTTTCGTAAAATTTATAAATATCTCCTTCTATTGCCCACTTGAAAGCACTACTGTTACGAGTTTTTATATCTTTCAATGCCGTATGGACACCTCGTCCAGGTCTAAATCCGTGGGAGCAATCGAGGAACAAGGGTTCGTATATAGAGGTAAGAGCCATAGAAATTGCCTTTTGGACTATTTTGTCTCTAAGATTCCCAGCTCCTAAAGGTATTAGCATAGTCCCTTCGCCCCCCCTGGCGGCCGAGGGAACCCTGGTTCCCGAGGGTACCATCTTCCCCGTCAGGGGGGACGAGGGAAGGAGCATAGTCCCTTCGCCCCCCCTGGCGGGGGACTCAGTACTGTTCAATTTGGGTATCATAACATTACGAGCAGTACTTAAATCGAAGGTACCTCTAAGGATATTTTGGCTAAGGTTATCAAAGAAGTTTAAATTAATACCATCAACGGTTTCCGGTTTAATTTCCTTGGCACAAAAACAAAAACCCGGTTTAATTTCCTTGGCACAAAAACAAAAACCAGGAGTCATATTACCAGGTTTACCTTTGATGTTAAGATAAGCCAATAGTAAAATTTTGGGGTTACCAATAATTCGTATTAGCTTACCGAAACGACCATCCTTGTTACGGGATTCGTTAATCTTGTCCTGAAATTCATTGTACACAACCCCCGGTACTAGTGACGCTAAGGAATCTTCTGACTCCGGAACATTACTTGTACTCAGGAATCGGGCACCTTTATTAGAGGTGATGTACAGACGAACACCTGACAAAAGCTGCGCGGCCTGTAGCCCTTCACGATGTCCTAAGACACCCTTACTACGACTACTCTGACAGCTTTCTCTGAGTCCCCTAGTGGGGACATGGTTCCCTCTGGCGAGGGAACCATAAAGAAAGTTTGTTCCCGAGTTCCAGCCACGAGACCCAAATTTAATTCCTGTTGAATTTAGCCCTCTGCATTCGTTCCTTGTAGGAAAGTCATATAGACCTACTGATGGCATTAGTACCAGGGGAACAAGTTCACCGCACCATGTAACCCAATGCCAACAAACCATCTTAACATGAGTATGGTAAGGAGTCGTCTTACTCCAGTCGAATGTAAACAGATTCGTCAACCTAGGCATGTTCAACGATCTCAAGAACCTTAAGAAGTCATGTTCTTCCGGCGATTCCTTATCATCCATGCTTTTCCACAGCCAGTCACCTGAACTGCTACCTGGATTTGAGATAGGTTGCATCTCGTTGGTACTTAACAACCTGGCAGATTGGAATAATTGTTCCTGCCAAGTCCCGTGACTGTTAAACGGCGCACCGGTGAAGACAATACTCCAAACAAATAATGGTATTTGATTAGCTTTCATACCTGCACTACGCATACCAGCTACAGTTACTAATAAATTAATACTACCTAAAATAGAGGACATACCATTTAAGTGTAAACTTAAAATTGCTAAATCAACAGCAGCACCGCTATGTTGAATAGATAATGGAGGGTAACAATTTGAATAATGAATAAGTTTATTATTATTCTATTAGTTGTCTTATAGTTTGGACTATATCTTCATACTTTTATTATAGTAACATAACACATATTAAAATACAAACTGATGGTCCCCTAGTGGGGACTCGGCGTCGCGTAACATAACACATATTAAAATACAAACTGATGGTCCCCTAGTGGGGACTCGGCGTCGCGTAACACTTACACAAAAACAACACATAAACAACGCTTAAATAACACATAAATAACACATTAATAATTAATAATAAATTCAATACATTTACTTTTTATAATTTCTAATAACCATGCGTTATTTTTAGGTTTAATAGTAGATGGTTCCCTCGCGAGGGCGCTCGTACTTGAATATTAAATATATTTTTGATAAATTCTAAAAGGTGTTTATCCAGTTTTTGTGTAATACTGAAACGATGTGCGTAACGACCTTTCCCCATATGAACTAAAAGGAAAGAGCCCTCAGCTCTAGTCCCTCCGCCCCACCGGCGGCCGAGTCCCCTAAAGGGGCGAGGGAAGCAGGGGTACCATGTCCCCCCCCCGCCAGGGGGGCGAGCTGAGTTCCCCGTAAGGGGAACGAAGGAACTAGGTTCCCCGTAAGGGGAACGAAGGAACTAGGTTCCCCGTAAGGGGAACGAAGGAACTAGGTTCCCTTGGCCACAAAGTGGCCAAGGAACGAAGGAACTAGGTTCCCCGTAAGGGGAACGAAGGAACTAGGTTCCCCGTAAGGGGAACGAGGGAAGGAGCCATCAGGCTCAAAGCCTGTCGGTAGATAGAAATGTTTTAACGCAAACATTAGTACCGATAGCTTTAATATTTAAAGTTATATGTGCTGAGTCATATACCGTTGAATTATAAAATAATATGTTGTTAACGAATACGCTTTGATATAATAAAGTATGCACAACGTAAAGTCTCTGATGGCCTATTTTGTATATATAATAAATATAATAAATATTGTAATATATCAAATAGTTCCATGCGGTTTGGCCATAATATCTATAATTAATAAATATAAGATTTTTACCGCATATAGTTATGTTTAACGACAGTTTACCCTTATCAGAAGCTGTCCAACCTAAACCAGCACCTTGTTCAACTAAAGTGGATAAAATTAATAAGAAAAAAGCTGGTGGATTTAACCAAAAACTAATGTTATTTAATCTTGGAAATGCTACATCAGGAGCACCTATCATAATTGGGACTAACCAATTCGGTTTAGATATTATCGTTAGATAATGACCGGACTATATTTTCAATATTTATAAACGCGCCTCGTCCCCTTGCGGATAAGGAAAGAATCGAAGATTCTTTCCGTCCCCTCGTCCCCCTGGCGGCCGAGTTCCCCGTCAGGGGGACGAGGGAACCAGGGGAACCCTGGTTCCCGAGGGTACCATCTTCCCCGTCAGGCTGTGTTTCCTGGGCCACAAAGTCCTATATTTTTCTGTAAGAAAAATATAGGGGACGGTCCTTAGGACCGTCCCCGGGCCACTTGGTGGCCCGGTTAGCCAGGGAACGAGGGAACTAGGTTCCCCGGGCCACCAAGTGGCCAGCGAAGGAGCGAGGTGTGGGCTCGCTTATAAATATTGCATAGTGTGTAGTCTCTGAGACTTTCTTTTAAAAAAGAATTACCTTCTGATTGTACATGATGGTCCCCTCGCCCCCTCCCTTGGCGGGCGAGCTGAGTTCCCTGGGCCACTTTGTGGTCAGGGAACTCAGGAACTAGGTTCCCCGTAAGGGGAACGAGGGAAGGAGCCATAGGGCCTTTTTCCCTTTGGGAAAAAGGCCGCCATTAATTTGTTTAGAAGTATAAAATATGCACTTTCCAGAATATATTACGAATAATAATTAATTCATAACTATGTTATACTTATTGAAACAATAAGTAGGCAATAAATTATACTTAAATAATTAATAGTTTGCGCGCCATGACGCGTGTTTATATATATATATGTAAATATTTTAAATTAATAGTACTAGTACGAGCACGCTAGACTCGCGTCCTCCCGGGCCACAAAGTCCATGATCCCCTCGCCCCCTGGCGGGGGGGACTCGGTTTTTCTGTCAGAAAAATATAGGGACGGTCCTAAGGACGGTCCTAAGGACGGTCCTAAGGACGGTCCTTAGGACCGTCCCCGGGCCACTTTGTGGCCCGGTTAGCCCGGGTATACTCGTTCTACGAACTCCGAGTCCCCCCCGCCAGGGGGCGAGCTGAGTTCCCCGTAAGGGGAACGAGGGAAGGAGCCATCCGATAAAGAATTATTAAAATTACTTGACATCTATGTAAACCTTCTAAAGTATTATGTTGATTATTTAATTGATGATTCCCTCGCGAGGACGCTCGCACAAAAGCCTTATCTCGTTTATTAAAAACTATTCTAATAAAACAGTAACGTCTTTTACCGTTGTCATTATATAAGGTATATAAGGTCTTAGGCACATAAATAGGACCATCACCTTCAATTAGACCCGTTAAATAATAAATAAGGTCCCAACTGTGAATGTATAAAATTAAGGTTAGATAATTGCGTTATATAATAGCACACCTCTGGCGCTCTATTATATTGCCCTATTGTACTTGAGATAGATTCAATGTCTTTAAAAGTTAAGATCGTCTCTAAATCTATAGTACTATTTTCATTATTTAATAATTTATAAGATAGGATATTGAAATACACGCGCGAACTATTAAAAATTAAGTTAATATAATTTTTTTTACCAAAGCCACCAAATAAAGCAGGCATAACCATAAATAATAACATGATAATCAATATATTGTTACTGTTAAGTAACGTATTGGACTATACCTTCATTTCTATACCGTGGAGTCTAGTGGCAGCTCGTTCCCTCGTCCCGCCAGGGGGCGGGAACGAGGTCTCCGCAAGGGGACGAATCTAAGTGCCTTACACGAAGCGCCAAAGATGCACTTTATATAGTAATGTATGGCGAATAGTCTCTGAGGAACTAAATTGTACATCAATAATCACAAGGATCTTTTAATCGAAAAAAGAAGGTCCCCTTTTTCGCTGGCGGCCGAGTTCCCCGTCAGGGGGACGAGGGAAGGAGCTCGGAAGTTCGCCGGGCCACTTCGCCGGGCCACTTCGCCGGGCCACTTCGCCGGGCCACTTCGCCGGGCCACTTCGCCGGGCCACTTCGCCGGGCCACTTCGCCGGGCCACTTAGTGGCCCGGGTTATAGCGTTTGTTTTTCTAATTTTTTCCGTAACAAAGCCCTTACTTTTACATTGATACAATTATAAAGAAAATTTCCTGCTGATTTTATAACTTTAAAGTTACTTATTTCAACATATAGCCATGAAATTCTTAATTAATTTTAATTAAGAAGGCAACTTTAGAGAAATATAAGTTCTCTTAGTATAACACTCAAAATGTATAACATAAAAAACGATACCGAGTCCCCTAGTGGGGACATGGTTCCCCACCAGGAGCCGAGTCCCCTAAAGGGGGCCAGGGAAGCAGGGGTACCATGTCCCACGTCAGTGAAAAAGGGGACCATAAAGAATAAAAAATATTAAGAAACAATTAAATATAAAAATTAGTACGAGCTCGGAGTCCCCCCGTCAGGCGGCGAGCTGAGTTCCCCGTAAGGGGAACGAGGGAAGGAGCCATCTAAATGATACCAAGTAATATTCTGTAAAGAAAGATTAGAATTGAAATCATTTTTAATCTTTATACATCGTTAAAGTCCGAGTCCCCTAGTGGGGACATGGTTCCCCTAGTGGGGACATGGTTCCCCTAGTGGGGACATGGTTCCCCTAGTGGGGACATGGTTCCCCTAGTGGGGACATGGTTCCCCTAGTGGGGACATGGTTCCCCGCCAGGGGGCGAGGGGACCATCTAAACTGGAATGTACACTACGAAGTTGTATGTGATGTACTTCTAACCAACGTAAATAATTCATATATTTACCGCGGAACTGGCGGACTCCGCGGTATGTTTAATATATTACATTATAGTATGTTTCATATATTACATTTTAGTGGTATAAGTTACCATGTCCGGTAATTATTAGTAGGGGTTAGTGTACGCCCTAGCCGTGACCCCCCGCTGGAGGCGAGCTGAGTTCCCCGTAAGGGGAACGAGGGAAGGAGCCATAGCCGTGACATAGACTACCCTCCGAACCCTACGTGACAGTTTCCCGTCATAAGGCTCTCCGCACAGCGTTTAGCTCTCCTATATTGAGACAGGAAAACTAAGACTTAAACTCACAATAGAGTACGCTGTTACAATTCCTACCTGTCCATACCAAAACTTGAAGCCTCTAAGAAGAAGGCTTTTTTGGACGGCTTACAAGTAAACGGCAGCCCTCAGAAAAACGTAAGCGGTCCCATTCGGATAGGGTACCACGATGAAGGTGCATATGGTGTACACGACAAAGCGGCACTTGCTTACGGTTGATAGCAGCCATTTGTTTAGTAAAGAAATCTAACTTTAGGGACTTCTTAAGGTCCTTAATCTGACGCACATGGTGCATTTGAACTTCGGAACTAGTTCCGCAAATGATACATTTAAAGCCAAGATTAGATCTAGTGAGCTTATAACCCCAGCTGCGTCTAACTGCTGCAGTGAAATCAGCAAAGGATAATTGGAAGGTCCGAGAACTTCTTAAGCCCTAAATTAATTTTGTGGAATCACGTACCCAGGTGTCAGGACGCCAAAACTCTCTATGCTCGAACTTGATAGGGTAACTAAAACGACGGAAGACTTCTTTAATACCAGTTAGTCTGAACTTGCGTGACAAGGTAAAAGCTAAAGATTCCTGTAGAGACCACCAAACCTTTTGCAAGGAAGAGCAGTTATCTACAAAGCCAAAATAATTCCAGATACCTCTGAAAACGGAGTTATAGAAACCAATGATATCCAAAACGTCTAGGTTCTGGAGTCCACCAAGAGCTTGACCCTTATGAATATTGAGGTTCGGATTAAAATAAACGAAACCCCTAGTTTTCAATCGTTTGTAAAGGCCCACTATATCGACACGCATAGCGAGGCGACTAGTAACTCGACGACGTTGCCCAAAAGAGTACAGTTTTACAGTACGGTTGGAAGGATCCTCTAGAGGACCTATATCCACACCCAAATATCTAACAGATTCAAGGGAAAATTTGCGAATGAAGGTCTTATGAGGATGGAGTTCGAGCTTTAAATTAGAGGTTAACCAACCTTGTAATTTGTCTCTAATGAGAACGGCGTCAAGATGAGAGCCAATAAGACCAATGAGGAAATCATCAGCATAACGGACATAATACAGACGCTTAAAATTAGGGTCCATAAGATCATAAGAGGGCAAGGAGAAGAGTTGGGCCCTGACTTTACGCCAGTCTGATGTACCAGGAGTGAGCTTTGGGAGGACAGAGCGTTCGATGCTTCTGTAGGCGGGATTTCTCCTGCGAGAAGAACCACGATTGAACTCCTTAATAAGTTCCTCCATGAATACATCCATCTCGTGCAAGTAAATATTGCAAAGAAGGGGGCTCAAGATGCTACCTTGAGGGGAACCGAGTTCATTAGCAACAACAATATTACCCAGATCATCAATAAAACCGAGTTCATTAGCAACAACAATATTACCCAGATCATCAATAAAACCGGCCTTAAGTGCTGAGCTAAGAAGACCAAGAGTAATAGGACAGCTAACTCTGCGAGACACAACCTTAAGAAAAACTTGATGATCGATACGATCAAAGCATTTCCTAATATCAGATTCTAAGATCCATCGGCATCCGGAAAATTGCATACGGACAGAATTGAGAGCAGAATGGCATCCCCTATGTGGTCTAAAGCCATGAGATGCATTGGAAAAAATAGGTTCATAAATAGCGTTTAAAGCTAATTGAAGAGCCTTCTGGGCAATCTTATCACGAGGAGAAGCAATACCGAGAGGACGTTTCTCAGAGGATCCGGGTTTAGGAATGTGTACTCTACGGATTAATTTAAAATGGAAGGAACCCGCTAAAATTTCACTACTGAGACGATCGAAGAAAGCGCGGTCAATGCCATCAAGGGTCACATGGTCGACGCCTTCAGACATATTCCCAGGGTTACTTTTAATGAGTTCATATGCGTAGATTAAAGCCTTAGGAGAAGCATAAAGAGTAGCTAAATTTACTAAAGGGTATGTAGGTTGAGACTGCACTAGCTCCGCTATTGCGGGGTTAAGGCCCGCAGTGCTGCCTCCCTTCGCACGCCCTCTCACGCCTGAATGTACAGACTTTAAGGAAGCGGCTACTATGGAGACTCCGTACCCCTCCCTCTTTCGAGGGTAGGGCCATCCCATGTTCCAACCAAGTCCGACGCTATAAAGCAGCTTTGACTTAGGATCTTGCACTCCTTGCTCCCAGCTAGGCTGGGCCGGCCATGTGGAAGTCCAACACTCACCGCACAACGCATCGATGAGAGCCACATGGAACTTCCCATTAGGGATCCTGGAGAAGCCTGTCACTTGCGCCACCATGGAGTGTATCAAGTTCGTCATCCTATCCATATCAAAGCAATCGTAGCTAGAGAACCATCCTAGGCTTAAAAAATCCCAAGCCAGAGATTCCCGTTCTAGAGGGCTTCGCACACAACCGTTACCAGTTATGCACGCCCCTAGAGCTTTATCGACTAAAGGACTTACTGTCGCGACTAAGTCGCCAATCGATACCAGGAAGTGACATGGCGCACCGTTATAAAGTTGACCAGCCCCGTCGAGTAAACCTCTACCGGCTAATCCTAATTCTAAACGTATAAACATTGATAAACTAGTACCTACTAACCCAGCAAATAATGCAAAGGATAAGTATAAAATACCAATCAAAGAGTTAACTATAAATTCTTTTATAGTTCAGACTATGTTTTCAAATTAATAAATCTAATAAATTTAGTTAATCTAGTTAATCTAGTTAATCTAGTTAATCTAGTTAATCTAGTTAATCTAGTTAATCTAGTTAATCTAGTTAATCTAGTTAATACTTAATAACGCGCCTCTGGCGCCTCGCCCCCCCCTGGCGGGGAACGAGGTGGACCGACTGGCCACATGGTGGCCGGGTACGTAAAGAATAGAAGATTCTTTACGTACCCCTTGCGGGTTAGGACCTAAAGGCCCGTCCTCGGGACTCCGCGGTATAAAAATTTAGATTATAATAACTTGTATAGGTTATAGTCGTTAAACTTTTATGATGTACAAGTTAAACTTTGCATATTCTATTAAACAATTTTATCCTGAAGGTTAAAAACGGCAAGGTACCCTGTCATATTTAAAAAGCGTAGCGGTAGAAAAACTAAATAAAAACTAAATAAAAATTAAATAAAAACTAAATTAAAAATAAATTAAAACTAAATTAAAATGACGGTGTATTGCGTCAAACTTTTTATAGGGAGTATTAGAATAGCATAACAAAAAAATTAATGCATAAAAGCTTTAAGTTAAAGTAAAAAATAAAATAGTGTTTTGTTGCTTTTTATATTTATATATTTATAATTGTATTTTTATTAATACGTTAAGTATTTAACTATATATTACATATTGTATTTTTATTAATACGTTAAGTATATAAAGTATATAAAGTATATAAAGTATATAAAGTATATAAAGTATATAAAGTATATAAAGTATATAAAGTATATAACTATATATTACATAATCTATTTTTGACTTCTTTCTTAAATAAAACTATATTTAATTGCTTTTTAAAGCAACTGAACTATGGGTTTTAATCCTTGTGAGAAACACTGAATAACCAGCGATTCATAAATGATTTGAATAAAGATAATGATAATAACATTTTTTATATTTATATATACCCGCAAGAAAAGAGAAGCTAGGAACTTAGGAACTTTGTCTTGTCGTATAAATATTGATTATAATAAAAATTTTGTCTTGTCGTATTAATATTGATTATAATCAATATTAAGATATTGGTTTTAAACTTAACGAGGCCAGAAAAACACAAAATTAAATAAATAACGATAAATAGCTTTGTTATTTTCTAATGTGATGTAACAAGAGGTTGATTATATTAAAGTTTATAAGAAAAAGTTTTTAGCAAAGATGGTACCAATTTCCTCAATAGGGGAAATGGGTACCATCTTGTCTATAAAGCAAACAAACCAAACGTTTTTGTTTAAGGTCTAATTACGAAAAATAAAAATTATGTGTACTTAATTTATAACCTATGTTAATACGAACACCTGATTCTAATAATTTTGTCCTTTTAGAGGCAATATCAATACGAACCCCTAATTCTAATAATTTTAATTTTAATTTTGTCCTTTTAGAACGGTCACCCATAAACCAAAAAGGCGGACAAAACCTTTCTTAAGGAAAGGGTTTGTCCTAGCCCGCTAAGCGGGAGGCGGACAAAACCGGCCACATAGTCCATGACTCCTTCCCTCGTTCCCCTTACGGGGAACGAGGGAAGGAGCCATCAAGTTAAAGTTTAGGCCATAGGTTTTAAACCTAACCAAAAAATACCAATGATAAATGGTAAAATAAGAGTAGTTTCTTTACGTGATAAATCAACAAATGAAGTATTAACATTAAAACTCATAGAATTATAACCATGCATAACTCTATTAAAAGTCCAAAAGGCATAAATACTACCTAAAACTTGTGAAATACAGAATATATAAGCATATAAAGAATGTACAGCAAATAAAGATAATAAACATAATACTTCTGCAATAAAATTAGGGAATAATGGAAATGATAAATTAGCGAGTGTAAGTAAGAAAAATAATGTTGCATAAATTGGCATATGAGAACCAAGACCAGTTAAATAAGGTAGATATTTAGTATGACTACGTTCATATAAAAAACCTACTAATAAAAATAATGCTGGAGAAACTAATCCATGAGCTATCATCATAAAAGTTGATGAACTTACACTATGTTCAGATAAACTAAAAATAGCTAAAGTAACAAGAGCCATATGTGCAATAGAAGAATAAGCTACTATTTTTTTCATATCAACTTGACGTAATGTAGTTAAAGTACTAAATAAAAAGCTAATTATACACATTACTGCAATAAAAGGGAAAATTTTTACTATAAAAACAGGGAATATTGGTATTAAATAACGTATTATACCCAGCCCGCCAAGTTTAAGTAAAACACCCGCTAATAAAACACTACCAGCTGTAGGAGCCGCTACATGAGCTTCAGGTAACCATAAATGTACAGGTATTAAAGGAATTTTAACTGCGAATACAGCTAATAACCCCCAACCTAATATCATTTGATTATTGACACTTAACATAGGAGTATTACTACATGTTAATACAAATAAATTGGTGCTTCCAAAATTGGAATATAATATAAATATAACTGGTAAAAATAATAAAGAGCCTACCATGGTATAAAGGACGATCTTATAAGCTGCATCTATGGTTGAATAATCACCAACTGAATGTTTAACAGTATAATTATTAGAACCATTTCCCGGTAAGGGGGCGAGCTGAGTTCCCTCGTTACCCGTCAGGGTAACGAGGGAACGAGGGAAGGAGCCTTCAGTTTTTACTATAGTAGGTATTACTATACCAGAATAACGTCCAATTAATAAGTATAATAAGATTAAGGAGCTTTCAAAAAATAGGTAGAATCCCAGTAAATCTAATATTAATAAAGAACCTAATATTACCCATTCTAAAAGTAAAAAGGTTAAGATACCTGAAACTGTTCTCATTAACATTATACATAATGGAAATAACGCAGTAGTTAATATCACTAAAGATAAACCTACAGCATCTATACCAAATGATATATGTAAGCTTTCAATATTACATACACATTGAAAAGTATTTCCTGCACTATCATATATAAACCATAACCATATTGACCAAAATAAAGGTATAAATGAAATTGATAAACTAGCAATTCTAAATAAATTGTAGGATATAGAAGGTATTATTAATAACATAAAACAAAGCAAACCAAATAATATTAGAAAACTAACTATAGTAGTATTTGGTGATAATAATAAATTTAAAACACTATACATTTCTTCTTTTTACGTCCCCGCACTAACCGGGCCACTTAGTCCTAGATTTTTCTGTAAGAAAAACCGAGTCCCTAGTTGGGACATGGTTCTCTGCTAGGGCTGAGTTCCCTTGGCCACAAAGTGGCCAAGGAACGAAGGAACTAGGTTCCCCCGTTAGGGGAACGAGGGAAGCAGGGGAACCATGTCCCCCCGCCAGGGGGGGGCGAGCTGAGTTCCCCGTAAGGGGAACGAGGGAAGGAGCCAGACCCGCTAGGGTTAGGGCCATGGTACTAACCCGGTTTTTGTTTTTTTGCTTTTGGATTTTACCTTTTTTCCAAAGAAGTACGCTCATTGCAGGCGGGAGTACTGCATAAAAAGAAGCGAATTATTCGCCATTTTGCTCGTTGGTTTTCTAAGTTGTTGGTTTTCTAAGTTGTTGGTTTTCTAAGTTGTTGGTTTTCTAAGTTGTTGGTTTTCTAAGTTGTTGGTTTTCTAAGAAGGGTTCTTGATAAACTTTATGAAAGGGGATCTCGTAAGGGTATTTAAATTAGTTATTAATTTGAGGAACATTTTTATGATACCCTTAAACCCCCCCCCTTTCTCACATGTACAGGTAAGCTAGTAACGTGTCCTCAGGTGGCAAGCGTGCTCATACTCGTCATAAATTACACTTTTGTGTTCTTTTACCTCAGAATTCCTTAGTTTTAGACCACCATAAAGAGTCTTTGCATAACTTTCTCCCGTCCCTCGCCAGGCTAAGTTCCCCTTCAGGGGAACTCGGGAAGGAGCGAGGTCGACTACGGGTTTTAATAACAATTCATGGGGATTATTCCTATTTAAAGATCCAGGTACTTGGTTGATTCAAAGTTCATGTCTATAATGAAGGTTTTGTCCGGGTGCATTTTTAGGTGAAGGTTCCCCAGTGCAGCGTTTTTACTGGTGTCCTCGCCCCAGTGGGGTTATGACTTACCCTGGGGTTGTTTTTTTTTTTATGCATTTTAATCCCAGTTCCCTAGGGGACTGGGCCCCGCTAGGCGCCAGAGGCGCGCTTTAATGACTTTTGTGCGCTAAAACAAGAGCGACATAGGCGCTTTAATTACTTTAATTACTTTAATTACTTTAATTACTTTAATTACTTTAATTACTTTTGTGAGCTAAAACAAGAGCGCCAAATAGTGCAATAGTTAAAATTAAACTGTTTAAGATTAATACGTCAGTATAAATTATATAAAAACCATAACCTACATTACTAATAGATTCTAAAGTAGGGATAAAACTAAAAATAGTATTAGATTGTCCAGAATTAATAACAGTAGGTCCTAAAAATAGTATTAGATTGTCCAGAATTAATAACAGTAGGTCCTAAAAATAATCTAATTGATAAAAAGGCAAACACAGCTAGGGTGCTATAAACCATTTTTTATCTCACACTACTAAAATAACTAATCTTTTCTTTTGTTTGATGGCTCCTTCCCTCGTTCCCCTGACGGGGAAGATGGTACCCTCGGGAACCAGGGTTCCCCTGGTTCCCTCGCTCCTTCCCTCGTTCCCTGGCCCGGTTAGCCCAGGGAACTCAGCCTGACGGGGAAGATGGTACCCTCGGGAACCAGGGTTCCCCTGGTTCCCTCGTCCCCCTGACGGGGAACTCGGCCGCAGAAAATAAGGGGCACTCGTAAAACCTCCGGTAAACAACAACGGCCTAGTTACAAAACTTTATTTAGAAGGTTTTGGTAAATAAATAACCTTCCATCCCTTTATTATATTGTTACGTGATTCTAATCTATAAGGACTTAAACTACCTTTATCGCAACTAAGAAATACGCTAGCATCATTCTTACAAAGAAACTCATGACGCTCATTTGTTTTAAGATTAATTAAAGCAATTGGTCTACCAAAAGAAGCTATTCTAAGATCGCTGCGCACAGTTTTCATTTCATTTAAATTAAATGGGAGTTGAGGTTTATTTGATGTTGGTTTAATTTTATTTGCGTCGCGCTCTAATACTTTGAGTTCACTCTTTAGCTTGCGTTCTTCAGATTTTAATTCTGCTAATCTATCTTTGATGTCCGACATTTCTTTAGTTAAAACAATAGGATTTTTAATTAACTGAGAATTATCCGCATAACCCACTCTAGGACTTGGGAAAGGTATTTTATTATAAGTAAGACCTAATGGAAAAAGATGTTGTAGAAGATTACGTTCTAAATAAAGTAATTCCTGGTCCACTAAGTGTTTAGGTCTATTATTAGAAACCGATTCAATAACGTCAAATACAATAAATTGAAATTTGTCAGGGCCAAACTTAATTATATCAGCAATTAATGAATCTGAAGTGGCCTTTTTTTTTTTTAAAGTACTAGATTTTAAATGATTACCAAAACGTCTGCTTAAATCTACAGTACTTCCAATGTAAATTTTATTAGTAATGGTATTATAAATTCCATAAGAACCCGTACGATGATTAACAAATTTTAATTTGGATATATGAAGATTGAAGTAGTCAAATATATGAAGAGCCTTTCGGGGTAATTTAAGTAATTCCATAAAGGAATCAACGGTATTTTGTAATAGGCGTGGTGTAGTTATTTTAGAGTTGTTACTAAAAAACCTGGTGCAATTACTAGGTTGTTGTGTTTAGATAATAAAAATATAATTTTATAAAACATCTTTTATATTAATTAATTAGATTGATTGTGTGCTAAAACAAGAGCACCAAATAAAGCTATAGTTAGTATTAAACTATTAAGTACTAATACATCGGCGTAAATTATATAAAAAGCATAACCCACATTACTAATGGATTCTAATGTAGGAATAAATGTTAATATAGTAGAATAACTAAACCAATATGAACGTGCATAATAATAAAAACCAAAGAAGGGAATTAAAAGAGCGCTATAACCTCTATAATAAGCACGTAATTCTGTAGAAGGAATTTCTAATAACATAATAACAAATAAAAATAAAACAGCTAAAGCACCTACATAAACAAGAAGATTAACAAGTGCTAAAAATTCAAATCCTAAACTTAATAATACTGCACATGCATTAATAAATAATAAAATACTATACATTAATGACATGAATACATTTTTAGTTTGACTAATAAGAATACTTAAAAAAGCTAATAAAGCTATAAAACTATGTTCTAAATACATTTTTTAAATTATACAATAAACATAAACTACCCTCCTTTATCCTTGAAAATAGTCACCCAATCATAAAGTCACCCAGTTAAGGACCGGCCACGAAGTGGCCTTTAGTGACGGAAAGAATATCTAGCTCCCTGGCGGCGAACCATGTCCCCACTAGGGACTCGGTATATTTTTATTTATTCCTATAAAAATTTTTAGTAATTCCAGCATAGGGTTATATTAATATACTTTAATTTATTAAAAGCGGCTAAGAGGGTTATCCCACCGCGATAGTTCTTATTTCTAAAATTATGTTATTATCCTGTTTTATTGCATTTTACCTTTTATCCTTTAGTTTTTAAGTTTTTATCCTTTATCTTTACCCTCTATGCTTTCCTTTCCTTTCCTTTCCTTTCCTTTCCTTTCCTTTCCTTTCTTTACCCTCTCTATGTTGTATGCTTTATGCTTTATGCTTTATGCTTTATGCTTTATGCTTTATGCTTTATGCTTTATGCTGTATGCTTTATGCTTTATGCTGTATGCTTTATGTTTTCTTTACCCTCTCTATGTTTTATGCTATTAATGTGTTAAATCACTTATGCTTTTGCTTTTAGTTTTATAGAAGCTACCACAAGAAGTGACGGTATAAATTAGTACGTAGTTCTCCGGACGGATCCGATGGTTCGCCTGTTTCCCCTGCTTCCCCTGCTTCCCTCGCCCCTTTAGGGGACTCGGAGCTGAGCACTCTCTTGCTGAAAGAGCAATGAGCCCCCCCCGCCAGGGAGGAGGGGCGAGCTGAGTTCCCCGTAAGGGGAACGAGGGAAGGAGCCCTCATTAATCATCAATGATAATTAACCAACGATTTTTAATTACAAAAGGTTTTCCAGCGGCCTTTTTGCGGGCTAAAAAAAAAAAAGTAGCCTTACTTGTATTTAAAAATCTATAAGCTAGAGAAAATGATTCTAAATGAAATACTGCACTATAATTTTCATTTAATAGATCTACTATCTTTATGGGTATAGACATATGATTTTTTATTCCTATGTTTATACCAAGATTATTCTTACGAATTCTTTCTATAGTTTCTTTAGTGTGTATTCCACTAAAACCCTCGCCCCCCGCTAGGGAGGCGAGCTGAGTTCCCTTGGCCACAAAGTCCTATATTTTTCTGTAAGAAAAATATAGGGGACGGTCCTAAGGACCGTCCCCGGGCCACTTGGTGGCCCGGTTAGCCAAGGAACGAAGGAACTAGGTTCCCCGTAAGGGGAACGAGGGAAGGAGCCATGCCTATAGGTGAACCCGATAAGACTATATTATACAGTCGAATAGGTTCTATTTTATTAAATAAAGGCGGACAAAACCTAAGGTTTTGTCCTATAGAAAAAAAGCCGGGTGGTACCCGGCTTTTTTTCTACTTGTTCTAACTGGTATAATACACCTTTTCCTTTTAAAACTGTAGGATTTTTTTTCTAATAAAGTAGCAGGTAACGTATTAAAAATTATTATTTGGCGGACAACCCCAAAGGGTTTGTCCTAGCCCGCCTCGCTCCTTCCCTCGTTCCCTGGCCACAAAGTCCTATATTTTTCTGTAAGAAAAATATAGGGGACGGTCCTAAGGACCGTCCCCGGGCCACTTGGTGGCCCGGTTAGCCCAGGAAACCTAGTTCCCTCGTTCCCTCGTTCCCTCGTTCCCTCGTTCCCTCGTTCCCTCGTTCCCCTGACGGGGAACGAGGAAACTCAGCCGCCAGGGGGCGAGGCGGGAAAAAGTTATTTTTTGAATAATTATCTATAGCTTTTTGTAAGGCTTTACTAGAATCTTTTCTCCATATAAGAAGCTGTCTTAGCCTATAGGTTAGATTATAAGCTGACCCAATATAAAACTTGCCTTCAGCTATAAAGTAAATTACGTATATACCGGGATTTTTATATTGGTTTGTTACTTTTAGAAAAGCACTTATACTCATAACACTAATTGCGGTACACTCTATACCTAAAATATCTTTAAATGATAAAGCATTATTAACCAAAATTTTGTTTAAAAACGTAAATGGTTTATACGCGAATTTATTAAGGAAATTTAACATTTTTTTTTTTTTTATTTTATATTATTTATTAAATTATTTTAAGAATGGTAAGGTTTTAGGTGTCATATCCTATTAAACCGCAAGAATCCACAGCGTATATCTATGGCTGCCAATTTCTATGATTACAATTCTTGAGAACGTATCACCAGGTATATGATTATTTATATAATCATCATTTTGACGGTCCAGACTATGTCGGGTCTCTAATCCGGTTTGCTACCTGAACTTCCGATTTACAATTAAAGTTAAATTAGATAAGCTGTCTACACCATTGACATTCCTTAGTATTTTTTAACATTATACTGTTACACACTAAATTATGCTACACTCTAAAATCCCCCTTTTTATTTTTATTTTTTTATTTTTTTATTTTAAGGAGGCTTTAACTATTACATCTACAATCGATATTACCTATTCCTTACGTAATAAGCTCGCTCCTTCCGTCTAACCGCGGCTGCTGGCACGGAATTGGCCGGAACTCTTACATTAATATATTTGCTCTTATAAATAGCATGTTCATGCTTTCACATATTGACAATACCTTCGCACTGCTGCCATACTAATGATGGAAGGCCCTTCTTTCATGACCCTTGTGATTTGTTACGTTTAAGACAAATTACAAATAAGGCAAGATTAATTTTATTAGTCACAATCTTCTTATACCTAATTTGATGCGAGACATTGTAAGTATCAGTATCTTTATATATATATGGATATATACAATCTTTTTTCTATATTTAATTTTGCCTCCACCCGCTACTTATATTTTTTACCAAGTTCTCTTATAGAGAACTTGCGAACCAGGGGTACAATCTTCTCTTATACAGAACTTGCGAACCAGGGGTACAATCTTCTCTTATACAGAACCATGGGAAACATCTTCTTCTTCTTCTTCTTCTTCTTCTTCTTCTTCTTCTTCTTCTTCTTCTTCTTCTTCTTCTTCTTCTTCTTCTTTTATTATAGAGATAGAGAAAAAGGGTTCTTTAACCTTGGGAAACATCTTCTTGTTTTATTATAGAGTTTATATTATAGAGCTTTTATTAAAGAGAAAGAGGGAACCATGGAAACCAGGTAGTAATAATACTTACTTCTAATATTTATATACCCTAAATTTAGTTATTAAGCCTCCGGAGGAGGCGGTAGGTATTGTTAACTTGAAATTAAGCCTCCTCCGGAGGCGGAAGGTTAATTTAACTTGTAATTAAGCCTCCGGAGGAGGCGGTAGGTATAGTTAACTTGATGGCCCGTTTATAGGCGTACAAACCTCCGAGTTGTTTTCCAAAGGAAAGTTGACGGACTGGCCACGAAATGGCTCGGGGGCTTATACTCGTAATAGAATAATTATAATATAAATCGTGAAGATTATTTATTAACTTTATGTCCTGAAGGAGTCATATTTTTTATACTATTTAGGTATAAATAAGATTCTAACCAAGATAAAAAAGGATAAGCTAGTACTAAATAAATAAATAAAATAACTGTACATACTTGTCCTAGTACAATAGTAGCATCTAAAATTTCTTTTTGACCAACCCAAGTTAATAAAGCTAAATCAGCTACAAATAACCAATATAAACGTTCAGATAACACTCTAAATTTTGGGCTACCAATATGAGTAGTACTTAAAAAAGGCATAGCTATTAAGCTAGCAAATGTTATAGCAATCGCTACTACTCCCATAGCTTTATTAGGAATGCTACGTAAAATAGCATAAAACCAACATTTTTGTTAAGTGCACCTATGGCGCCTCACCCCCTCGCCAGGGGGCGAGAGGATCATGGACTTTGTGGCCAGGGGGGCTCGGCCCCGCCAGGGGGGCTCGGCCCCGCCAGGGGGACTCGGCCCCGCCAGGGGGGCTCGGCCCCGCCAGGGGGACTCGGCCCCGCCAGCGGGCGGGTACGAGGCTCTACGGACGGAAAGAATCAAAGATTCTTCTCGTTCCCTCGTCCCCTTGGCCACAAAGTCCTATATTTTTCTGTAAGAAAAATATAGGGGACGGTCCTTAGGACCGTCCCCGGGCCACTTGGTGGCCCGGTTAGCCAGGGGGGGACTCGGCCCCGCCAGGGGGCGGGAACGAGGCTCTACGGACGGAAAGAATCAAAGATTCTTCTCGTTCCCTCGTCCCCGCCAGGGGGCGGGAACGTGGCTCTACGGACGGAAAGAATCTTTGATTCTTTCCGTCCTCGCGAAGCGCTGAGGGCGAGTCTAGGAACTCGTAGACTCGCTCTACGAGTTGGAAAAATCCAGAGGGTTTTTCCTATAGGAAAAACCCAAAGGGGTTGTCCGCCTCCTATTATAAATCTAAATATTTTTTATTCAGATCAGGCTATATCTTCATTATTTCGCATAATGTTTAGCATATAGTCGTTGAACATACACTATAAATATAAATATAAATATAATGTCTTTGCTGCTAGTTATATAATTATATTTTCTAGCATTTAGCTAAAGTTCCCCTTAGTTTGAGGAAATACCATTCAGGTACAATGTGTTGAGGTGTTGAATATGGATTAGCTGGAATTAGATTATCAGGATGCAAGTATAATAAATATACTTGGACTATAAATTTAATTCATAATATTAATAATTAATGAGCCTTTCAGATGGCTCCTTCCCTCGTTCCCCTTACGGGGAACCTAGTTCCTTCGTTCCCCTTACGGGGAACCTAGTTCCTTCGTTCCCCTTACGGGGAACCTAGTTCCTTCGTTCCTTGGCTAACCGGGCCACCAAGTGGCCCGGGGACGGTCCTAAGGACCGTCCCCTATATTTTTCTTACAGAAAAATATAGGACTTTGTGGCCAAGGGAACCTAGTTCCTTCGTTCCCCTTA
>Ga0306899_1000358_pt1 | contig 24510 bp, 11 predicted proteins | sample AntRauMFilla3764_FD_190407 | JGI IMG/M metagenome (GOLD analysis project Ga0306899, IMG submission 190407) | Saline lake microbial communities from Rauer Islands, Antarctica - Metagenome Filla 3 #764 (v2) (version 2) | ecosystem: Environmental > Aquatic > Non-marine Saline and Alkaline > Saline ... | reverse complement strand
AGCTTCTCGGGAATGACGGGGATCACGACGTTGCCGGTCGCGACGAGGGCGTTGTCGGTGAGGACGTTCAGGGATGGCGGCGTATCGACGATGATGTAGTCGTAGTCCTTCTCGAGTTCGTCGAGAGTCATCTCCAACCGCTCGCGACTCTTTGGCGCCTCAAGCAGCGTCTGGATGTTCTTGTTGTTCGCGAGTTTCTCGCTCGCGGGAAGGATGTCGAATTCCTCGTGCTCGACGATGATGTCGTTCACCGACTCCATCTGGTCGAAGTCGAGGACGTCGAACAGCGTAGTGCGGTCGGTATCGTAGTACAGATCGTCGTAGCCCAGCGAACAGGTGAGCCCCCCGTGGTAGTCGATATCGACCAGGAGGACCTCGTGGCCTCGGGCGGACAGTGCGCCGCCAGTATGAATGACGTCGGTTGTCTTCCCCGCGCCTCCCTTCTGATTCGCCACCGTGATTCGTGCGGTATTGGTGTCGGTCATTATCTTCGTTTCTCTCGTTGTGTTCGTTTCGTTCGTTTCGGTCGTTTCGTTCGGTGCGTTCGGTGAGGGCGTTTCACTCGGTGAAAGGATTACTATGATGTTAAAACCAACTGTTCGTTCCGCTCGTTGAATGGAATTCGTTCGTTCTACTCACTCTATTCGTTCCGCTCGTTTTGTTCATTCTATTCGTTTCGTACCCATCACTAGTGGGCCCTCCAAAGCTATCTCGAAGTGAGCAAGTTGTCGAGAAGGAATCTTAATCTACCAAATCCACCATCGAGCGTAGTTCAGATTCGATTTCCGTCATCTGCTCTGAATCCCAATTGAACCGTTCCTCTACCCCTTTGTCAGTAAACCGGAGTGAAGCTCGTACGTCACGAGTCCGGTCGTGTTGGAGGAGTGCTAGAGCGTAGGCGAGCATCTGCGGTCGATAGTGTTCCGCTAGCTCATCCGAGGTTGTAGCTGAGAGATCGTTGGTCTTGTAGTCGATAATGTGGAAGGCATCCGGCATAACTAGCAGCCGGTCGATATCACCGACAATCCGCGACTCTTCGATTCGAGCGACAACAGAGTACTCGTCGTGAACCTCCTGGAGCTGGGCACCGGACTCAATGTGGTCCACAAATTCGACTGCATCAGCAGCGTGGTTGACAGCTTCACGGAGGTCTGCTTCTGTCGGCTCCTCACCGGTCATCCTACTCAAACGGTGGATCAGGGTGGGCCACTCATCTCTCGGCGGTCGGAGTTCGTTGATCCGGTGGACGACCGTTCCGAACGTCGTAGGGCTCAGGCCCGCCGACTCCTCATGTTGAGAGTAACTGTGACCGTCTGTAGACGCGTCTGACACCGCATTCACGAGCGTCGTGGCCGCGATCCGTTTCGCCGGCGCTAGCGATGGCGGTGACGGAATCGATATCTCCGGTGCTGGATCAACAGCGTCGTCTTCGTTGTACCAGTCTACTGGGCGCGGCGGCCTGCGAACGGTATAATTGGCCCCATCCATCTCGCCACGGGCCTGGCCATCCCGAATCGCCTCGGCGACGAGTGATCCATCGAGGAGGGCTGGCTGTACCCAGTCGCGCCACCGGTCTGCATCGTCGAAGGCAGCAGGCTCACCGAGTTCGATTGCACCGGACTCGTCGACGTCGATGTCGTGTGTGCCGCAGAGAAGGAGGTGATCCCGTGTTCGTGTACACGCAACGTAGAGGAGCCGTTTCGACTCCGCCCGCTCCTGCGGACGGGACTGTCGGTCAGCGTACTCGTGGACGGCGGTCTTCTCGATCGAGAACGCATCGCCCGGATTTGGTCCACCGACCGCCGGCACCGGCGGCGCGTCATCAGTTCCGTCCACAAGTCGAACGTACCCGTGGTCGTCGACGGAACGACCGAAGTTGAGGTCACTCCCGAGATCGGGGACAGTGACGATTGGGAACTCGAGTCCCTTCGCTGAATGGATCGTCATAATCCGAACGCCCTCGGCGTCACCCGGGATATCTGCCTCCCCCTCACGGGGGTCGATCTCGGCTTGGCGGTCGATCCGGTGGAGCAACCCCGCAGCGGTATGGACCCCGTTCTCGCTCCAGGTGCGGACCTGGTCACGGAACTTCTCGACGTTCGCGACGGCTTGTCGACCGCGTTCGTCAGCACTCACGCTCGCCAGATACCCGGTGTCGTCGATCACTCGGGACAGCAGGCGGTTCCACGGGAGGACGCCATTTTCGGACGGCGTCGCACAGCCGCTGAGGATCCGCCACGTCGAAAGGAGGTCAAACGCGTCCGACAGCTGCGGGTCGTCCGTCTCGGCGAGCGCGTCCCAGACTGAATCGGCCTCTGCAACCGCCGGCGCGAGGCGATCATCCGCGAATCCGAACAGCGGCGATCGAAGCACCCCATAGAGGGAGACATCGTCCTGTGGATCACCGAGTACTCGAAGCAAGTTCGTGAGGGCCTGGACCTCAGGCGTATCGTAGAACCCGACGCCGCCAACGACAGTGTAGGGGATGTCGTAGTCCTCGAGGGCGCGCTGATAGCGGTCGAGATGCGTTCGCCGGCGGAGGAGGATTGCCGTGTCGTCGGGGGTGGCCTCACGATGGACACCTGAATCGGGGTCTTGGACTTCCGGCGGGTCGTTGAACAGATGGGTCAGTCGAGCAGCGAGCGCTTGTGCCTCCGCCTCGATGGTGTGGTCGAGCGCACCTTCGGCGACCGGGTGGTCGTCGCCGAAGAGCTCTGCCGCCGTGTCAGCGTCGTCGGGGACAGCCAGATACTCGACGCTCCCGGTCAGTCCCTCGATGTCTTCGACACGGTCGCGCTGCGTGGTCAACTCCTGCGGTGGTGCTTCGTACGGTTCGTGCGTATCACCCTCCGGCTGGAACAGGTACTCGAAGAGCTCGTTCAGGAACGATAGCGGCTCGTCCAGCGTCCGAAAGTTCCCGGAGAGTTCGAGCGCGGTCGGACTCTCGGCCTCGCTGTCGGGGACGTCGTCGACACCACGGGCTTCATTGACGGTCTGGAGTTCTCTGCGCGCATCCCCAAACGTCGTCACGTCGGCGCCACGGAATCCGTAGATACTCTGTTTCTCGTCGCCGACCAGGAAGACGTTCGACGCCGTCTGCTCGTCGACGCCCGTAAGGAGCTTGACTAACTTCCACTGGCGCGGGTCCGTGTCCTGGAACTCGTCGACCATCACGGCCGCAAACTGCTCTCGTAGCCGCTCTGTGACGGCATCGTTAGCTCGCAAGAACTCGAGCGTTGTCTCGATCACGTCAGGAAAATCGAGCGTATCGCGGCGGTCCTTCTCGGCAGTGTAGGTTGCGAGGACATCGTCGAAGACTCGCATCAGGGCGAGCGCGTAGTGAGCGCTATTCGCTTCCAGTTCCCCCGGCGTCGTCTCGACTGCATCTGCGTGCGGTTCGACGGCCGCGATGACTGCGTCGATGGCGTCCTTTAGATCGTCGTAGACGTCACCGTACTCGTCCCAATCGTCCCGGTCACCGACGACGTACCCGGAACTGCTGTACAGGCCGCCGTTCTTCTTTTCGCAGGCCTCGTAGAGTTCGAGGATTGCCCGCTGGCAGTCGCGAGGGTCGCTTTCCTGGGGGTCGTCGGGGAGTATCGTCGCGATCTCGGCGAAGGTTCGGTAGGCCTGAAGGCCGTCCTCGTCGGCGATAGCGCCCTCGCGGTCGATGCGGCCCGCGACCGTGCGTAGCTGCTCGAGGAGTCCGTCCGCATACAGCGTCTGTCGAGCGTCGACAACGTCGAGATCGCAAACGACCTCCCAGCAGACGTCTACGTAGTCGTCGACCTCGGCGTCACGCCATTCATCGAGGACGGACTCGCTCTGGGGGCGCTCATCGAGTAATCCAGCGAGTACATCGACCAACTGGTCGCGACCCCAGAGCTGGGCAAGGAGCGCAACATCGTCATCGTCCTGATTGCGTTCGAGGAACTCCGTCACGACTTCGCGCTGGAGTGTCGCGGCGCCGTCTTCGTCGAGCACGTCGAAGCCGAGCGGGACCGGAGCCTCGACGGCCCGTTCTCGCAAGAGCCGCGTACAGAACGCGTGAATGGTGTGGACGTAGCCGTCCTCCAGGTCGTCAAGGACGTTTCGCCAGCGGTTGTAGGCCTCTGGTGAGTCGACAGCCTCGAGCCGATCGTACACCTCCTCCCGAACGCGCTCGGTTAGTTCGGCAGCCGCCTTTCGCGTGAAGGTGATCGTGACGATGTTCTCCGGCGTGAGCGACGGGTTTTCGGCCAGGATCGTCACGTACCGCTCGGTGAGCGTTGTCGTCTTCCCCGTCCCAGCACCGGCAGTGATCGCGACGTTCCGACCCTGAACGAGGGCGTCCTCCTGTTCCTCAGTAAGCTGGATGTCCTCGTTCTCCTCAGTCATCGCTCATCACCGCCTCGAGATCCTCGTCATCGCGAACGCGGAGCGGAACGTAGGCAGTGTCGTCCTCGTGAACTTCGTCGACGAACTCCCGCTTGCGGTGGTGGCGAACGTCACACGCCCGCCGGTAGTCACAGTACCGGCAGTTCGCGCCGCGGGCGGACAGGAGCGTCGTATGGAACCGTCCATTGGCGATCGCCTCGTCGATCTTCCCCAGCCACTCCGGAACGACATCGTTCAGGAAGCGACGGAGTTCGGTTTCCGAATCGAACTTCGACTCGACACCGCGTGGCACCTTGAGGTCGTTGGGTGGACGCACCTGATAGTACGTCGCCGAGAGCGACCCCTGGTCGAACAGATCGCCGTCGAGGACCTCGGCGGCGGCGAGCAGATAGATGGGGAGCTGGAACTTCGTGCCACCGGTTGTCTTCGTCATATACGGTGCCCGACCGGTCTTGTAGTCGTAGAGCGTGAGTGTCGGTTGCTCACCGTCCCGGCTCACGTCGACGCGGTCGATATACCCGCGAATCGAGACGGTCGACCCGTCTGGGCGTTCGACAGTGAATGGACCAGCGTCCGAGTCGGGGAGCCCCTCACCGAACGGAGCCTCGAACAGGTGCGGACGGGCCGCACCATCCCGAGAGAGTTCGTTATCGAGGAACGTGGCGAACAATCCCTGTTCGGGGGCGTCGTGGGGCTTGACGCTCGATTCGTAGAGGGTATGCCCGCCGTCGGCCAGTCCCGCGAACAGCTCTGCCTTCCACCGCTCGTAAAACAGGCCGTCGTAATCGAAGTCAGCGTCCCGAAGTTCCTCGACGGCAATCTCGCGAAGATGGGCGGCCAGTTCGTCCCGGTCGAACGCGGTGAGGTCGACACTATCTCCGGCCTCGTCCTGTAGGTCGGCGTAGAACCGTTCGAGGACATCGTGGACGTACGACCCGGTTTCGAGCGGCGTGGGGACGACCTCAACATCGTCGGGGTCCTCGATTCCGAGGACGTTGTCGGCGTAGAACTTGAAGCCACACTCGACGTATCGCTCGATCCGGCTGGCGCTGTAGGGTTCCCGCTCGGACGGGGGATACACCTTCGCGACGGTTTCGGGGTCCAACACGCCATCGTGTTCGGAGAGACCTGCCTGCCCCCTGTTGTCCGCACAGTGGAGTCCCCGATCTGTGCGCTTGGTCTGCTCGGGCGAGAGGTCACCCCGGTCGCCGGCGTGGCTGACCGCTTCCCGCCGATCGGCCGTTGTAGCGACGTGTCGCTGGAGGTCTTCGCGGGAACCGACGCGCTCGTCGACGCCGTCCTCGGGTTCGATACCGGTCACGCGCTGGAGTTCGTCAAGGACCGCTGACCGGACGACGGCGGATTCGTCGTCGCCCGTCTCGGGTGTGGTAATCGTGAGTTCGTCGACGTTCGCAAGCAGCGTCGCGAAGAGATACCGTCCTCGGAGTCGCTCGTCCGCGGTGTCGAACCGGGGGTGAGCGTCGGTCATCTCCTCGAAAAAAGCCGGTCGTTCCGGCACGACCGGGAACTGTTCGCTCGTCAGCCCCACGAGGAACACCTTCTCGAAGGATCGCATCCGGGCGTCGAGCATCCCCATTACTTCGACGTGGCCGCCGGCAGCGCGTTGGGGAACCCGAATCGGCACGCCGTCGAACGCACGAGTGAACAGTGCCAACGGGGAGAGATCGCTATTGACGGCCGTCAGCGACTCGAACGAGGAGAGAACTTCGTCCACAAGGTCGTAGGCCCGCTGTTCGACGGCTTGCTCGGCCCCACTGGCGTAGTCGTCCGTCGCCTCCTCTAGGTTGAACCGGTCGACCAACAGCTGGCGAAGCGTATCGGTCGCGTCCTCGACGTCGCCTGTTCGGAGCGTCTTGAGCGTAGCTAGCAGATCCTGGATCAGCGCCTCCGCCTCATCGTCGACGTCGTCGAGGAGAGGTGACACCGAAACCGTGTCGCGCCGGCGGGCAGCTGCCGTAATGGCGCTGGCCTCGTCACTATCGACGACATCGACCAGCGGATTCGCCAGTAGCGAGGTGAGGTCCTCAGCGTGTGGATCGGGTTCGGCAAGGTTCAGAAGGTCGTGGACGACACTCCCGGCGAACGTCCGGTTCAGCTGCGAGGCGGCGGTAGTGACGTGCGGGATGTCGAACGTCTCGAACGTGTCTTCGACGTAGCCCGAATAGGCATCGATTCCCGGGATGACGACAGCGATATCGTCGGGATCGCGTCCGTTGGCCAGCTCGGTTCGGAGTTCACGAGCGACGAAGCGGATTTCGCGCTCGGGTGTGGGGAGTTCCCGCCATCGGAGAGCGTCAGGGACCGGGACAGTGTCGGGGGCCGGTCGATAGAGAGCCTCAGTAATCGTTCCGAACGTCTTCCCGGAATCATCAGCGGGCTCGACTGCCACCGTCTCGAAGTCCAGGGATTCGTAGACGTCAAGCGCGTCGGTTGCGACGGCGTCGATACCGCTCCGACCACCCTGATGGAGCGGGAGGAGCGCGATAACCGGAAGCTCGTCGGCGAGGCGTTCGATGAGGCGACGTTCGACGGGACGGAACTCGTGATATCCGGAGAGTACGACTACGTCCAGTTCCGGGGAGAGGTCCGAGAGTGGCTGCTCGGCCGTCGCGACAGCGTTGAACATCTGTCCCCGGGTACAGACCCACTCGTCGACGTAGTCGGCGTGGAGGTCCTGGTAGTGGCGGTAGGCGTCGACAGTGGCCGTCGCTATCCGGTCATCGAGAGCGGAGCCCTCGAATTCCGTGGCCAGTGCGTCGGCGGTCCCGACGCCGGCGTCGTCGAAGAGTGAGAAACGGCTACTGAACGAATCCGCGAGAGCGGCTGAGGCGGGTTCGCCAGCGAGAGCGCCATCTGTCTCGGCTGTCGTTCTGTCGAGCGCGTACTCCGCAAGCCGGCGATTCAATTGCCCGGAGAGGGGTTGGACCGGGCCGTTTAGATGCTCGTACCACTCACGGACGACCGCATCGAGCGTCTCGGCGCGAAGACGGAGAGGTTCGTGCGAAGCGGTCCAGCTGTCCTCAACTGTACTCCGGCGAGCGTCGTTCCGCGTTATGTAGAGAATACTGCCCAGCGAATCGGTGGCGATGTCATCAGCCCGCTGAAATGCCCGTTGTTCCAATCGAACGTGTTTCGGACCGGTGAGAAGCGTTGAATCCATCGAACACTCCCTACCAAGATATCGGTCGCACTTCACTCTTGGCGAGACTGACTGCTTAAGAGTCTCTAAATTGAGCGCAGATATTCAAAGAGGCTCCAAGGACTCAATCGATTACCATTATTCACCAGATCACCGCATCTTTGGGTTTCTTGCTACGTTTAGTCTATCTGAATTGCCTTGCTAGCGGCGTCAAGTGGATCTGTGTAGAAAACAAGCTGAAGCTGATCAAGAAGCTCGTCCGGTATCTTCGCCATGTCTTCTTTATTTTCAGCTGGAAGTAACACGGTCTTGGCTCCAGAATCTGCTGCTAGTTGTAGCTTATCAACCAATGAGCTTACTGCTACCAATTCTCCCATCAAACTCATAGCACCCAGAATGACAGTCTGAGGACGCACAGGTCGGTCGAGAATACCTGAAACGATCCCTACAAGCAAGCCGACACTCGTCTCGCCCCCTTCATTCGCGTCGGAGGGGTTGAGTACTTGAACATTGATATTGTACTCATCCAGTGTCTCATCGCGGCGGAGTTCTCGCATATTTGCCTGGAGGTAGTCGCACGCAGTCTCGAACGACTCCTTCATCAGTTTGCCAGGAGTGCCTGAGATGTTCGTTTTGCCAGAGCCGGGGAGGGTCTGGGTTTCGATGCGGAAGGGAGCATGGCGGCCTTCGCTTTCTCCGATAGTATAGACGGTCCCTGCCTGCTGCGTACCAGGTGGAATAAGCGCCTCATCAGCTTCCTCGGGAACCGGAACGTAGCGTTCTTCTTTCGTTTCTAAGTCCAGATAGGAAAATTCGACTGCCCTATACTCCATTCCACCCATCCGCTTCAACTGTTCTTTGACGCGGCGGCGTCCCTCCATAGCGAATTCGAGATATTCACGGAGCTCTTTTTTCGTGTATTCACCGTGCGGGTGGAGTAATTTGAGCAGGCCGGAGACTGTCTTCCGAACAGCTCTTTCGTCCCGTTGGTTCAGGTGGTCCCCGAACGCAAACTCTTCGTTGATCGCATCGCCATAGGATTCCTTTCTCAGCTCGCGGACGAATTCGGCGAAGTAATCGACGATGAACCCGAACTGGTCGCCGAAGAACTCGGAACGCATTTTTGGGACTTCCCAGCCGGGGAGGTAGTAGTGGAAGCGATCGATGAGTGCGAGGTCCTGCATATCCTCTGGGAACGGTTCGAAGAGGTGGGAGCTCTTGAGAACGCCTTCGACATCCAAGTCGATGTTTCCGACGTAAACCATTGAGGCCTGGGCTGTGAGCTCCTCTGTGCCGCGAGAGAAGCTTCCGGACTCCATGTAGTCTTTGAGCATCTGGACTGCTTCTGAGTCGCCGAACTGGAGGCCACCGACTTCGTCGAACGCAACGACGTCCCAACGGCCAATGAGTCCGATCCGTCCCGTGTTGAGGTTCAAGAACAGCTTCGCAACGGTGGTTTTTCCACCGGAGATGAGAATCGAATGCGGGCTAATCTCACGGTACAGATAGCTCTTCCCAGTTCCGCGGGGACCCAGCTCGACGTAGTTGTAGTTGGATTCGATGAGAGGGAGACACCGAGTGAGAAAGAGCAGCTTCTCGCGGTCGCTGAACGCGGAGGGGTCGTACCCGACGGTCTGGAGGAGAAGATTCATCCACTCGTCGCGCGTGAATTCTCGACGCCGGTCCTTTAATTGGTTTAAGTCCAGGTTCGACACCTGAATTGGTTTGAACGATTCAATGCCGAACAGGCTCTTGGGACTGTTCGCGTTGTCTGGAAGGTATTCCAGGTCGATAATAGCCCAGACACCGCCGCCCAGAAGCTTTGGGTGTTTGCTAACGAGGTGTTCGTTGATTTCAACATCGTTGAGTCCGAGATTGACGAACGAACCGATATAGGCGTCCTGCTGCTCGTCGAGCCTGACGGTTACTTTGTCGATGACCCGGTATCGACCACGTTCACGGACTTCGCTTTTGACGTACTCGGCTTCGTCTGGGCGAACGTAGTGCTTCGACAGAATCTGTTTGACTTTTTCGAGCCCCTCCTCAAGTGACTCCTCATCGTCCGTGGCGCAGTATTGTCCGATGAGGTATTCGAGAACATAGGTGGGGACGTTTACTCCCGACTTGATATCTTGAACGAGATCCTTCCGTACGACGCGTCCGGGAAAGACGTCGAGAGCTTTCTGATCGACGTCTTCAGTAGTCATTATATTCGAGAAACAGAGCCGGGGGCATATTGGTGTCGGTCATCCCAGATGGAACACCGACACGAATTACCAATATCAAATTCTAGCCCCACCGATCGTACTCAATTGATGCGCTTCGGTGCTACTTAGACGTCGAACCCCATATCGTCGTCTCCGAAGAGCAGGTCAAGTTCCACTGTTTTCCGCGTGATCGTTTCTCGGGTGTCGGTGTCGATAACTTCGAACTGCACCGAACTCTTTCCAGAGATTGCTCCCTGTTTGAGACGAATACGTTCGCTATTGGTCCCCGGAGAGATATCCATCGTTACGGGGTCCGCAACCGGTTCGTCGTCGATATTCGCACGAACCTCCAGTATCGGCGCTGGGTCGAATGCCACTTGTCCGCTCTTGGCTTCGATCTCGACAGAGATTATCGGATTCGTGATCGGGTCTGGGATCGAGACATCGTAACTGATCGACGCGCTTTCTTCGGTCTCACCGGTAGTCACTGTGAGACACGGAACGAGGAGTTCTTGGAGCGAAATCCCGCCATGGAAGTACCGCATGTTCCCACCCTGGGCCTTGAAGCAGGCGACACTCCGAGGGAAGAGCAGCTTGAGTTCCGGAGCGTTGATGCCGAGGTCAGACAGCGTATCGGAATCCACCTCGATGAATTCGTCCGTATCGACGAGTGGAGTGCCACTGTCGGCAGCTGCGAACCGTCGTTTAACGACCGGAGCGAGGTCGGGGGATTCGACTTTGAGGTCGTCAGATAGCCGATCCGTGTAGAGGAAACCGTGGTCACTCGTAATGACGAACCGGGTGTATCCTGCTTGCTTCAGTCGCTGGACCGTCCGCTCGACATCGTCGACGTGGGAGGCTACCTGGCTGAAGGCTGCGTCGTCGTCGAGACTCTCACCGAGTTTGTCTATCGTTCCGGAGTAGACGACTCGGGGGACCGGATCAGATTCCGTCAGGTTCTCCAACGAGATGCTGCTCACCTTGTCCATATCTACCACCTCGAAGCCTGCGGCGCTGAGTCGGTCGACGCGGTCTGATTTTCCGGCCATCTTCTCACCACCGCTGGTCACGACGAGGTCATCGTCTTCGAGTGAGAGGCCGAGTTCCCCGGGAAGGTGTGCGGCCATCCCGACCTCGGTGATCGAGGGAAGGGCCGCGCTGACTGCGCTCAGGTCTTGTTCGAAGTCAGTTCGCCGCCCGAGGTTCTGTTTGATTGCTTCGGCGAGTTCGTAGCGAAGCCCGTCACAGATGATGATCGCGGTCCCGTCCTCAAGATCTGCGAACTCATCGTAGAACGACGTCTGCGGTGTCCCGAGCGTCGGATCGTCACTCAGGATATCTGCAAGCGGGCGGTTCACCCCCTGGAGGAAGGACATGTAGTGTTTGGTGACCCGCTGTTTGACCGTGGTTTCGTTCGGATAGGGGAACGTGGCCGTCTGCGTGGCGTTGATGTAGCGTCGATAGGCCGTATCGACTTGCCACCACCCGTCGTCACTCGTGTACTTCTGGGCGAGTTCTGCCGACGAGAGCGTCGTGGCTTCGTCGGCGTCGATGGTTCCGATACGCTGGAGGGTTTCGACCGCCAAGACTGGGACGGACCAATCGACGAGGTTCTCGCTGCTCCAGAAGCTGTCCTGCCGTTCAGTGACTGTCTGCTGGAGGTCTGCCGCGATATCCGGGAGGTCGGCGTAGGTCCCGTCGGTGAGTCGTTTCATCACCAGTCGGATAAGGCCCATGTCGATTCCCTTGAACGCCGTCGCATCCCAGTGAATTCGGTCGGAGTCGATGACGGCCTTCACAAGGTCGTAGTCCTCCGCAATTTTCTGTGCGTAGCGCGTGAACTCGGCAGGGGCGTACTGTTGCCACTCGTCGCAGAACGCCGCCGCAGCGCGGGTGTCATCAGCGGCGAGTTCGTCATATCGCGTCGTCGGGGCGCGACTCGCCACTTCGCCAAAGAGGAGTTGGGTCGCTAGCTCTTTCGGGTCGAGTCCGGCGGTGACACCGTACTCCTCACGGAGTTGGGCGTCCCACGCGTCGGCCATCGCGTTGTCCTCGATCGTCTCCCGGTACTCGTCCGGGTTCGAGAGGTAGGCCCGAACCCAGTCGTCAGTTGCCGGCCCAGCAGTATCGAAGAGAACGCAGAAGAACGCATTACGCTGAACTTCGCGGTTCTGACCCCAGTCCTCGTAGGCGTCGGGGATCTCCTCGTCGTGTTCGACGAGGAACTGCGTCACCGGCGTGTCGTCGATGTCCTGGCCGACACGGTACTGTCGCCCGAGTGCGTGGACGTCACGGAACCACTCGGCGTCGTTACGGGATTCGGGGATGTAGAACAGCCAGTTCTGCTCGTAGTTCGGGTCCTCCTCGTAGAGGCGGCGCTTCAGTTCGAAGTAGCTGCCGTCGTAGCGTGCGAGCGTGACGTCGTCGAGTGCTGCTTCGACCTCGTCGAGGACGCCCTTGTACTTTTCCTGGGCGTCGTACCACACCCAGATCGGGTGTCGGTCGAACTTCTGCCGGAGTTCCGTGATGATGCTGTCCGCGAGATCTCCCATATATTACCTCGAATAGCTCGACTTCAGTTTTGGAAGTCCGGTTTCGAGAACTTCGTACTGGTCCCACTCCTTGATGTTCTCCCAGATACCCTTCTCGACGTCAACGGTTACGCCGTCGTCGATCATCTCGTCGATGGTGTTACGGAATTCTCGGATATCGTCGAGGTCGTTCTGGACCTCCTCTTTTCTATTGAGAAGCTCCTTGTCTGGGTCCTCACCGCTTGTTTGAGCGTTGAGTGTTTCGAGTTCGTTTTCGAGTTCGTTGATACGGGTGTCGAGGTACTGGCCACGGAGCTTCGGAAGGGTGTTCTCGTCTATCTCGTGATAGTAGACGAAGCAACTGAATGCGCCGTCTGGACTTTCGAGTTGCCAGTAGATAGGGCTCCGTTCCCCGCGTGGTTTGTATTCGTCGACATGATGATAGCGGAAGAATCGTTCGCGGACCCACTCAACAGGATCGTAGCCTAGTGCCGCCTCCAATGCCTGGGCTGCGTTGTGCCCGTCTTCAAATAGTGCTTCCAGCCCGTCATCTAGCAACTTCGCCACCTCCTCTCTCGAATCGAATGCTATCACTTCATCGTCAACGCTCGGAAGGTCACGACCCGTATCCCAACGACCGAAGAGTGCCCCAACAATTAGTGAAACGACGCGGCCAGCAGTTTCGGCGCGCTCGTCTCCAGAATAGAGGTTGTGGTTGAACCGGAGCTGTGCGACCGTCAACGGCGAGAGCTCCGTCTTTAGTGCGCCCTCGCGTAGCGTCGGTTCGTCCATCCCAGCGAGTGTTTCGACGGCTTTGTTGAGCCGGTCCTTTCCAACGGTCTCAACTGTCACGTGCTCGTCAAACACAGCAGGATACTCAACGTGTGCCTCTGCCGCGACAGGAAATTTCGCGGTGTTCTTCGGTAGATTGGCGTACATCTGCTCTTGCGTTTTCTGTGATATATCGTACTCATCGAAGATCAGCGTGTCCGTCACACCGTGAGCAACTAGAATGCGCGCTTCCATCGACTCCTCCGTTAATCGGAGATCTTCGAGTGTGTTTTCCAAGGTATCTGCGATAGCTACGCCGTCGTAGTCAGCGGATGTCTCTGTGAGTGCAGAAACAGAACGGCGGGCATTGACACCAACCTCAGCTAACTCTTCAAGTTCATCCGCGTGTTTGTACTCTGTCTTGATCGGGAAGCGCTTCGCATCACCAACATTGAAATCAAGCCCAGGGTTGAGTCCGTTTGCTATGAAGCGGTGTAATGTAGAGTTGAGATTAGCGAGGAGGATACCGTCCGACAGCTGGGATGAGAAAATCGCGTGGGATTTGTGAGAAAATATAGTGTCTGCGGTCTTAACTCTGGATACAAAATAATTGCCGAATGACCTAAATGTAATCCCCTGCTCAAAATAATATTCGTCGTTCTGTGGCCTGCTTCCGTCGTATTCAGCTATTGGTTCGCCTCCCTTTTTCCAATCCACGGTATCGTCGGGTATATCATAATATTCTGAGTTTGAGCCGCTCTTCTGAAATCGTCTGTACCGGTCGTCAACAGCACTCTGTGGCACCTCCCACCACTTTCGTACAAACCGATCATCGTTCCCTGTAGCTAATCCCTGAACGACTTCAGCTTCGTCGTCGATAGATGAGTAATTACTAAACAATTTTAGTGTCTCCTCACCGAACCAGTAGAGAAATGGCCGTCTGCCGATGTCTTCAATTCGCTTTTGTGAGAAAACGTATGTCCTGTCATCCTGGCCGGTTTTTCGAAGATTATTAGCAACAGATCTAGATGCTTCTGGCTTATTATCTGCTTCAACAACTCTTGAAAACCGAGAGTCTACTAATTCGTCAGTTAGGGGCGTCATGACTGACGCGATATTCATATATGCCTCGTCTCTATCACTCAAGTGAAGAGCCTCAACGAAGTTCGCTTCCTCCAATAGTTTCTTTCGCAATCCTCGGGAGTAGTAAAGGTACATAAAGTTCGCTGGTGTGATTGTCACCGAATATCCGTCAGAATTCGTGAACGAGAAGCATCTTTCGATGAATGCCTCGTACATGTCGTATTTCCCGGTGTAATTAGCCCTAACGTAGCTCTTCAGTGTTTCACCCATTTTGCTACTCTGAAGATAAGGTGGGTTCGAAACCACGACGTCGTACTCGTCGACCAAAAGGTCCAGCAACTCTACCGTCTTCCCAACCTCGTCGGCAAACATCTCCTCGACGGGGTCATCCTGCTCCAGTCCCTCTCGTGCAAGGGCACGAGACTTCTCCAGTAGTTCTTCCCGCAACGCATCCCACGACTGTTCCTCGTCGCCGGCAACGAACGTCGATTGTCCTGTTATCCCCTCGCTGGTGAGTTGTCGCTGGCCGCCTAGCTCGAATTCTTCACGGTATTCGTTCAGAAGTTCGTCTATCCGATCTTCAACCTGTACGAGGCTCCCGAGTTCGCGGATATCGTCGAAGCTTCGCCAGATCTGTTCAAGAATTTCGCGCTCCAGATCCGAGTCCGCACGGTCGATAATTGCTTCTTTCCGTTGTCCATTAATTAGAACCGCGTCAGCACTCACGATGTTCAATTGTGGGATCTCCACCTCGGGTGAGTGATTTTTCGCTTTTAGGTACAGCGAGAGTGCCGCAATCTGAGCCGCACCAGAGTCAATATCAATTCCGTAGAGGTTATTCCGCAGAATCTCACGAGGGATGTAGGCCTCGGGGACATCACCCTCTTCGAGATACATCTCATAGAGTACATCGAAGGCGTAGAACAGCATGTGTCCGCTCCCGCAGGCAGGGTCGAGGACCGTGATGTCTTCGACGGGTTTCGTCTCTCGATCAAGCAAAGACTCCTCCAAGGGAGTAAGATGGAAGCAGTTTTCCTCGCTGTTGATCTCTGTCTTTTCGCCACGCATCTCCAGCCAAGTTCGGCCCAGAGAATTGTCTACCATCCACTCAACAATATACCTCGGCGTGAACAGCTGCGTCTTGGTGGCGATGTCTGTTCCCGCGATTTTGTAGTTCTCTTTGCCAACTCGCTCGTCAATCGCTTTGCGTTCCTCCTCACCGAAGTACTGGTACACCCAGCCCAGCGCCTCGTCGCTCTCCCAAGCATCGTCGTCGATTGCGCCCAGTTCGTCAAGAACCTCTTCTCGAACCTGCGCGTCGAGTTCGATAGCGGTGTGATCGGAGTCGTCGAAGATCATCCGAATCTCCGCGCCGATCTCCTGATACGCGAGGTCGAGTGCGGCACCGAAGCCGTCGTCGGGAGCGTTGGTTAGCTCGCCGGCGATGTCGGCCACGGTGTGGTGCATATACGATCGATTGCCGTACTCCGGTCGCTCGGTGATGGTTTCCTCGACGAGGCCGCGAACCTCGATTGTCTTCAACGCAACAAATCGGTTGAGGTAGGTCTTCGTCGCTTCGCGGACGTAGTTGGTGATCGACCGCTTCAGATCGCCTTCGGTGGATTCGAGTTCCCGTTCGATAGCGGCATCCAGCGTTCGTCGAGTGTGGCGGTCGTCTGCGGAGAGGTGAGACAGCTCTTCCAGAGGAAGGCGCTTGTCCTCGTAGATGCCGTACCGTTCGAGCTGGCGTCGAAGCTCATCTTCGAGCGTGTGGCGCGTGCTGAGGATGGCGCTTCGGATGGTTGAGCGCTGATCCGACGAGAGACCGGGTTGGCCGTGTGTCGTGGACATGGATATTAGAGGGTCGTGTTCTGCGGCGAAACGGACGGAACGGCAGTACGCTGTGTCGGGTTTCCCGCCCGCGTGGACATACAACCAGCAAGTATTCGGCGTGTCTTATAATTGTGGGAGAGCGCGCTGTCCCGGCATCTGGCAAATCCCACAGTAAAAAGTCGGAATCCGAATCGGCGAATTACCGGAACCGAATCTCTACATCACCGTCTTGATCGAGGAGCTCCTCTATCTCTCCCCGCAGTTCGCTGATAGGTGCATCGATGGCTTCGGGCTCAGTCACGACGACACTCCCGAAGATGTCGTCGATGTCGACGCTCTCGCGAACCGTTCCATCGTCGTCGTCATCGTCCAGATCGTCGATTTCGGTTTTCGCACTGTTCTCGTAGGCGTCGACGGTCTGGACGTGTTCGATGAGGCGGGTGAGCGAAGGGTCAGGGTTGATGTGGTCCCTGTTCGAGATGTCCAGATCAACCGACCCATCACCCTGCCGTTCCGTCAAGTCCGACAGCGCCGAGTCGAGATCGTTCTCGTTGGTGTCGGAGCCTGCGTATGCTTTCACCGAGTCGATGGAGTCTGTGTACGTTTCGTGCCGTTTCTTGTACAGCGCTTCGTAGGCCGCAGTGAAGGCTTCTGCTGCCGCCCGATAGTCCGTCTTGACGTTGTTCCACTGGCTGATGACGCCCTCGGTATCCAGCGTGTTTGTGACGCGGTCGGCAGCCTCGCGCGCATCGTCGCTGAGGTCCACGAGTCCGGGGTGATCCTCTGCCTCGTCGACGAGCGATTCCCACTCGATGTTGATGAACCGCTGTATCGTCTCGTACTCTTGCAGCCGGTTCTCACCGCAGAACTCGGCGACGTCTTTCGCGTTTTTCGTGAGGCCTTCGAGCTCGTCCTCGAACTCGACGAACTGCTTGATACGCTTGGCCGACGTGGCCTGCTGGAGGAGGTTCTTGAGTCGGGTTTGGAACTGCTCAACGTCGTCCGCGAGCGGGAACTCTACCCGCCGGAGCTGTGAGAGGAGTGTGCTGGTGGTCGAAACCCAGTCGTTTGCTTCCTCACGAATCCCCTCGTCGACTGCCTGGTCGGTGGATTTGACCTTCCGGTCGAACAGGCGGTCGAGTAGCTGCTTGGCGTTGGTTCGAGTTTCGACGTCGACGGTTTCTCGCTCGTCGAACGAGGTGGACTTGAACTTCGTGACCTGAGTGAACAGTTCTTGTGCGCCGTCTTCGGTGTACGTCCCGTAGGTTCGTTCCTTGTACGTCGGGATGATCGAGCCGTTGCGGAAGAGCACGGCCGCGGCGAGCCTGACGACTTCGCGGCTCCACCCGTACGGCGGTTCGGCGAAGTGGTCGATTACGTCGCTGCCGGTGCGGGATTCACCTGCGTTCTCCCGACGCTGGATCTCGTCTTCGATTTCGGAGGAGATCCGGGCCTCCGCGATGAGTTCGCCGTCCTGCACAACGCCCAGTTCGGAGAAGACTGATGGATTCGACGAGCCGGCAAGGTCACCGAAGATCTGCTCGATGTGTCGGTCTTTGACAGTCGCGGAGCCATGTTTGAAGCTGGTGAAGACCTTCGGGATAGCGTTGTCCGTCTTCCGGGCGGCGAGCGACGTGAGCGAGGTACTCGTCGTATCGAACTCCTTGGTGTCGCCGTTGTAGATGAGGGTCCCACGCTGGAAGCTGCGTTTGAACTCGCGTTCGACATCGTTACGGAGACGCTGGAGGTCCTCCTGCTTCTGCCCGAGTGCCTCTTGCTCCTCCTGACTGAGTTCATTGCCACGCTTTTCTTTGACGACGGTGTTGATCTGGAATATCGACTTCAGCTTCTCGTAGATGTCGTGCTGTTTCTCGTTGTCGGCGATCCAGTACAGCGTGCCATCTTCGCTGAAGCTCTGCGTTTTCAGCCCGTCCGGGTCGAGGTCCTCGTATCGCTGGTAGATCGGCGAGTACGTTTTGAGGTCAAGGTACCCCTTCGACGTGATCTCCTCGCCGTCGATACTCAGGTTCACCTGGAACGTCTTCCCTTGGTAGTTGACGCGGGACGTTTCGTCGAGGATGTCGTTCAGGAAGCGCTTGGACGAGCGTCGGATGTCACCCGGGCCGACTTCGATACCTTTGACCTCGTTTTCGAGCTCCCGCTCGGTCTCACGGAGGAACCGGTAGCCTTCTTCGCTCCGACCGACGTAGCCGGCGTCGACAAGGGCACCGAGCGTCTCTTCGACATCATCCTCCAGTTGCTGGGTGGGGCCGAGTTCCGTCTGGAGTGATGTCGCGATGTTGTCGGCCGTATTCGGGATCCACGGGAGTTGCTGAAGGAGGTAGAGGGACTTGAGAACGCGTCGTGCGATTTCCGGGTCGGCATCTTTCGGTCGCGCCTCGCGGATCGACTTGACGTCACTGCTGGGGATGTCGTTGCTGATCTCGTCGAAGATCATGTCCAGCGTGACGAGCGCCCCGAGTTCATCGTTGTAGAGGTGGTCCTCGTCTTTGAGAACGCTCTGGGTGACGTCGATTAATGTGCGTTCACTCCCAGCCAGCTGGTCGTCTGAGCCTTTTCCGAGGGCCTTGAACATCTCTGGTAGGATGTCGAGCTGATACGGGAGGAAGGGGTAGCAATCGATGAAGTTCCCCTCAGTGATAGGTTTTAGACTCTGGCTGGAGTCGAGTTTATATCTCGCGGACAGGATACCCTCGTGCTGGTCGTACAGGTTACCGAGGATTCCTCTGAATTCGCCTTTCTTGCTTAGGACGCGGTCACGGACGACCTTGTCGAGGTTCTCGGAGGTGAGGTCGAACCGGTGCGGGAAACGGTCGATGACCTTTGACTCCTCTGCTTCCTTCTCCAAGACGCCCGGAATGAGTTGCTGGAGTTGCTCCTGCGAAGTGACCCCCAAGAAGACCTTGCCTTTGCCTTTCTGACCGAATTCCTCAACGATACTCTGTAGTTCCAAGAGGAGTTGGCCATCGTCGCCGATGAACTGTGAGATCTCGTCGATGAACACGAAGTACCGACAGTTGTCGCCAGTCTCGGCTTCCCGTTGCTCGACGTAATCCACGATATCTTCGGCAAGCGTGGACGCATTAATCAGGACGTTGTCCTGAACATCGTCAATTGCGCGGGCCGCATCGTCTTCGTCGTCGAACTCATCGGTAGCCTCGACTAATGCGGTCTCCATATCTGACCGGACGAACATGGCGTCCTTGCGGGCTTCCATCCAGTCTTTCCCGGTGTCTGCCTCGATAGCGTCGACGAACTCCTCGTACACGCCGCGCGATTCGAGTTCCTGCTCCATCTGCGCGACCCAGGGCATCGAGGCGTAGCCACGGGAGATGTTGAATTCACGATGGATGATTTCTGTAATGGACTCGCTCCCAGATGCGTCGGCTTTCGCGCCGATTTGGAACATCAGCACCTCGGAATCGAACTTCTGGGTGACGGACGAAACTGCTCCGTCAAGCATCTCATTGCCGTCGATGCGATCCCGGAACATCTCGGCCGCGTGTGTATCCTCGAATTCGGGGTTTTCGAGAATGTGCCCGAGGATTTTCATGTAGTGGCTCTTCCCTGAGCCGAAGAATCCAGACACCCACATCCCGACGTCTTCGGTCTGTGTATGCTCCGTCTCTATGACAGCCTCTAACGCGTCAGAGAAGTGCCGTTCGAGCTGTGGCGTGAGGATGTACTCTTCGAGTTCTTTCTTGACGACGCTCGGATCGTCATTATCGACTTTGACGACCCGGTCGATCTTCCGATTGATGGGCCGGTAGAAGATCTCGTGAATCTGGTGGGAGGAAGTTGTATCACTCATGTCCGATCACCCTTGCGCGGTAATATGTTCCTTCAGATTCATCGAGGAATCTTAAACTCTGGTCATCGACTTTTGCTGGATAGCAGAACACGATGGGCGTGTCCTCCGGCGTGTTCATCTCTAATTGCCCCATGAGTGTTGACGCACTAGCGAACGGATACAGTATCCCCATCCGGTAGACAATTACCGTGTCAGCGTCTTCTGCCTCCGCTGCGATGGCCGACGCCAACTGCCCCATCTCGCCATCATCAAGGAGCGACGATTTCAGTCCGTCGAGTAATTGGTCTCGGTCCCGACGTTCGAGGTCGATTACGTTCTCCAGAATGCCACGGTCTTCGAGGATACTGAAGACCAACTCTCGCATATCGATTCCAGCGACGGTTTGGTCGTGATACTCCAGTTTCTCGATAAGGTTTCGAACCTCCTCATCGACCTCAATTTCGTCACCAGGGTCGTAGGTGAAGACAATAAACGGGACCCCAGCGCGCTTTCCGACCTCGTCTCGATCATCTCGGACGAGCCGTTCGACTTCTTCGAGCCGTGCTTGAAAGTCAGAAAGCATCTATTAGATCCTCTATGTTCTCATGTTTTGTAATTAGTCGTTCTGTCGAGCCGCGCTTCTCGTAGCTCACATACAGCGGAGAGATATCTCGGATCCGGCGCTGGACTTCGGATTCGTTCATTAGGAGTAACTTCCAGTCGTCGTGTTCGATGACATCTGATGCGGACTTCGCCCCCTTCTGGAAGAGCCGGTAGACAACGTATGCGACTGTCTCGTCTGGCACGTAGGTGACGGCGAATTCCTTGCGTTGAGTCCCTTCTAAGAGCCCGTAGTTCCGGAGTGCAGTGAGGTACTTCGTAGCTGCTTCGTTGATCGTTGATTCAGATCGGTCACGCAGGTCAGCGTAGTCCTCCTGAATCAATTCGATGAACGTAACGATGTCTGTAGCTTGAACGGAGAGGGTCCCTCGTTCGAATTCATGGAACAGGAAATCGAGGGTGACAAGCCGGATGAATGGATCTTGCGCGAATTCGTAGTAGAGACACCAGTCGGTCACGTCGCTCCGGACGTCAGTCGACAGGAGCTTCATCAGTGGCGTCTCTGTGTACTCTTCTTTATCAGGGATATGACGACGTGTAACTTCACGGAGAATGTTCGTTCGATACTCGTCCGTGTCCTTATTCAGGATGTTTTCCTCAACGACCTGTCGCTCCAGTTCGTCATATGATTCGCATTCGACGTACGTGCGAAGGATGCGTTTTGTCTCGTCGATATACGTACTGTGATGGGCGATTTTCGGGTCGAGACTCGCCGCTGCGTCTGTTTCCTCGCCATCCGTCGGCTCGATATGCTCGTTACTCATATGAATATCTCACGCGCTTTCCGATTTAAGCTCTGACTTGAGGGGGAAGTACGGTACGCAGAGCCGGTCAGTGCTTTGTCCATATCCTCGCAGAAGGGTGACCAGTAGCCGCCATTTTTCTGGTTCAATCTCGGACTGGGTGTATCCATCTTCCTCGAGACGGAATGAATCACCGGTTCCGGGGCCGGTGAGCGTGGTAGATGCTGCTGTGATGTTTGATCCAGTTTCCTTGATGACTCGGTCTGTCCAGCCTTCACTCAACGATTGAACGGAGATGTTCTCAAGGGCTTCCAGAGGCTGGTCATCCGAAGCTTCGATGTCTTCAATGACGGCAGTGATACGTGATTCCACTTGTGGACCGAACGAGAACAGAGAGATGGTATCTGCTGCAAGGCGATCTGATTCTGCTTTGCGACCGACTTTCGATGCGAGGGTAATTCGAGATTGAAGTTGCGTTTTCGGCGTTACTTCGTCGAGTCGTGCTCGGCCAATCTCGGACAGGACCCGTGAATCCCACCAGCCTTGGTTGTTCGACTCCCCCACGCGCTCTATTAACAGACGTGAGGCGATCAAATCAAGAAAGAACTCGTCAGCAATACCTGCTTCGTTGAGGGCTTCTTTAGTCGAAGCGAACGCATCGACGAGATCAGTTGAAGTCATATTTACATCCACAAGAGGTGGTGGCTTAGAACCAACGCCTCCGGTTTTCTGAAGTGTGAACTATGCGTTCAGCACATCGCGGGTTTAATATCGCACGACAGAGGTTGGATAGTGTATACGATGGGTTCTGGAAATGAGTTAACTGAGCTTTATGATTCTCTCTCTGTTCTATATGGGTCGGTCCCTTCTGAAGCGGATTCAGAGTGGAAGTTGGCTTTGCGGTCTGTATTGTACGGTGATGAATTGCTGGCTGATGAGGCGTCGTGTTACGGGGCTCAGCAGAAGGAACGAAATTTGGGAAAGCGGAAGGATTACGCGCGGCGACACGGAAACGAAGATCGGGTGACGGAGTTTTCGGCGATCGCGGTGACGGACCCACGTGAATCGGATCGCCGGTATGTGCCGGCAGGTGCGAAATTACCGGTCGCACCTGAATCGAGAGAAGTGCTTCCTGTAAAAGTCTCGTCAAAAGAGGTTGATTGGGCAATCTCGCTGCTGGCTGAATTCCCAGCTGAACCCGCGGCTGATCGACCAGGTGACGGAGTCGATCTCTTGCTTGACCCTGAGCGGGTCCACCGAGCACGAGAGAAAGTTGGACGTGGAATGACGGGGTCTGAGACGACGGTGCTGTTTGCGAGTGATACTCACCTAGGATACGAGAATCGAGAGAAAACTGGACGGGGGAGTACCGTATCGTGGATTCAAGATATTTCGAGTGAGGAGACACTCAGCCGAGTGACGCGGCTGGCGATTGAGCGAGGTGTTGACGCGATCATTCACACAGGGGACATTTTGGATCACGAGGTTGACAAAGAAACTCTTGAGTTTGCCAGTGGGATTTTATCAGGATTGTCATCACGTAACATTCCAATATACTGTATTATTGGGTCGCACGATCATGACTCGGCGAACCCGCAGCATCCGGATTCAGTTGATGGGATCTCTTGGCTCAAAACACAGGTGGCGAAAGGACATCTTACGGAGTTATCGGCCAGCCCAACATCGGTCGCTAGCGGACCACTCGATGCGTACGGTATCTCCGCAGGGAACGTGGGAATCGACGACGTCGGGAAGTTCCATTCGAGAGAGTGGGAGCCGTCTGATATCGCGTTCGGTACAGCGTCTTCCGGTCCGAACGTACTGTGTCTTCACGACGGGTTGACGCCGTACAGACGGTACGACGCTGATGTTGATTTAGATCGGCTACTTGCGCAGTCACGCATCTCGTTTGACTGCGTACTAATCGGTGATGAGCACCGTCCGAAGAATCGGGATTTCGAGAATGGGTATTCGTTCAAGGCAAGTGATGGAACGCCTGTATTCTATACAGGACCAGCGATGCGGATTAGCGAACCGTACCGGGACCACGACGCGTTCGTGACAGAACTAACAATATCCGTAGACTCCATCGATACCAGGCGGCACAAGCTGTGATCGTATACTCAGGTTGGAACGATGTGCTCTGTTGAATAGCAGTCTAATCAGCCAATATCACCGGTTTAGAAGGATGAAGCCGAGGAATTCGATCTTGGTATGGAAATCGATCTCCTCGACTTCGTTAAGCAGTGTCGGCACCTAGCCAAACAAGCGTTGGGGAAGTACGCGGGCGAGCCCGCCAGCGGCGGGTTCGCCCGCTGGAAGCACGTCGTACTACACTGCTTCCGGCTCGAAGAGGGCCACAGCTACCGTGAAACGCCGAATCGGCTGAAGTATCTGACCGAGGTTCGTGACGCACTCGGCTTAGATCGGGACGATCTCCCGGACTACAGCACGATCTACAAGTCGTTCGACCGGCTGAAAATGTGGGTGTGGCGGGCGTTGCTGCGCGTTTCAGCGCAGCAACACCCGCAGTCTGGCCACGCAGCACTCGACAGCACCTTCTTCGACCGGCGTTCAGCTTCGTCGTACTACCGCCAGCGATCCGGCAGTACCGTTCAGACGCTGAAAGTGACGACATTAACCGATGTAGAGTCTCTTGCCGTCCTTGACGTTCATGTCTCTGCCCGGTGGAAACACGACACGAAGACCGGGCCGCAGGTCGTCCGCCGGAACGCGGACGACCTGCTGTCCGTCGCGGCGGACAAAGCCTTCCACAACTGGCTGACCAAATACGAGTTCTACGCGCTGGGTGTCGACCCGCTCATCTTACAACGCGGGTCAAAACCACTAACCGTTGGACACAACGCGCTTATCCGGGCAAAAGGCTACTCTCAGCGCTGGATGGCCGAGACGTCGTACTCGACAACGAAGCGCTCGCTCGGCGACGCCGTGCGAGCGCTCGGCTGGTATCGACAGTTCCGTGAAATCGTCCTCATGTTCGCCATCGCCAACATAGAACCGCTCTGTGAGCCACTCTAACTGTGACTCAGCATCTATTCAACACGGCAGAACGATGGGGGCTCTAAGAGAGGAAGGAATCCAATCAGGGTAGTACTGTTTTCCGGTGTCGAATAGGTCTGTTCCGTTAAGGTGGGCGACTTCGTCGCTCGTGCCTGGTGTAGTTACTCCATTGGTGATGAGAAGGCTAGTCATCCGTCTTTAGTTAGGAGATGAATCGCTGTACTACGGTAGCTTATCGAGGCTTCTTTTCGAGAGGAATGAGGAAGTCGAGTCTGTGTACAACCAGACTTCCTCATCTCGAATTATGCGTCGGCTCACTACACTGTTTCCCTCCGAGTTCCTCGAAGAGCAC
>Ga0306899_1000350_pt1 | contig 24778 bp, 24 predicted proteins | sample AntRauMFilla3764_FD_190407 | JGI IMG/M metagenome (GOLD analysis project Ga0306899, IMG submission 190407) | Saline lake microbial communities from Rauer Islands, Antarctica - Metagenome Filla 3 #764 (v2) (version 2) | ecosystem: Environmental > Aquatic > Non-marine Saline and Alkaline > Saline ... | reverse complement strand
GCTATGATGACAAATTGTGGGTTCCAACGATAACACTGACGCCAACGGCTGGCAATACCGCGGCGGAGACGGCCATATCATCGGGGAATCAATGCCAGGTACGTTCGGTGACTCCGAACGCGTACTCCACGACAAAGACGGGCAAACGCCCACACATGACCCCGCTGACTACGAAGTGCCAACTCATGAAGAACTCCACGAGGAAACCACCGAAGACAATGGTGTTGAGGTCGAGGACCTTGTGCGACGCCTTCGAGAATAGCCCATACGCCCCTTAAATAAGGGGTTTTCTGGCAATCCAATTCCCATCATAGCTTACTGGCCCGGTAGGCTGTGGCATCACCGGTATGCCGATAGTTGTTTTGACAAGTTAGGCACGAGCCAAGTGCGCGCTCTTACCGAACACAGCGAAACGGCGATTCCCGCGAAATTTGATATAGGGCTGTGCAAGATGTATGAGGTCATTTGTTCCAGTAAAGTCGGATGGTGGCTCATTCAGTTTGTAGCTGGCCCCAAGCGTCGTAGAGATCAGGGAAGGAGAGTTCGAATCTGTCGGTGAGTATGTGTTTGGCGGTCGTGAAGTCGGGGTGTTGGGTTCCACGTATGATGCTGATCGGAGTATCGGTGAACTCGGCGCCGAGGTATGCGTCTTGCAGGCTGTCTACTTGGATGTGGTCGATGTCTCTCACTACGAGACATAGAATGGATGAACTCACGTGACGAGGACGACGTTATTGACAGTGTTTCATCACGAGATTACTCTCCGATACTATTATTTTTTCACCGGTAGACGTTCTCACGTGGAAGAATTACTTCAACTCCATATCGTCATCAGAGGACAACCAGACGACGATACGTCGCTCTCATTCAGTTCGGATTCTACTAAAGCGACTAGTCCAGATATTGATGAATGGTATGATGACCTACACGACCTATTATGGTCTGAAGGTTTTGTTGTCGTGAATAGGGACGCTCCATCTTTTGATGATTTGGGTATGTCTGTATCAACCGTTCTTTTCGAACGACGCGCAGACAACATGGCACAGATCGAAGATATTCACGCAGAAACCGAAACCTGGCCTCCGATCTCAACAGTCTTCAGACACGAGTATGAGCAAACATTCGGTGAATATCGGTCGCCGGCCGACCCGGACACCCACATTATGCTGTTAGCCACAAATTGGGGCGTAACACAACCCTCTGTGCGCTGGACACAGCACCTCGACACGCTTGAAGGACCCCCACTATTGCGCGACGATTGCGTGTACCAGGCTAATACCAGCGGCATGTACGCGCTTGACGCTGAATCCGGTGAGGAGTTGTGGAAGAGTCCAAGTAGGACAATACAGATTCCAGTCGGTAATGACGCCCTCATCTTTGGGTGTGAAGGAACAGCAGTCGTTGCACTTGATGCAACCACCGGGGATGTCGAATGGCGTACTGAATTCGACGAGCTTGGCGACCACATGATTGACTCACGAGTCGCGATATGGACCGACAACGTGTATGTTGGACTTCGTAACGGAAATGTTCGTTCACTCTCACAAGCAGACGGAACGTGGAGTGATTTTTATTCCTTCACTGAGACTCCAGTCCGATTAGCGGCTGTTCCGGACGGTCTAGTGGTCAATACAGATGGTAACAAGATTCACTTGCTCAACTGGACCGGGGGGCATGAGTGGACAAAAGAATGCAATCCGTCCCAATCAATTAGTGACGCATATCGTGGTATGTTATATGGTGGAAGTTCCGAAGGCGTCTCCGCTGTATCGGCCGCTACCGGAACGACTGAATGGATAACCGAACTCTCCAGAGTCAGCGATGTCACTGTCTCCCAAGAATCACTTCTCGTGACCACGAAGACATCATTGCACGGACTTGACCTTGAGACCGGGACACAGATATGGGAGTACACACCTCCGGAAATGGAATCTATTTCCGGGATAGCCCGCCTCGACGATGCCATTGCCTGTACCGGGGCTCGCAAGGTCAGTTTAGATAAACAGATTCGCCAATACGACGAACAACTACTGCATGTGTTTAAGCCCACGACAGAAAACCCGATCCTAACCTACGATCTCGGCATTGGTGATTGCTACGGATTGGCCGCTAACAACGACACCCTCATCTGCGCCATGGACGGGAAGCTCCTCTGCTTCGATGACTTCCCAATCAGCTAATATTTTTATAACATTGCTGAGCATGGTGATTGTATCACCTGTATTGATCGTGGATTTGTCGCCTTTGCCTTAGTTCCGAACAGAGCGAATGAGTCAGTATTGAGATCATCGATGTTGGTGAGAGTCAGATCTTTGATGAGGTAACAGAGCGGTTGAGCTACTTTGACTAACATTATCTCCTCACCTCTGCGGTGGCGGAAGACGCAAGGAACCCTGATTTTCCCAAGTATTTCACTTGGCAAACTCTTATTGGAGTCATTGCACGTCGTGCCAGCAAGCTTGACCCGTTCGAGGAATCTTCAATGGCGAGAAACAAATCAGACTCGTAAATAACACTATAACTGTGGCTAGTCTTGTGGGTTTATGGAAACTGTTCAGAAGGAAAAATACGAACTCCCACTATTCGACGAACCCCTCCTTAGGCTAACGTTTTCTCCAGAAGGAGTGGTTGATCAGCCCGAAGACCGGGACGAATATCTCGAATCGGGGAGCCTGTATTTGGAAGAGACAGTCGCTAGTACGGGAAGAGCGAACATCACTGTGATACACAAAAACGGCGACCAGAGAGTTGGAAGGTATCGATTTGAGGTGATGGATCAAGATCAGAGAATATGCCGATATACGGGAAGTGATGACCCACCTTGGTCGATCTATTGTGCTGTGACCCAATTCGGATTTCACTGCCAAACTGCTCCTCGCTCCGAACGGAAGTATGCCTTTGACTTGCTTGATGCTGGGACACTGGAGCTCTTGCAGAGGCTGCAAGAACAAGAGTACGAATACTCCGTGGGCTGGGGGTTAAGATTATTTGAAAAGCTGTGGGCATACGTTAGATTAGCAGCGCTCGAATATCAACTGGGGTCCGAGAATATGGAGGACGTGGTATCTATCCTCCGTGAAGGGCAGGAAGGGGGCACTCCCACATCGTTGTTCGAAGATATGGAGCGTGTCTTCGAGAAGTATAGCGTTGAGAATGCATTTATTCCGCACTCACTTCGACATCCCTCTACAAACGCTCTAATGAGCAATAGTGCGGACTCAGATACCACAGCTGAGCAATCTGATTCGGAAGGCCAATCTGAGGGTGAAAGCCCGATCTGGGCAGTTGCCAAACATCGAGGGCGGGGCGACTACGAGAATGTGCTTTTTGCTTCAATAGTTGGCTCAGACGCAATCGATCGTTTTTCATTCCAGGTTACTGACGAAGAGGCGTGTGAATGCGTCGCGCAAACAAACTTGGTTGGTGACCTTCCCCCGTACACGGTGATCGAATCGGTTCAAGAAGAATTCGAAATCACGAATATCCCCTCTTTCACGTATGATCGAGAAAACGTCCCGTACAGTCAATTTCTGATCGATCTTGATCGAGTGGTTCGACGAACCACAAAAGAAGTCTCCCCCGAAAGTTCTCCAACAGAAGCAATACTTGATGACTACATCTCCAGCTTAAACGTTTATCTAAGTGTTGTTGCTGCTTACAAAATAGCACCAGAAGAATACAATCGTAGTGTAACCAAGACCTTCTCAAAATTAGGAATAGATCTATCGGCAGAGAACATTGGCAAATTGAGTCATAGCGATCTCGATCAGATAACAGCCGTGTCGTTCCAGTCTGTAGACGATACTGAAGAAATTAAGAAATTTGCCGAGGAGTTATTGTCCAAGGCAAACACAGAAGAGCGCCGGAGAGTCGATATCTCGGAGGATCCAGATGTTTCCTTAGCTGCGCGACTTCTCGATAAGGACGTTTCGATACACGAATAGTTCATTTCTATTGCCGTTCATATCACGGACATCATTGATAGAGAATCTATTGTTGGCTCGCTCTACTCAGTAACGAATCGAGAATCAATCCAAGACTCAGTCGATCACATCAATAACTCTCTAGCTCCTCCAGTAGAGCGTGAATCTGCGTCTTCGATACGCAGCCAGTTCTCGAAGTGATTCGGACGATAAGTTTCGGCGGTGAGAAGTCGCTGTCGGTGGCGGACCGCCGCCGACACGACAGTGTCGCCACTCACGACAGCTGTCCTGATCGGGGGACAGCTACCGGAAGAACCGGTCGTCGAGTGGTTGGTTCGCTGGAACAGACCTGCGTACACCGAGCGCTGTCCAGGCTGCTCGCAGCACCATCTCACAGAATTCCGTGAACGACCACTGCCAGAGGCGGCGCCCCCCGCGGCGGGACGCCGCCAGACTGCACATCCTCTCCAAGCAGGCACTTCCTCTAACCCGATGTGATCGACTGAGACCTGATTCACTGATTCAGCGACGCCTGAGATCTGTGAATATACCGCGTCTACCCTCTATTTCTACAAAATGAATGTCATTCACCCAACGTGCAGAGCCGAGTAGTGTTATAAGATCCTCTGGTGCCTCTATAATTCGTTATAATCGTCAACATGTTCGGAGAATACTTCGACAACTTGCTCGCCTTTCGTCATCAACCAGCCGTGGAAGAGATCCCACTCCTGTACGTCAGATAAATCAAACCCGTATCGTTTGAGCACAACCTTTCCTTTGTGCCCTTCTTCTTCTGGTTCGGTCCATTCTAACTCGTGAGTGGCGTTGATTTGGTTCTGGATTTCCTTCTTCTGGTCTTTCAGGTGTTTGAACAGCGTCTTCGAGTCATCGGATTCAAATGCAAACTCGATTTTGACGCAGTTCTGGTTCCGGTCTGTCCGAAATCGGACCCCTACCTCGTTAATACCAATCGTCCGCATCTGCGAGTGTGTGTTACTTTCACTTGGTTTGCGAGTTACTAAAAATTCTGAGTTCCGCTCTCGAATGCGGTTATCCAGTACAGTCCAAAATTTCTCTAACCGGCGATTACGGGTATCACGCTCCGGAAGAGTCGTCTCGGACCACGTATCTGGACCGGCGATCTTCTCGAAGTATGGCGCTTGCGTCCCGTTTAGACTCAATATTTCAATCTCGAAAGCTAGAAAATCGACATCGTGTTTGGTGTCATTGAGCCATTCGAGTGTCTGAAGATGCTTGTCCGAAGGTGACTCTGCGAGTATCCAGACCACGATGTCTGCATCCAGTCCAGAGGCATACAGTAGGAGTTTGCATAAATGTGAGTGCTGGTTTGCTTCTCCGTAACTGGAATTGGTTCTCGATGACCGCTGTGTATGTATCGTTTGCATCGACGCCTTCAATCCGGTTATCCAGGCTATACCCGCCAATGTCCACTTGGGCCTCACTTTCGGTAATGTAGAATTCAAGCGCGGATTCCAGATATGTTATGTTTGGAACATCTGCCTCAAATTCGGGTCCCTTTCTTTTGCCAGCAATCCAGTCAGTAAAGTGATCTTCATTCTCCCAATGTTTATGAGCTAACTCTTTCATTAGAGAAAAGTACACCTGAACCATAATAAATGATAGTCAAGAATAACGATATGGAGTATCACACTCCAATGCCCAATAAGAAGTCTACTCACTTGTCTAACTGATCGTATTTGATAACGGGCACTCTTCTAGAGGGATTGTTGACGACGAGCCTTACGGCGGTTTCTCGTGACTGGCGACAGGTTGCTAAGCGGTGTTCTGAACAGGTCTCTACTCTAATCAGGCCAACGCCGGAACGATATCAACAATCTCCGTGAGATGAGTGTCGGTTCGATTTATTGGTCCTCGGAATCGCTATCAGGGTACTCACAAATCCTGATTCCGACGTTTTGTTCGTGATTAAGAGAGAAGTCACGTTCGGCAAGTGCATCCGAGTGTACGCGGAACAAGACAAGATCGTCTTGGCGAAGAACGGTGCTCGATATTGGGGTTTCATCTTCTGAGTCTATCTGCTCTGGCAGGTTGCTAATGTCTGCTTCGATATCGTTGATCCGAGACTTTAGTGAGTCGATCCCTTGGGTTACCGTCTCTTCAGTCGGAATGGTGTCCTCGATGTCCTCCAGCGTGGCTTCAAGCGCATCTATTCGTTCAGTGATGTCAGTCAGGAGGTCAGGATTACTCGGCGGTGGTTGATTCGGGTTCTCGGTGTCTGGGTGGCCTTCAGAAACTGCTTGTTCATCTTCTACACTTGCTGACGTGTCGCGTGGCGTCTGTTCGACTGACCCTATCGACTCGTATCGGTCTTTATAGCGCGTAATTTCGACCCCCTCTTCCGACACGTCTGGTGGTTGCCGTGTCAATGAGGGTGCTGGGAGTCCATCGAGGGGGCGGTCGATCGGGAGGCGGGAACCGCTCTGCTGGTAATTTCGCCGTCGGATTCTGCTTGCTGTGCCGTCATCCACCCAATGCGGGGCGATCCAATTACCGTCATCGTAGAGGACGTGGGCCTGCGTATCGTCGTTGCTCCAGTGAAACAGGTTATCGAAGTGTTCTCCAATCTCCTTGCCCTGCCCCGATCGGACGTGTTTAAGAATGAGGTGCCGAGGAAGATTTGTTTCAACGGTTTCGATGAATTGTTGCTTAGTCGGGTGGTTTGGGAGTTCGGCGTGGTGCGTGGCGCACTCACCATCGTCAACAGCCTCTACGCCTGAAGTCGTGAGTTGAACGAACACGGCGTCTGGGTCGTTCTTGATTACGCCGTACAGACGCGCGATGCTTCCTTGTGTCGGGGCTTCGGGGCCGGCGATGGTGATCGCTCCGGGGGCAAGTACTTCATCGGTATGCTCGAATTGAGGATAGGCAGAGACGAATGGGACATCGTAATCTAGGGCGCTGTAGAGTTTCGCCGCTTGGCCAGCGAGGATAATCGGGAGTTGACGGTCAATCTTGTCGAGGACATGTCCGAGGAGGTATGCGATGTGAATGCCAGTTAGAGCACTTGCCGCGACAAGTGTGGTGGCTCCACTGAGTCCTCGTTCAAGGAGAACCTCGAGTGCATCGTTGAGTTCGTCTTCGAACTGTAACGATGTAGCGGCGTTCGCAATTATAATATCAATGTCGATCGATTCAGGGATAGTCAAGTTAGGATACCCCCCGACTGGACGAGTTGTGAAATCGCCCGTCGTGAGTACTGTCACAGTTTCATTGTTCTGTGGATCATCGATTCGGAATAGAAAGCCAGCTGCGCCTACCGTGTGACCGGCAGGTACTGGGAGGACGAAGACGCCATCATTGAGAGACGTCCAAGTATTGATCGGAGTCAATGCTTCCGTAATGTGGGTGATGTCACCGAGATCTTGATACCGGTCGGCTTCAGAGTAAACGTCTTCAAGGATGGTCGCCGTTCCGGGTGATGTATAGAGTTGCGTATCAGAAGCTGTTGAGAGAATCTGACTGAGGCTTACATAGTGATCGGTGTGGGCATGCGTTAGGAAGACGCCATCTAACTCATCGTCTGTATCCAAAAACGCTGCCGGGGAGACACTTTCTCCAGCATCAATAAGATAGCGATAGGTATGATCGTCCCTCGTGGACACGTGCAGAAGTGTTGATTCGTGGCCTGCGAGAGGATTCGTGTGCTGAAACGAGATCTCCATTCGTTTCAGATGTGTTTGGCATCTCCCTAAAGATGGGTGGTTGAGAACTTCTAACAAATAGGATGGTGATTGTCAGAATCAGTGAATCGGCAGGAGGGCCTGTGGTGATATAGTCATTGAGGCACCCCTTCTCTGGCTGAGGTCCTGTGAACGGGTCATCGAGGTGAACACTCTTTGAGCAGCGCTGTTTCTGTGGTGGTATGTCTCCGGATCGGCTCCGCAGTATTGTTCCGATGTTTGGCGGCGGGACGAACTACGTCGAGACGCTCACTGATGTCCTTGAGTTCGTGAGAGCGCACCACCCGACGACTGATGAGTTGGTAGGGTGGCATCGCGGGAATTTCGCGAACGTGTCGAGTCGCGAGTCGATCATGCGGCGGGTGCGGTATTTGCAGCAGGTCGGGTTTCTTCAGGAGACGGACGATCGCTGGGAACTTGGTGACGGCGGTGAAGAGTACATTGGGCAGGGTGATATGGCGACGTTGCTGCGGATTATGTGTGATCGAAATGTCGGGCTTCGCAGTCTTCTCTATGCGTTGGTTGCGGGGCCGATGACGATTGCGGAGGTGAGTGAGCAGCAGTTGGAGACGCATCCGGAGTTGGGGTGGAGTCGCGGGGAGACGGATATGGCGCTGCAACGAGTGAATTGGTTGCGAAGTATGGGGCTGGTTGAGAAACGCGGCGATAAGTACGCGTTGACGGATGCCGGCCGTGAGTTTGTCGAGCGCGCGGTCGAGACGTGGGCGGACTCGGAGTGGACTCCGTCGGTAGGCGACACCGAGATGTATGCGGGGACGTACGATGCGACGGTGCAGGCGCGGTCGGTCGATCCGGAGTTCCGTGCGACGGTACTGTCACGTCATAACCGAACGTGCCCGGTATCTGGCGTGGATCATCCCGGCCTGTTGGACGTGGCGCATGTTTTGTCGTGGAGCGAGTACCCGGAATACAGGGCGGACCTCTCGAACGTGCTGGCACTGAGCAAGACGCATCACGCGGCGTTCGACCGCGAGCTGTTTACGATCGACGAAGACTACCGGCTGCGCGTGAACCCAGCGTTCGAGACTAAGAGTGACCTGTTACAGCGGACGATCATCGAGAAGGCGGGTGAGCCAGTTCCAGAAATCGATACACAGCTGAATACAGATTACTTAACCCGGCATAATACGGGACTCGAATGGGTATAGGGCATTCGCTCGCGGGTTCGACTACTGTCGATGAGCCACCGCTATTCAACAGAGCAGATGATTCTGCTGTATCTGGTGGTGCTCGCTGGTGCACGCAATCAGCACAACCTGAGGATTTTGCCAGCGGTTGCATAGACGTCAGGTATGCTCTCCGTCCAGAGACCCCGCTCCCTATCAGATAGGGGACGTACTCAACCTCGTCGGGTCAGTCGTCGCTGTCGTTTTCTTCGTCGGTTTCGACTGCCTGCTCGATACCTTCGGCGACGGCTTCGCCGAACGATTCTTCCATCCATTTTGCTATCTCGGCACTCGTCGCGTCTTCGCCGGGACGTTCCACCATATGAACGAGTTGAGGACGTAGCAATAAGGCTGTGGCGGGAGGTATATACTGACGCTGTGTGACTGTGGTGTATGAATGCCGAGAATATACGCACCTACAGCGAGCGATATGACGAGGGCTTTCCTCCAGAGCACGACGAGATTGAGAAGAGGGTCCACGACGTTCTCATTAGCGAAGGCCGGCTCACACAGGATGATCTGGAGGACGTGATTCAATGGAAACTTGACAACCAGCCCGGACGGCGGGACCGCTATATCGAAATGATGCGTTCGACTCCTGAAAAGTTCGTCCAGCTCATCACCAAGGCGGCCCTGCTCGCTGAGGATCCAAAAATACAGTTACAAACACTTTCTTCGATTCCCGGTATCGGTGATGCGACAGGGACAGTCGTACTCGCGTTCTACGATCCAACGACCTATGCCGTAGGTGACCGATATATCATAGACGCACTATTTGGAGAGGATCGTGGGTTCCGCCGTAGTGACTATTCCGACTTACTAAAAGAATTGCAAGAACGCAATCCCGGCGAGTTTGACCTCCGAACTGTCGAGAAGGCATACTATCGCCGGTATCAAGAGGAGAACGGAATCGTATAGTTGGTACCCACAATTGACGTAGCGGTCATTCTTATTGAAGAGCGGCTCTGTGACTTTGGGAAGGTCCTAACAGATCTCAATCTGATCATTGACTTTATGTCAGTTACAGGTAATTTAGGTATTAGATTGCTTCATTAGAGCTTCTGTTTACCGCGGATATCCATATCGGACGTCGTCCGAGCCGCTCCCCGACAGATGTGATCCAGCTGAGTTCTCACCTCAACAGGTCTGGGATGACCTCGCGTCGGAAGCTATGACTCGGGGGGTAGACGCGGTCGTCGTTGCTGGTGATCTTGTTGACAGCGAGAACAGGTATGCTGAAGCGTCTAGTGCCGTTGAGTCTGTACCGATATCAGATGAATAAAATCTGTCTCTGAGTACTCTTTCTACGAATTTGTTTTCTGGCAAAGCTCTTAGCGGACGATCTATACCGTGTCTAAACAATCCTGTCTAACGTTATTCGGCAACCCCAGCATCCTCGAGAGCAGCCCTGATCGAGCCAAACTCGTCTTCGTACTGCCCGACTGAATATCGACTAAGTTTCTCAACGTCTTCGGGCGTTACTGGTCGATCCAGATCCTGATTAATCCCGAGAAGTTCTGTCAGTAAATCCAGACGGGAAGGATTGTCGGAGGTCGGTGACTGTGTGTCTGGCGGCGGTAGTCCTGCTTTCCGGTATGCTGATTCAAAACTATCGAAGCGGTTGTAGTAGGTTGATTTCGAATACGTTGACAGTTCATCAATTTCGGCTTTGGTAGGCGGATGACCAAGGTCTTCGGCTAATTCTTGCAGTTCTTCCAGCAAGTCTTTAGCACTGATTTGCTTTGGCTGTTTGGCCTCTTTTCCTTCGGGCAGTCCAGCCTCTCTGCGGGCTGTTTTGAGATCACCGAATCGTCTGTAGTAGGTCTTATACAGGTACTCGCTATGGGCGTTTATATCCACTTGCGTCGGGGGATGTCCGAGTTTGGCTGCGATACGCTGAAGTTCGTCGATCAGTTCTTTTGTATCAACCTTTATTAACCGATTGTGTATTTCAGCTTCGGTAAACCCTGCCTCTTGTAGGGCTTCCTGCCAGGATCCGACCTTATCGAGGATAGTTGTGTGCGAGTAGACTCCTTGGTTGTCCATCTCCTCTTGCACCGGAGGATGTCCCAACTCCGCGCCGAGTTCTTCAACTGCGCGGATTGCGTCCTCCCTTCGGATATTCTGCGTGGGAAAGAGCCCAGCTTGACGGAGTGCTTCGGTAAATGGACCGAGATAGTCCCTGATGTAGGAGTAGCTATATCTCCCGTGCTGGTTGTATTCTGCAATAGTCAACCGCTTGCCGTGCTCTTCGCCGACTCGGCGTAAATCCTCTAAAATCTCCTCTTGATTAGGTGCATACGGGTTTTCGTCGCTCATTTGTTTCGTTGACGAATGTATTGTGGGTGTGGTTGGAGTTGTTCTTGAATGGGTAGTTGTAGATGTGTTCCATCGTATTGGCTTAACTCATCATAGCCTTCGAGTTCGGGGTGTTCTGGAACATTGATCTCGTAGTTGGTGGTGATTTCCAACCAGCCGTGGTCAAAAGCCCAGTGGTGACGGGAGCAAAGGCCAAGGCCGTTTTGCAAGACGTCAGGGCCTTGGTTGGCTTTAGAAAGAATGTGAGCGGCTTGGAGATCGACGCTGCCGTCAGGGGCTTCGAACAGCTGGCCACAGACCGCACAGCCCGGGTAGATCTCGTATATTCCTTCCCGGAACGCTTCCTCTCGGGTGTGACGGTCAACGGTTTCGAATTCTGGGTGTTCGTCTTCGATCGGTAGGTCCGTTGGGGAAAGGTTCAGCAGTACCTCAACGACATCAAGGGGGGAAGGGTTCTCATCAAGTCCAACGCCACTTGGCGCGGGATCTGGAGAGCGATTTCGATTCCGGAGGTATGAGTCAAAACTGCCGTAGCTATTCAATAGCGGTTTCAATTGTGTTTCATTTAGCCATTGGATGGGGTCTTCGGTGAGCGCGGTGTCGATCTCGTCAGCGAATTCTTCTTCCCGAATAAAGATTTCCTGCACCCGGTTCCCGATCACAATATATGGGTACGGTCGATCGATGCCTCCCGTTTTAATTCCATCCTCGTATTCAACCCAGATCTCTTTCATGATGTTGGTGCTTCTGGCTGTTTCACTGACTGAGACGTAGTGAGTGAAGATACCGGGTTGAGTACTGAATAACAGCCCGTCGTGTTCTGAAAGTGCTTGCCAAATGCTTTCGTGTTCTTCGGGAAATCCCCACAGATTGGGCTGATCGGTCTGTTCAGTATCTTCTAAGGGTAGGTCCTCAAGATCAACAGGTGCTGCGATAGAGGCCTCGAAACAGTATCGCAGGCTCTCGTTCATCGTGGTGCGGATGATGATTAGATTCTCGAATGCCGGCGGTGTAACAACGCCTTCTTTGACAAGTTCGTCTACGATATCTTGGCCGATGGCTTTCCACGAGGATTGATGGTTGCCGATGTCTTGTTTGATTGCATGTGGATCCTGATACTCTAACACATGCGGATTTTTTTCGAAGAATCGACGGATGACCAGCTCTGGAGAGTGCTCACCATTTAGATAGCGAATTGGAGTTGCAGGCTGGGTTGATCCAGAATCAAGATCAAACTTCCAGACGCCACGCTCCCGATCTTTTGGGCTCACTCCCTGAGGCAACTCAGAGGTCTGGGTCGGACCATTATTCCGTAGTCGTTCGATATTCGCAGATCCCTTTTTATCGTCGGGGGTTTCAACAGAACTGAAGCGATACTGTTTCTCATCAGGCTCTATCCCGGCGTCCTCGAGTGCATGAATGAATGACTCAAATTCCTCATTGTAGGCGTCATACGGATACTCTCCATATTGCTCAATATCAGTTCGTCGAGGTGGGCGCTCAGTAATGCTGTCTACTCGCTGAAGATCCTCTAACAGTGCCTCTCTTTCGATCTCAATATCTACTCCGTGCGTTGGCTGAAGGCCAGCAGCACGGAGCGAGTCGTGCCAACTCCCAAACCTATCTTTATAAAAATACGGGGAGTACGGCCCTTTTTTCCGCATATCGTGGACAGTCGGGACGCCCTCAACCTGCTCGGCAAGGGACTGTAAACCAGCAATGATCTCTTCATCGGACGGAGTAGTATCCATACATCCACAATTGTTAGGTCAAGATAATGAAGGTGTTCTCTTCTACGGGTATGTACCGACCGAACATTATTATGTCAATAGAATAATTAGTGTCTATGAAAACGCACATTACCTTCGTGTTGGATTCCTCAGGTTCGATGTCAAAAATCGCGGACGACACGAGAGGGGGCTTCAATATTTTCCTCAAAGAACAACGGGAGGAGGAAGGGGCTGCCACGGTCACACTCTACGATTTCAGCGACACAGTCAAGTTGGTCTACCAGAACATCCAGATCGCGGATGCGCCGAAACTCGACAACGAGAACTATCAACCGGGCGGGAAAACAGCGCTCCACGATGCGATAACCCGCGCAATCGACGAGACTGGTGCCCAAATCGAGACAACCCCTGATAGTGAGCACCCCGAAAATATCGTCGTGGTCGTACTAACTGATGGCAAAGAGAACGCCTCCGAGACGCCACAAGATGTCGTCCGCGAGCGCGTTAAGCAGCGACAAGACGAGGGTTGGGAGTTCCTTTTCATTGGCGCAAATCAGGACGCCGCGTTGACGGCTGAACAAATGGGCATGGACCGTGACAAGTCACTGAACATGAGCCACAGCGGTGAGGGTACAAAAGAGGCCTACCAGTCGACCTCACGGAATATTAGCGAAGCACGACGGAAGGGTGAGACTGGTGGGTATACCGAAGATGATCGCCGACGACAGGAACAGGCAGACGACTCCTGAATGTTAGCAATTTGCTCTCGAAGGAATCGTTCATACCGTGCTCTAATCACCCACAACGTGCTTTACATAAGCGTTAGTGTTAATCGATGGTATCTTGAACGGCATCTCGAAGCGTGTCTTCGACGAAGTCGTCTACTGAGCGGTCTTCTGTGGCGAGGACCCCGCGAAGTGCGTATAAGCCTCTCACCTGGGGGCCACCCATGCCACGGATCATCACCATCCTCGCCCACCGCGCGCTGGTCACAGCCTTTCACACACCTGATTGGGATACATCGTGTCGCCGATCGAGGCCCCACAGATCGGAGAATCCATACGTGAATTATTCAAAGCCGTATCTCCTCTTGTGGTCGTCAGCTGGCTGTGCCAACGTGTCGAGTACCGAACAAAGATCAGTGCGGGTGATCTGGACCGACTGCTCGTCGTCGGCATCACTGACCGCCTTCTGGAACGCCTGCTTACAGACACTGGCGATATCGGCTCCGGTCATCCCAGCCGGGGTCACGGACGAAAACCACTCAGCAGTGATGTCATCGGCAATCGGGAGCGGATCGCTGTGGATCGCGAAAATCTCGGCCTGTGCGTCCTCATCTGGCACCGGAACATCAACGACTTCATCCAGACGTCCACGTCGAAGTACGGCGTCGTCGATGGCCTCAGGCCGATTGGTGGCGGCCAGTACCAGTAGCTCCTCGTGCCCTTCGATACCGTCCAACTCGGTCAATAATGTTGCGACGATACTCTCGGTCGCGCCGTGGCTGATCGCGTTCCGGTCGCCAGCGATAGCGTCGAACTCGTCAAAGAAGAGAACACAGGGAGCTTGCTCATCGGCCTTCTCGAACAGTTCTCTGACGCTACGCTCAGACATCCCGTATAGTGGGTGTTTGAGCTCCGGTCCTTTGACCGAGAGAAAGGTCCGATCGAGTTCGTTGGCGACAGCCTTGGCGAGTAAGGTCTTGCCTGTCCCGGGTGGGCCTGCCAGGAGCAGCCCATGCGATGTCGATAGCCCCGCTGCCTCGAACACGTCCATATGCTGTTGTTGGGTGGCGACGATCTCCTGTATTCGCTCAATGGCCCCGTCGAGCCCACCGATATCGTCGAAGCTCACGTCGGGCGTATCGATCATATAGCGGGACTCGGTATCCTGCTGGCCTCGTGGCAACTGGGAGGGGTCCTCACCAAAGCGTTCGTCAGTCACTTGGTTGACTGCGGTCTCGACCTGCTCGTCAGTGACGTGGTTGTGTTGTGCCGCGACCGTCAACGTGACTGCCCGCTTGCCCACCCGCTCCAGCCAGCCCGTGTTGCACCCCTCTAAATCGGCTGCGTACTCCTCGAAAGCGATTTTCTCCGTGTCTACCGAATTATCACTTGCAGCAGCCGCCGATTCGATGGCGTCTTTCAAGATGGCAGCCCGCCGGGTCTGGTCGGGGACTGGGACTGTGACGGTGACGTCGATAACCTCGGCCCATTGACTGCCTTGCCCTCGACGTGGTCCTTGGCCGTTTTCGACCGCTAAGACGACGACCTTCGCCGGTTCCTGTGAGAGGTCGGCCAAGCGCTGGTTGAGCATTGGAGAGTGACCGTTATGGATGGCCTCGAACCCCTCGAGTAGGAGGACTGCCGGCCGTTCGTGCGTAAGTGCTTCCAAACAGAGCGCTAGATGTTCTCTATCCCGGAACTGCTGGCTGTGGTCTCGCGCCTGCAGGTTGAGCTTGAATACCGTATAGCCATTGGCCCCGAGTTCGCCAGCGACAGCCCGTGGGACCGTCGTTGGCGTCGTGGCTGACTGGCTCCTGAAGAGGGCTGTACTCGCTGCGGCTACTGCGTGTCCACTACAGTGTGGATCGATGATAGTCTGTGTGACTTTATCTATGAGGTTGTCAAGGCCACGAAGGTCACTCAGTCGCTGGTCGGGGCACGGTTCCTGATGACGGTTGAGTAACTTACGCCGGCAGGCCTCGATGTCGTTCTCGTTGTGGTTGTTAGATCGTGGCATCGATACTGCTGATGTTGGTGTACGGTCTGGGCGGTTGGCGAGCTGTGCATTAACGCTACTGTGAATCTATTCACGCAAGCGTTAATTGCCTCTGGTAATAAGTCTTTTCACACTACCGTTAATACATCTGGATAATGACTTCCGAACCTGAGCAATGGGTCTGTTTGGAGTGTTACAATCGCTGGACCCCACGAAATGAACCTGACGGAAAGGCTCAGTGTAGTAACGCAGACTGCCGATCGCGGTTCACGTTTTCGCTGCCCCTCGTGAAACAGCACGTCGAAAAAGTCCAAAGTTTGATCGACGAACAATTGCCACCAGTCGGTGAGCTGGGGAAGTTCCCCACGCCCTTAGAAACACTCCCGGATCTGATCTCCACAGGACGAGAGATGATCGAAAGTGCAGACCGACCACGTGCAGAACAGGGCCTGAATCTCCTTGAAGCAATCAAAGAGATCCTTGATGAGTGGCGGGGCGACGAGTACGAGCCTGTGGAAGACGCGATTGATCGTTTGCACGCACAACAAAAATGAAATTCTAACTCGAGGGGATCGACTGGCTCTCATTCGTTGCGAGACTGGACAAGCGGTTACGGGGAGCGCTGTTCTGGCAGGGAATCGGAGATGATCGATGGACCACAAAACGATTCCGAGAAGTTTGAGAGGGCTGTTGACGAAGTAATTCGGCGACGAGAAGTCGGCAGCACCGTGTTAATCTACTGCGTGTCAGGTACGTCTCGCAGCCCCTCAGTCGCTGCGGCAGCCATCCCTCGCCTCACGGAACTCACGCTCAACGAAGCCTTCAATTGGGTACTCGAACACCGGCCTGAAACTGATCCGCACGATGCATTGGTTCGTAAAGCTGCCGAAATCGTGGGGAGTAGCCCGAATAATACTATTCGAATCGGAGCGTTGAACAACAGCGTCTTGGTGAGTAGTTGTCCTTGGGATTGGGACGTGCGCGACTATCAGCGGCGCTCTTAGAGGGACTATGAGATATACCGTCAAGCACCTAATAACAACTAATGCACAACAAGAGACGTGACTTCCTCGCCTCTATCTCCACACTCGCTGCCTTTGGGATTGCAGGATGTAACGATAGCAGCAGTGATCCAAATGCACCAGCCCCCGATACAAATCCAAGAGGCCTCTTACCGACACCCCCGGATGGATGGGAGATCGAAACAGAAGCCAATCAACAAGCTGCGGGGATGATCGGTGCTGAGGCCGGTTATTCCCGGAGTTTTGATGGACCAAACGGGGACCATTATGCCGTGGAGTTCTATCGCTTTCCCTCGAATAGTGATGCTCGAGATCAGGCATCCAGATTCAGTGATTTCGGTTGGTCGGTGTATGTCGCTCGAGGAAACTTCGGATTTGCTGGCAAAGGACCAGACGTGGATAACGTCTACCTGATGATGGGGAACTCGACAGCTATGACAGAAGAATACGCTCGGAAGAACAATATGCTATAAGTACTCTATCCCAGATTCGGGGAGATGCAAAATGAGACACCGTCCAGAATTATATGGGGTCGTGGGCTTCGTAGAATTCGTCGAGTGTGTCACAGTCGTGCTCATCGACCATGGTCACCCAGCCGCCGAATCGATACCGGCGCCAGCATTTCTGGCCGTCAATATAGACGGGGTTCTTGCCGCGATTAGGTGGCATCTGAATCGTGCCGTCATCCGAGTCGGGCCTCTCACCCGGAACCACCCGTGCCACGGGTCATCACCGTTCTCGCCCACCGCGCGCTGATCGCAGGTATCGCACACCTGGTTCGGGTACGTCGTGTCGCCGATAGACGCCCCGCAAACCGGACAGTCCATACCAGAACCAACAATTCAGCGGTGGGTAGCTCAAAGAGCAGTCCTAGAGCAGTGGGTCTATTTCGGGCAGCTCGAATAGTGACCAGTTGTCGTCTAGATTGTCGGCGAGTCCGTCAACGAATCCGCTTTTCGAAAAGAGGGCGAATTCTTCGGTTCGTGAGTCCGGGCCCCAGCGAACCTGCTCTGCTTTCTCGCGGAGCTGGGATGCGAGTGTGTGACCGACCGGGTCAGTTGTCCATTTACATTCTGCGAGCAGCACACAGTCGTTGGCCGGCGAGAGGCCGACGATATCGATCTCTTCTTCGCCGTACCACCACCGCCCGACGTCGGAATACGGTTTGAGTTCGTTGCGACGAATGGCTTCCCAGACGGCTTCCTGGCAGATGTCTTCGAACGTCGATGCGACGTGGTCCGGTAGGTTCGGCTGGATGGTTTCGTCGTAGACGAGTTCGGGTGCTTCTTGGATGCTGGAGCGGTTCGGTTCCACGAATCGGAACCAGAAGCGGAGGAACTCGTCGGCGACGTGGTATCGCGATCGCTTGGACTGTTTTGGAGAGGCGGTAACGGGGACTTCGCGGTCGATCAGCCGCAAGCGACGCAGTGTCTGGAGGTATTTCGAGAGGGGGCCGGAATCGATGCTGGTCGCGCTGGCGATTTCGTTCGGGGTCGTGTGTCCGGTCGCGATCGCTTCGAGGATGCTCATGTATCGAGCGGGGTTCCGTAACTCAGTGCGGAGCAGGAACTCCGGTTCGTTGTAGAGGACCGCTGTCGGGGAGAGAATCGTGGTCAGAATATTGTCTTTGAGGGACTGGTCGTAGTCGAAGCGGGTGAGATACATTGGGGTGCCGCCGGTGACCGCAAACGACTGGATTGCGTTCTCGAGATTGTACTCGATGACCGCACGAGCTTGCCGGAAAGAGAACGGCTGCACGTCGATCTGGCCCGTACGGCGACCATAGAGCGGACTTTCGTGACCAAGCACGTCTGACTCCATCGTACTGACACTGGACCCACACAGCACGAGCATCGACTCCGTGTCTTGGAGGTGTTCATCGACAAACGACTGGAAATAGGACGGGAGAGAGTCGTTTTCATCCACTAAGTACGGGAATTCGTCGATGACAACAACGAGTTGTTCGGTGGCGACTTTTTCGCCGAGATAGTCCAGAGCTTCGTCCCAACTGTCGATGCGGGGGACACGATCATCGAAGTACTCAGCGACCTGTTCGATAAATTTCTCGCGCTGGCGCTGTTCGGCCTCTTGGGCCGCCAGAAAGTAGATGTGTGGCCGGTCAGCACAGAACTCTTTGAGCAGTTCGGTTTTCCCGACGCGGCGGCGACCGTAGATCACAAAGAAGTCCTGGCCTGGTGAGTCGAACGCCGTTTCGAGAGCGTCGAGTTCGTCTGCCCGGTTGTAGAACGTCATACTTTAGATAATGATTACTGCGATAATGACTTATAGCTTCTGCAAAGCACGACACTGATTCAACCAGCGGTCGCGAGAGCCCGACTAAATAAGGGAGCACTCAAAACAGTAGATAATGCCGTTTGATCGTAATGCGTTTCATCGGAAGGCGGTGGACACGCCGTCACACGAGGATGTCGCTGCGATGCGGTCGTTGCTCGTCGAGACCTTAGAAAACGCAGGGCAGGAGCCGGAGGTAGATGAGGTCGGGAATGTGGTGGCGACGCGTGATACTGGTTCTGATGGCCCGCATTTGGTGCTAAATACGCATCTAGATACGGTGCCGCCGCACGTCCCGTATGGGCGAGATGGCGACGTAGTACGGGGGCGTGGGGCGTGTGATGCGAAGGGGCCGTTAGCAGCGTTTATTGACGCGTTTGTATCGGCTTCACTGGCGAAGGGCCGGGTGACACTGGCAGTGTCGCCGGACGAGGAGACCTCACAGTTCGGCGGGCAACACCTTGCGGAGTCCCTGTCACCAGACGGCGTCATTGTGGGCGAGCCCACCGGGTTAGACGTCTGTATCGCTGCTCGCGTGTCGTTCGGTGGGCACATCACAATCGAGGGGGAGAGCGCCCACGCCAGCGAGCCGGAGAGTGGACAGAATCCGATCGCTGCGGTTGGTGCGGTCGTCGAGGCGTTGGCGCGGTTCGACGAGGAGCGTGGTCCGGCTGTCCACGAGGTGCTTGGGGCACCGGTGTTGACGCCGACGCGGATTGAGGGTGGTCAGCGGTTGAATCAGATTCCGGCGGAGTGCACGGTGAGTTTCGATCGACGCAGCGTGCCACCAGAAACCAGCGACGAGTTCTTCACTGCGCTACAGCAGTATCTCGACGAGGAACTTCCGGCGGAGTATGAGGTCGTAGTCGAACCGGCGTATCCGGATAGCCCGGAACCGGAAGCGTTCGTCACTGACCGCGACGCACCGCTGGTGCAGACCCTGGCCAAGCAAAGCGGCGGCGAGATCCGGGCGTTCGGGGCGGCGACGGAGGCGTCGTATTTTGCGCCGCAAGCGCCAACGGTCGTGTTCGGACCCGGTGTGCTGGCTGACAATGACGGGCCGGTGGCGCACAGCGGCCGCGAATACGTGCGGCGGTCAGAGATCCGGGCTGCTGCGGGCGTAGTTCGAGAGACGATTGAGTCGGTGCTGGGATAGGGAAGGTTGATTGGTGTGTCTCTGATTTGGGTACGTAATGCGCGGGTTCGAGGTTGGTGATCGGGTCCGGATTGATATTCCGGATGAGTCGGATCCGGATCACGACCGTCTGCACGGAAAACACGGCCGTATCACCGAAGTGCTACGGGATGATGCCGCCAGGGTGACGAACGATGAGCGTGACGCGGTGTTGTACCGGGTTGGGCTAGAGTCGGGTGAGAGGGTGGATGTTCGGCAGCGAGATGTCCGGCCGCCGCTAGCAGATGACTAACTCTGGGCAACGGGGATGGCTCGCTGGGTTTCTTTCGGCTCATCCTGACCGCTGTATACTTAACCCACGACAGGCTTGCCAGTCAACGATGGTTAGTTCTGACCGCAATCTATGCGTGACGGAGTTAGGAGGCGATGCCTCGCTATCTGTGATCGGTGTTAGTGGTAGCTAGTGGGAGGTCTCGCCCGTCATTTGAACGAGCGTAGGTATTCTATCGAGTTGTGATCTGTAGAGCTCCAGAAGAGGATAGGTATCAGACTTAGATAATACTAAGGTTGAATCGAGATATTTCTGGTAGAAGACAGCCGTATGGTGAAAAGATATTTATGCCTACATGTTGCTTATTTTTGGTGTGAAGTATTTTCCGTCTGGGTCTGTTTCAGAGGATGATCGTGGTGGTGATGCTGAGTTGGAAGTCTGGGAGCGGTTGAAAGATGCGTTTGACTCGGATGAGAACGGGGTGCTGTATCATCAGTACCCGATTTTTGACAAAGGCGGGCATCGATTTGATCGAAAGCCAGACTTTGTGCTATTACACGAAGAGCTCGGCCTCATCGTCATCGAGTGCAAGGGCTATCGGATTGATCAAATCGACTATATTGCGGGTGAAACGTGGCAGCTACGAGGGATGCGGCAAGACCAGGCAACCCCCGTAGAACAAGCACGAGATCAAGGGTTCTATTTACAACAGTTCTTCCAGAAAGAGCGAGCGCTTCGAAATAGCCGTGGTGTGAAAGTCCCGATGAACGCCGTAGTTGCGCTCCCGAATATCAGTCGAAGTGAATGGGAGCGCCGTGATTTTGATGCAGGCCCGGCGTCGCCACGCGTGATTTTGAGTGACGAGCTGACGCCTGTAGCACTGCGGGAACAGTTAGCGTCAGTGAAGACGTTCGACCCGCTTGGAGATGAGGAGTTTGAGGCTGCGAGCAAAGTGTTGAGTTGCGGGCAGCCCATTAGCGGGAAACACGGTGCGCCGACAGCGACGCCTTCGACGAAAACGGAATATTACGAGCAGGTCGAGAAAGGGCTGCGAGGGCTTGATCAGCAGCAACAGAAAATCGGGATGAATACCGCACCTGGCCCACAGCAGATCCGCGGGATCGCTGGGTCAGGGAAGACGGTGCTGGTGGCGATGAAGGCAGCACGGATCGCAGCGGATCCTGAATACAGTGACTGGGATGTTGCGCTCACCTTCAGCACCAAAAGTCTGTACAACCACCTTACTGAGCTTGTCTCCCGATTTTATCAGCAATTCACGGGGGAGCCATTCAGCGAGGAGGACAGTAATTTGGAGATTATTCATGGGTGGGGCGGCAAGACGACTGGGGATGGGCTGTATCGGCGTGTCGCGCAGGCGACGCCTGGGGTTGAGCCGTTGTCGTTTCGGGAGGCGAGATCGAAGTTCGGGTATCAATCAAATCTTCAGGACTTGGTTGCCAAGGAGGTGCTTGACACCGGTGCTGTCCCGAGTCTGTGGGATGCAATTTTGATCGATGAAGCGCAAGATTTCGAGACGCACTTCATGAATCTGTGCTTGGCAGCGCTGGATCAGCACAATCGGTTGGTGTGGGCGTATGACGAGGCGCAAGATTTGGGGACGTTGACTGCGCCGAGTCCGAAGCGGATCTTCGGCACTGACGATGACGGGGAGTTGGTCGTGGATATGAGCGGGTCCTACGAGAACGGGATCCAGAAAAGCCACATTATGCGTGAATCGTATCGGGCGCCGCGAGAAGTATTGATGGCTGCGCATACGATCGGCATGGGGTTGAAACGGGAGGATGGCGCGATTCAGACGATTACCCGTGCCGATGGCTGGGAAAATATCGGGTACGAGATCGAGGGGGACTTTCGAAAGCCTGGCACTCAAGCGAAGCTGTCTCGGCCAAAGAGACACTCACCCCATCCGCTCGAGGAGAACCGCGAGGCTGGTCCGTTCGTTCGGTGTGAGTGGTTCACGTCAAAAACACCGGAGATTGAGTGGGTTGCCGAACAGATAGAACAGGATATCCGTCAAGGGGGGTTAGCACCGGAGCAGATCTTGGCGATTCCGTTGGGGCCGAATGCGAAGGGGCACGGGTATCATATCCTGCGTAAGGAGCTCGCAGCGCGAGATATCGACGCCAACTTAGTCTGGAATGCCAATAATAAGGTGTTCGACAAACCAGGCGAGGTCACGGTTGCTCGTGTGAATCGAGCGAAAGGGAATGAGGCCGCTTCAGTGTATGTGATTGGAGCTGAGGAAATCGTCAACGAGGAGTATCTTGGTGAAGAGGTCAGACGTCGGAACCAGGCGTTTGTTGCGATGACGCGATCGCGAGCCTGGTGTACAATCTCCGGTATTGAAACACCGTCGCTAGTCAACGAATTCAACGAAATGATTGGTGACGTCAGGAAGGCAGAGCTCGAAGTCACATTCAAAATCCCGAACGCCAAACAGCTAGATAACGAACTAGAAACCAGTACGGAAGAATTCGAAACAACCACTCTCAGTGAATTCGAGTAAGCGGCTCAGATTGACGTGAGGGTGCTTGAAGGCAGGCGACCAATGACCTGTCAGCTGGGTTTGAGAAGACATCGGTGGAAATTGTTATTCAAAATGGATATTCATATAATTTTGGGGCTGGGTTTCACAGCCGAAGTGGCGATAGTTCGTTCGTATGTGTTTACCCCGAGGTCTCGACAGCCGGCACAGCGTGAGCGCGTGAGATTATCTCATTGCTGTTGACGACTCGACGAAGCTCTTCGTAGGGATTGCGTCCCTGCTGGCGCCACGTCGCCAGCAGGGACAAGACCGTCTCGTGAACGAACATTCCTCGGTCATTCCGAAGCGTGCCGATGATTTTCCGGAGAACAACAGGTTCACGAAGTGCGTTCTCAGCCGCATTATTCGTCGGGGAGACCGCTGGCTCACCGACGAAGGTGAGCCAGTGGTCGATCCCACCTTCGATTTTCCCGAGCAGTGTTGCCACTGATTCGGCGGTCACTGACCGCTCAACGAGCGATCTGAGTCCGTTCTGGCATGAGCGATGCATCTGTGCTCGTTCACGAGGACTCGGGTCGGTCTCCAGCCACGACTGGAGACCGACGAACATCTGATTGAGATACCGATACACCGGTTCTGCCTCCTCGTAGTCACTCGCAGCGTCTTCGGCTTCCCGGAGAAGATGTGCCCAGCACCGCTGAAGATTACTGCTGAACGCTGGATACGCCGTCCACCCATCGCAGATGACCGTTCCCGCGAAGTCCTCGCCGAGGACTTCTGCGGGAACATCACTCCCACGACTCTCTCTTACGGCGTATAGCGTGTGCTCGCTCGTCCGAAACGTCCAGATCCACGCTTGTTCACCCTCTCGTTTGATACCGGTTTCGTCAACGTGAACGATCTCTGCTTGCTGAATCTGGCTGCGGATCTGTTCGTATTCGCAGCGACCGGCGCGCGCAGCGCGCTCGGTCGCGTGCCACGCGGACGCGCCAGAGAGTTCTAACCCATGCAGTTGCTCAAACCGGTCAGCGATTTTCCGGTAGGGGAGGCGGTGGTCGTACCGAGAAAGTGCTGCTTGGGAAATAACGTTCACCCCGAACTGCCCCTCATCGGGGCAGTCGGGGTGTGTAGCAACGGTTTCTGTTCCACAAGAGCCGCACTGGTAGTAGTGGCGGTTGTACCGGGTAATTTCTGGAGGCTGCGGATCAGGAACCTCCTCGACGAGTCGGGGGCTGACGCCCACCGACTCGTCGAAGTGGTCGCCGCACTCGGGACAGCAGTCGCAAGTGACCTCAACTTCTTCGTCGGGATCAGCTGTCGAACGCCACTCCGGGTCGTGACCGTCCTTGCGACCGGGAGTGCCGCCGTCAGTTCGGACATCGTCGTCTTCGTCGTCTTGCTCGGTCGGGGACTCGTCGGTCCCCGACCGTCGCTTACTGGGCGGAGTATGCGGATTCTCGTACTTCCGCAGGCGTGTTTCGAGTTCCTCAATCCGGTCGCTTTGTTGCTCGATCAGTTTGTCCTGCTTTTCGATCAGTTCAGCCTGTTCGTCGATCTGTTCGTTCTTCTGGCTGAGTTTCTCTTCCAACTTGTCGATTCTCTCTTCTAGCTGAAGAAACCGTGAGAGCAGTTCTTCCTCGCTGATATCGTCCCAATTCACCGCTCCCACCCTGGTGAGGTGTCAGCAGAGGAACCGGGATGGTCTCCGGGCAGCGGAGACCATCCCTGTGGAGGTGCAACTGAACCCTGCCAACGTAGCATATCTCAATCGTGAATCGGCTCCTACGAGATACTGACGAAATCAGCTGGGCCTAAACACATACGAGTATTATATCGCGAGCAGTGATCAGACTACCCCACTATTTCCGCTGTTAGCCAGACATATTCTCGAATAGCGTTACCCCATCAGTTCCGCTGTTAGAGTGTAATAACTCGTGGGTGTACCATACT
>Ga0306899_1000346_pt1 | contig 25079 bp, 14 predicted proteins | sample AntRauMFilla3764_FD_190407 | JGI IMG/M metagenome (GOLD analysis project Ga0306899, IMG submission 190407) | Saline lake microbial communities from Rauer Islands, Antarctica - Metagenome Filla 3 #764 (v2) (version 2) | ecosystem: Environmental > Aquatic > Non-marine Saline and Alkaline > Saline ... | reverse complement strand
AGATGGACGGCTGTATTGCGCGAGCCGATCCGGTCGATCCGCCCGAAGCGTTGAATGATGCGAACGGGATTCCAGTGGATGTCGTAATTGATGAGAAGGTCGCAGTCTTGGAGGTTTTGACCTTCGGAAATACAGTCGGTGGCGATGAGCACATCGATGACCTCGTCCTGGGGGAAGCGTGGCTGATCGGCGCGGCGCTTGGAGAGGGGGGAGAAATTGGTCAGGATGTCGTCGAAATCGTTGGAAAACTTTAGGGTGCTGCGGTTCTCTTGGCTGCCTTGGACGAGTGCGACGTGGGCATCGCGGGCGCTGATGTCGCCACTGAGCTGCTCGTAGAGGTAGCGAGCGGTATCGGCGAAGGCGGTAAATATGAGCACTTTGCGGTTGGTGCGTCCGTCCTTATCGGTGGTGGGGTGATCGAGTTTTTCGAAGATGCTTTCCCGTAGCTTAGCGAGTTTGCCGTCGTGCTGTGGTTTGGTGGCTTCGGCGCGGTCGAGGAGGTAGCGTAGCTGGACGCGGTCTTGTTGGATGGCCTTACGCCACTTTGGAATATCGATGTGGCCGAGGTGGAACTTCTTTTTCCCGCCGACCACGAAGTCGGCCTCGCCGAGGTCGCCTGAGTCGTCTTCGTTTTCGGGGTTGAGTAGATCGTAGTCGAGTTCTGGGTTTTGCCCCTTAAACTGCTCGAATTGATCGAACTTTGCTTCCAAATGATCGATCTTCTGAATGGTGCGCGAAAGTGTCAGCCGGAAGGAGTCGATCGAGCTTTCCAAGCGTTTGAGGAAGTTGACCTTCATCATGCTGATAAGGATCCGCTCACGGCCTTCTTGGGTGAAACCGTTTTGCTCCTTCGCGATGTAGGTGGCTCGCACTGATTCGGGCAAGTCGGGGCGAAGGTGAAAGGTGGGGTGGTAGAGTGCGAGGGTTAGCTCTGAAATCGAATCATCGAGGTCTTCGAAGGAGATCTGCTTCGGGCGTAGATCGATGGGCGGGTGGAGAGACTTGGGGGCCGGTCGGTGAGGGAAGCCGCCGAGGCGCTCCATTTCGGCTTTATAGTAGCGGGTGATTTGCTTACGCGAGCGGGCGATGCTGAGGCCGTCGAGCAGTCTGAAAAAATCGCCGCCGATGGCGTTGAGCAGGTCGCGGTTGCTACGCTTTTCACTGGGTTGCTTGGCCCAGGTGGTAAAATGTTGCTGAGCCTTACGGGTGGTTTCTTTGACCGAGGCGATCTTGAGGGACTCGCTAAATGCGGCGTCGGGCACGTAATCTCGGGCGACGTCGCCGCCGGCGATGAAGGAGACCTGGTTTCGCAGGTCGGAGAGCTCGTTATTGACCGGGGTGGCGGAGAGGAGCAGCACTTTGGTTTTGCTGCCAGAAGTGATGATATCCTCGATCAGGCGTTCATAGCGGCTGCGTTTGAGTGGCTCGCCTTCTTCCTGCTTGGCTCGGGCATTGTTGCGGAAGTTGTGGGACTCGTCGATGACGACGAGGTCGTAGGCTCCCCAGTTGAGGGTTTCGAGGTGGAGGCCGTTGACTTCGCCCGATTCCCTAGAGAGGTCGGTGTGATGCAGGACATCGTAACGGAACTTGTCGTCCACAAAGGGATTGAGCAGATCCGGATTGCGATAGACCGTCCAGTTGCGGCTAAGCTTCTTGGGGCAGAGCACAAGGACGCGTTCATTCTTCAGCTCGAAGTATTTGATGACTGCAAGAGCGGTGTAGGTTTTGCCCAAACCGACGCTATCGGCGAGGATGCAACCGTTAAGCTCCTTGATCTTGTTGATCGCGGATTTTGCGCCGTCTTTTTGAAAGGCGTAGAGTGCGCGCCAAATCCCGGTATCCGGCAGTTGCAAATTTTTCAGATCCGACTCTGCGCTGCGTTCCCCGTCGATATATTCCCTGAAAATATGGAATAGGGTGAGGTAGTAGATGAACTGTGGGGCCTGGTTGGAGTAGAGACGCTTCAGTTCAGTCAGCACCAAGTCCCGGACATCCTTCGTGAGTTCATCGTTCGACCACCATTCGTTGAACCATTCGAGGAGATCATTTCGGTCTCGGTCGCTATCGACCACGATGTTCAGCTCGACGTTGTTGCCAGATTCACGCAATCCAAGACCCGGGACGGTGAAATTGGAACTGCCCAGCATGGCTTGGGCGACGGGGCCGTTTTGCACGTGGTAGAGCTTGCCGTGTAAAAGACCACTTTGGCGAACGGTGCGAATTTCAACTTTTTGCTCGATCCACTCGGCGCACTCTCTGGCCAGTTTACTTTGAGAAAGCTGGTTGGCTAAGGTGAGGCCGCTTTCAGTGAGAGAGAATTCGCGGGATGCTTTGGAGTCTTTGTCGAGGTTGTTGACAAATTTTGGATCACCGAAAAGGAATCTAAGCTCTTTAATCGGATCCAGCTCATTTTTCAGGGCGTGGTAGGCATGGATGGTGAAGTAAGCCGAAACGATGGATAGGGCTGTTTCCTTGGATAGGAGTGGCCTCAGAAAGTCGACAGCCTTACCTCGGGAATGATTGTCGCGGATGCTGGATGGCGGGCCTGAAGGTTTCATGTATCTACGAAGAAAAATAGGGGAAAGTTACTAAATAAAGGCTAGTTTGCTTTGTCCATGACGAATTGAGCGGTAATAAGGGCCTATAAGCGGTCTCCAGCTCCGCTGGATTCTCTTGCATTGCTAGTGTGCACTCCGGCGTAGCCGGAATCCGCTTATATTCGCTAATGGACGCTTATGTTTATTTCTCTGTAGGCACAAGGAGGCGATACGGACAGCTCTTGCTTGTATCCCGCTGCAAGGTAATTAAATAAGCCTGCCCCTCTAAAATACATTTGAATTCTTTTGAATTCTCCTGATGGATTTGTTGTATTTAAGTTGCTCGAATTCTTCCGTTTCTAGGTTCATTTAGTTTTCTTTCTTTTCTTCGGACAAAAAAGTAAATGAGCGCTCCAATCCAATTTGTGAAGATAATTACAAGAGTCCAAACTAGCTTCTGATTTTCTTCATTTTTTTCATACTGCAAGCAGTCAATCAGCATCCAAAGCCAGAATGCGAGTAAAGCGAATGAGATAGCTCCTCCCATTAGCAGAATTAACCAGGGGAGAAGTAGAAGTAGATTTTCAGGTGTGCCTATTGTTTGCATTTTTATTTGTGTTTCAACTTACGAGGCGGGGGGCATCGGCTTCCAAGACATTATTTTCCATATCGAGCAAGGAGACGTGCTTGGTATTGCCGATCACCCAAACCAAGAAAAATATCAGAATCAAAAAATCATGTATGTTGGCCTAGTAGAGCGTGATGTCTGAAACTGCGGCGGGGTGCTATTGGGCCGACGCTCTCCAGTGGCGGAGAAACTCATCCCAATGGGTTTCGAGGGCCTCGATGTCGCGCTCGGCAAAGGCGATCCATGCCCGGTGGAAGGCAGCACCGGCCAGCGGTAGGTGTCGGCTGGACAGTTTGCGCGAGGCCAGCATCGGGTCGGACTCTGGAGGCGTCTTAGCCAGTAGAGTATCGACGAATGCGGCGAACTTTTGACCGACAAAGTGGGGCCGTTCACCCGCTTCCGCCCGGCGCAGGGTGCGGGGGGAGCCGAATTCGATGATGGAGCGGTCGTCGGTGTTGAGCGGATATTTCTGGAAGCGCTCGCGGGAGCCGGACAGGTTGCCCGCATAAAAGAGGAGGATAGTTTGTTCGTTCACTGGCAGGACCACCCGCGGGAGGTCCGTCGCGCGGGCACCCTGCACGGCCTGGAGCTGCTGCTGGGCAGTGTCGAGGTGGTCTGAGGGCTGAGACTTGAGGCCTGAGGGCTGAGGGCTGAGGTCTGAGGGCTGAGGGCTGAGGCCTGAAACTTGAGCGGGATTGGGTTCGTCTGGGTGGCCGACCAGCGCGACGACCTCGTTTTCGGGCTGGAAGTGGTTGCGCCAGAGAGTCACATGTGGGAAGACCTCCAGCATGGTGCGGGCAATCACCCCGAACTCGTGCTCCGTGACTTGATAAAGTGGCAGCCACTGGACATAGACGCCGCCCGGGTTGAGGCGTTCGCGCGCGGTGCGGAAATGCTCCAGACTATAGAGGCTACCTGTTCCGCTGCGGTAGGGCAGAAAGAGGTCGGCATTGATCATGTCGTAGCGATCAGGTGATGCCATCAAATGGTTGCGCCCGTCCTCGGCCAGAACTTCGGCCCGTGGGTCCTTGAATAGGCCGTTAGCGAGATCCGGTCGGCCGGGGCTGCCGCCGAAGTATTTACGGGCCGCGGTGATGACCTCGGGCGACAACTCGCAGACAGTCACGCGCTCGACTTGTGGGAAGTCCCGGCGGTCGAGGGCTTCGCCCGCCGTGATGCCAGTGCCCATGCCGAGGTAGAAAATACTCTTCGTCTCCGGGAAAGCCAGCAGGGGGACGCGTGTCTGGTAGATCTGGGTCATGTAAGCCTCGCTGGAGCCCAGGCTGTAGTTGGAGTTGATCCGGATGGCGTGCTCTCCGTTCTCTTTGCGCACCACCGTGACAGTGCTGTCGCTGGCTTCCCAGCGCTCCACCTCTTCCTGCGGACCCTCTTTCGGGTCGAATCCGGCGACCGGTAATGCGTTGGGACTCCAGACGTTGAAGATCAGCAAGAGGGCGATCAGAGAAGCCATTTTGGCTGATTGGCCGATGAAATTACCGGATGCCGGCAGGAGCAGGGCGATCAGAAGGTAAAAGGCGGCCAGCAACTGCATCGACGGCCACATTCCAAGTGTCTCCAGCAGGAAGAACCCGCAGACGAGGGAGCCGAGGATGGCACCGGCGGTGTTGATGCCGGCCAGCAGGCCGATGCTTTGTCCCGGAAGCTTGGCGAAACGCTCCTCGGCTTTCATGAGGAAGGGGAACAAGACCCCGAGCAGTAAGCAGGGCAGCCCAATGGCTCCGAATGCGGTAAGAAAGAGTTGGGCCACATAGCCCGCGAACGACCCCTGCTCGGGTAACATCTGCAGGTCATCGGTCAGCCACATGAATAGAGTCGGCACGGTCCAGACGGCCAGTCCGTTGAGCAGGCAGAGGACATGGAGCATCGGCACCGGACTGGCGAAGCGACGTGCCAGCCGTGAGGCCAACCAGGCTCCAGCCGCTAGGGCTAGAAGCACGACCACCAGAATGGCGGCGAAGCTGTAAACCGAGTTTTCATGCACCAGGGCAAACATCCGCGTCCAGAGGACTTCCAGGCCGAGCACGTTGAAGCCCGAGACGAAGGCCAGCAGAAAGATGACCGGGCGCGAGACCGTGGGGCCACTGAGTGCGGGCGGCTCTTCGAGGCTTGGTGGTGCGGCGGGCGCCGTGAACGTGTCCTGCCGGGCGAGCCGCCGAGCCAGCAGCGCCACCGCGACCGAAATCGCCACCGCAGTCAGGCAGCTCAGCCTGAAACCCAGATAGGGCAGCATGATAAAGGCGGCAGCAAAGGCACCCGTGGCTGCACCTAGGGTGTTGAGTCCGTAGATGGAGGCTGTGATGCGCCCAAAGGCCAACTGACGACGGATGAGGAACTTACCCATCAAGGGAATGGTGCCGCCCATCAAAAACGATCCCGGAAAGACCATGACAAAAGCCAGCAGGGCTTTCGCCAACCAGAGCCAGCCCTCATCAAACTGGCTGTAAAGTGCTGGATAGATCGCCCGGTAAAGGTGCAAGAGTGGCAGGCATAGGATGCCACTGAGGCCGATGCCCAGCTCCAGCCAGGCGTAGTTGCGGAGTGGATGAGCGAGACGCGGCGACAACCAGCCCCAGAAGGCGCTGCCAGTCGCCAGCCCGAAAAAGAAGATCCCGAGCGTGAGGGCGGCTGCATGCGAGGTATTGCCAAACACCAACCCGAGTTGGCGCATCCAGAGAATCTGATAGACCAGAGCGGCGAATCCCGAGAGCAGGATCAGCACGATGAAGCCGAGGGGAGTTTTCGGGTTCTCCTCTGTCATTTAGAGTTTTCTAACCCGGACATTGCGCAGCCAGAAGGGCATGCCGTGATCCTGAAAGCCGAGCTTTCCTTTGGCCGCCAGGGGAGCGCCGTCGATTTCGTGCTCGCTCAAGTCGAGTCGGTCATGCACCAGGACATCGTTAATAATTACCGTCAGGTGGTTGCCCTGCATGGTGACGCGGGCCGTGTTCCATTCGCCCGGTTCTTTGGTGGCCCGTGCCTTCGGGTCGCCGACTTCGCGTTCCTTAAACTTGATGATGCCGCCCAGGTCATGCCAGCCGATTTTCTCTTTTTTGTGGCATTGGGTGAGCTGCACTTCCAGGCCGGTGACGACGGGGTCGGCAGCGTCGGCCACTCGAAAGTAGAATCCCGAGTTGCCTCTGGTCGAGAACTTGAATTCGAATTTACAGATGAAATCCTGGTAGTCGCCTTTCAGCCACAGGTAAGAGCCATAGCGTTGCCAACCCGACTCCCCGGGCCGCGGCTCCATGAAGACCGTCTTTCCCTCCACGATCCAGTTGCCTTCGGTGACGACTTTGGAAAGGTCGCCGTCGATGATGGTTTTCCACCCATGGTCCTTGGCCAGGCATGAAAGGCTGGTGAGGCTCAGCAGGGTGATGAGAGTGAGAATTCGTTTCGAGGTGTTCATGTTCATAATGTTTTGTTGAGTAATGGAGCTGTGAAGTATTGGAGTATTGGAGTAAGGGAGTAAAGGAGTAAGGGTAAAAATGACTTTGCCCTCTGGCTCAGGATCGTAATCGTAAAAAGGCAATATGGCAGACTCCTGGGAAACTCTGAAACTTTTAGCGGACTCGACGCGTGTGCGCATCCTTGTGCTCTTGATGGATGAGGAACTCTCCGTGGCGGAGTTGCAGGAGGTGCTGGATATGGGGCAGTCGAGGATCTCTTCGCACCTGGGGCTCTTGCGTCAGGGTGAGCTGGTGAAGGACCGCCGTGAGGGAAAGAAGACTTTTTATGCCCTGCATACGGAGAACGATCCCCAGGCCAAGGCGCTGCTCAAAGCAGCTTATGCATCGGTGGAAAAGACGGAACAGGTGGCGACGGATCAGGCGAATCTGAAACGCATTCTCGAAAAACGGAAGCAGAAGTCGGAGCAGTATTTTAACTCGGTGGCGGGGCGGCTGGGTAAGCACTATTGCCCAGGCCGCAGCTGGGAAGCGATTGGGCATTTTCTGCTGCATCTCACGCCCAAAATTAAAATTGCCGATCTCGGTGCGGGCGAAGGTCTGGTCTCGCAGCTTCTGGCCAATCGGGCCGAGTCGGTCGTCTGCGTGGATAACTCACCCAAGATGGTCGAATTTGGCAGTGAACTGGCGGATAAGAACGGGTTTACCAACCTCAGCTACAAGCTCGGGGATATCGAGAACGTGCCCCTCAAGGACCAGAGCGTTGATCTGGCGCTGCTCAGCCAAGCCCTGCACCATGCCCAGCACCCGCAAACGGCGGTGGCGGAGGCCTACCGCATCCTCAAGCCCGGTGGGCAAATCATCATCATCGATCTACTGGAGCACCACTTCGAAAAAGCCCGCGAGTTGTATGCGGATACCTGGCTCGGATTTTCCGAAAACACGCTTTACCAGTTTCTGAAGTCATGCGGTTTCCAGCAGGTCAAAGTCGATGTCGTCGCCCGGGAGGAACAGGAGCCGAATTTCGAGACCGTCCTCGCCAGTGGGGTGAAGTAGGTTTTTTTAGGAACGTCGAATCCGGCGGCTGCCGGAAACATTGAACACTCAACTTTGAATGGTCGTGGATCTTTTGATATTCAGCGTTGGATGTTAAATGTTGAATGTTTTGGGGTATTACTTGGGATTCACTCCAAGTTTCTCAGGTTGCGGTAACTTGAGCGCCATGACCAGTGGAATGACCACGATCACCGCGCCGAAGAGGTAGGCCGCCTGCGAGCCATAGGCGAAGTAGGCGAAGGCCGCGATGAGCGGACCGATGGCCCGGGCCAGCGAGCCGGCGGAGCGAAAAACGCCAAGATTGGCCCCTTGCTCGCTCTCCTTAGAATAGAGTGAGATCAGCGCGCTGAGAGTAGGGGAGGCCAGCCCGATGGAAAGAGCCAGGAGGGCCAGTGCGACAAAGAAAAGGCCCAGTTTTAGTGCGATCGCGAGGGTAAGGAAGGCCGTAATACCAAAAAACAAGCCAGCCAGCGCGAGACGTTTCTCGCCGACCGGATTTGCCAGGCGGCGAACGAGGCCGCCCTGCACGAGTATCAGGATGAATCCGATGAAGACAAACATCCCTCCGTTCTGGGCCGGGGAGAAGGCAAAGCGCTCCACAGCCAGGAAGGTTAGGGTGAATTCCATTCCGCTGAAAGCCAGCATGAAGATGAGGTAGAGAAGGTTCGTCCGCCGAATATTGGCCCCACCGGTGGTGAAGATATGAAAGACGGACAAGCCGCGCTTCTCGGGCGTGACTCGCTTGGCCTCAGGCAGGGTTTCCTCAAAACGACGAGCCACCCAGACGAGGTTAATCAGGGCCAGAACAAAGCTGATCAAGGCCGGCATCGAAAACGGGTTGACGCCAAATTTGGCCAGCGCGGGCATGTGCTCGGTCAGGTCGATCATGGAAGAGAGCCCCCCGATGGCCGGGCCTACAATGAAGCCAAGCCCGAAGGCGATCCCGATCAGGGCGAGACCACTCGAGCGTTTTTCCCGCGAGGTGGTATCGGCCACGGCCGCGGTGGCGACCGAGAGATTACCTCCCATGGCACCCGTCACAACCCGGGAAAGAATGAAGATCCAGAACGAGGCACCAAAAAACCAGAGGAGGTAGCCGAGCGCAAGCCCACTAATGGTGATGAGCAAGACCTTGCGGCGCCCGACACGGTCCGACCAGGCCCCCCACAGAGGAGCGCAGAGAAATTGCAGAATTGAGTAAAGCGAGCCCAGCACCCCGCCGAAGAGCACGGCGGTCATGAATCGCGGATTTTCCGCACCACTGGCTTCGGCCCATCCCGCAAGTATTCCGACCAGTTGCCCCAGTAGGCTGCCATCGCCGGCACCTTCGGGCAGGTAGTAATCCAGCATCGCCGGAAAGAGCGGGAAGATGATCGAGAAACCGACCAAATCGAGAAAGAGCGTCAGGAAGACAATCCCGAGCGTGCGCCGGTTTTGCTTCGGCGCGGATGGGCTGTGGTCGGCCATTATCTATTTGCTATGTCCGAATTTCTCGGAGAGCGCGCGGTGGACATTTTCCGGGATAAGATGCCTTTCCCGGTCGGTAAACTTGAAGACCTGTTTGACGAGATTTGAGCTAGTGAAGAAGAATTGTTCATTCGGCATTAAGAAGATGGTTTCAATATTCTCGTCCAGGTGGCGGTTCATTTGCGCCATCTGGAACTCGTGTTCAAAGTCGGATACCGCTCGCAGGCCCCTGATGAGGGCCACAGCATTGAGTTGCACAGCCAGATCCACAATCAACCCGTCGAAGGCGATGACGGAAATGTTTGGGCGGTTGACGAGATTATCCTCGATCAGCTTGACGCGTTCCTCCGTCGAAAACAGCGGTTCTTTAGCGGCGTTGCGGGCCACGGCGACTACGACCTTATCGAAGATGCTCCGCGCCCGGTTGATCACGTCGAGGTGCCCGTTTGTGACCGGATCAAAGGAGCCTGGGTAGATGCCTACTTTCATAAGCTACGGGATAGAGGGGATGAATGGGCAGATGTCGAACTCATATCTGACTTTCTCCGTGGTGAGTTGGTGGCGGATGCCTTGGCATACCGCTCTCGCCATCGAATAGGATTGCGAATGGATTTCAACTGGTGCTAATTTCACGCTTGCAGGGCCTGCCCTGGAAGCACCCTCTAAAAGAGCATTAAACTTATTTGTTGGATTACTCGCCCGATTTGTTCAATTATTGGTATTTTAATAATCGTGAACCTTCCAAACCTAATCACACTCTCACGTATCCCGATACTTTTTGGTATCGTGGCACTGCTTTACCTGCCTTTTGCGGGTGCGAGTAGCTTGGCCTTTGTTTTGTTTGTCATTGGGGCCTTGACCGACTGGGCCGACGGCTATGTGGCGCGAAAGCAGGGCTTGGTTTCCAACTTTGGCAAGCTGATGGACGCGCTTACGGACAAGGTGTTCATGGTGGGGCTCTTTATCTCGCTGCTGGCAGTGGGTATTTTGCCGGGCTGGTCGTTGCCACTCCTGCTGCTGATTCTGACGCGCGAGTTTTTAATCACGGGCCTGAGGCTGGTGGCGGCAAGCTCCGGGATTATCTTGGCTGCGGAGAAATCGGGTAAGCATAAGACGGTTTCGCAGATTGTCGCAGCAATTTTGCTCATGCTGGCGGAGGCGGTTCGTCAGGACTTCCCGCAGACATTTCCTCTTTGGGTGAGCGATACGCTACATGGGGCAGGGCTGGTATTTTTTGTAATTGCGACGGTTTTGACAGTCTCTTCCGGCACGCTCTACATGGTTAAATACTGGTCTATTTTTACCGGGCAAAACGAGAAGCAAGATGAGCTATCTTGATCGTTATTTGATTTGGACGCGGGTGCTGTCCACGGGCCTGGTGGTGAATTGTGCCACGCTCGGGCCCATTGGCCGGGTCAGAAAAGCACCCGGAACCCTGGGCAGTCTGGCGGGGCTGGGGCTTTACGCCGTGCTTTTTCACCACAGTTCGTTTCTTGGCTTCATTACTATGGCGCTCGGCCTGGCTTATCTGGCAGTCGCATTTTGCGATGCGGCAGAGAAGCGGCTTCAGATGCGCGACCCCGGAATGATCGTGCTCGATGAATTTGTCGCCATGCCGCTAGTTTTCTTTGGTATGGGGGGCTATGGCGGGCTCATTGCGCAGCACGGCGGCTGGCCTGTTATCATCGCGGGCTTCGTGCTCTTTCGAATTTTTGATATTCTGAAACCTTTTGGCATCAATCGACTCCAGAACCTCCCCGGTGGCCTTGGCTGCGTGGCTGACGATCTGGCCGCAGCGGTCGCTTCCTGCGTGGTTCTGCAGCTGCTGCTGCGTTTTTTGTTTTGAACTAAGAGTTGTGGTGTGCCGCTTTTCCCGCACGCTCATTTAGCTCACGCTGTATGCGACGCCGATAAAATGTAGCATCGGTCCGTAAGGCCGATGTTCGACGACCGATAAAATGTAGCATCGGTCCGTAAGGCCGATGTTCGACGACCGATAAAATGTAGCATCGGTCCGTAAGGCCGATGTTCAACGACCGATAAAATGTAGCATCGGTCCGTAAGGCGGATGTTCGACGACCGGTAAAATGTAGCATCGGTCCGTAAGGCCGATGTTCGACCAGCATTCGCTTCCCAGTTCTTTCGGAAATATCTTGTCATTCTGAGATCACTCCGCCATCCCAATGCCCCTTTAATAAAGCTCTTATGGAAGAAACACTTATCATTCTCAAGCCGGACTGCATGGAAAAGCGTGTCGCCGGTGAAGTTATTTCTCGTTTTGAACAGGCGGGTTTCGAGATCGTGGCTGCCAAAGTCGTGCAGCTCGACGGCCCGATTCTGCGCGAGCACTATGCACATGTGGCGGACAAGCCGTTCTTTCCCGAAATCGAAGCGTTTATGAGCAGCCGCCCGGTCATGCCCATGATCCTTCGCGGTGAAAACGTAATTGCTAAAGTGCGTGATTTGCTCGGGCCCACGAATTCTCAGGAAGCCGCGCCCGGCACGATCCGCGGCGACCTCGGCACCGACATGATGAAGAACATCGCTCACGCCTCCGACGGTTCTGAAACGGCAGCCGCCGAGAAGAAGCGTTTCTTCCCGGAACTTTAATGAAAGTTAAGACAGGGCTCGGTCTGGATAGCCACCGATTCGTCGAAGGCGATTCGGAGAGGCCTTTTGTCTTGGGTGGACTTGTCTTCGAGGATGCTCCTGCACTCGACGGGAACAGCGACGCCGATGTCATCCTGCATGCGCTGACCGACGCCATCAGCGGTGTAACCGGCAAGACGGTGATCGGAGCGGTGGCCGACCAGATGTGCCGGGATGGCATCACTGACAGTAAGGAATATTTAAAAGTCGCGCTGGCCGATCTCGGGGACTGGCAGATCAGCCATGTCTCGATCGCGCTGGAATGCCTCCGCCCCAAGATCGATCCAAAGGTGCCCCTGTTGCGTGAGTCCATCGCCGGGCTACTCGGTGTCACGTCGGACGATGTCTGCCTCACCGCCACGACAGGGGAGGGCTTAACCGACTGCGGCCGTGGACTCGGGATCCACGCCAGTGTAGTGCTGACGGTTCTTTCATAGGTTGCCCAGAGTAGGAGGCCTTTCCGGTCAGGCTGAGGTTTGTGCGCAAATATTCGCATCGCAAGTGCTATTGACTACTTCGTTTTATAAAGGAAAAAATACGTATGGAGATATTACTGGTAGAGGACGATTTAGTCAGCCGCCGTTTGCTTGAGCCGAACCTCACCATGCACGGTCACACGGTCGATGCGGTCGATTCTGCGGAAAAGGCACTTGAGCATTTGCAGCATCGATCTTATCCGATGCTTTTTCTCGATATCGGTCTGCCCGGCATGAGCGGTCTCGATTTGATTCGGGCGATCCGCAAAAACGATTCGGAGCCGCCCACCTACGTTCTGGTGGGCACTGGAGAGACTGGCGCGGAGCGAATGAACGAGATACTGGAAGCGGGTGCCGATGACTATGTGGCCAAGCCCTACCAGAAGAGTATCCTCGATACTCGATTGGTGGTTGCGGCCAACAGCGTGGAAAGCCTCCGGGAACGAAGTCGCCTGAAGCAGGAGCTGACATACATGGCTCAGCACGATCCTCTGACCGGCTTGCTTAACCGCCGCCAGCTGGATGTTCTTCTAAAGGCAGCCATTGATACAGGGCGACCTACAGTGCTGCTACAACTGGACCTGGATCATTTCAAACAAATCAACGATACTTTTGGGCACCTCACCGGCGACAAACATCTGATGGATGTCGCTGATTTGTTGAGGGAGATGTTGCCGGTGTCATCCGACGTGGTGCGCCTGGGGGGCGATGAGTTCGTCGCTCTGGTGCCCGGATACTCTGTCCGGCAAACCTTTGAGCGGGCGAAAGAAATAATCGATGCAATACGTAAAATTCAAATAGTTGACGGTAATTATTCGGCCCGTTCGGGTGCTTCGATTGGTATTACCAATGTGCATGCCGGGCACTCGGCTGCTGATTTGTTGAAAGAAGCGGATCTTGCCTGCTACCGTGCCAAGTCTTTGGGCAAGAGTTGTGCCCAAGTTTACGTGCCGTTCGATCCGGAACTTTTTTTGGACGGTGTTGCGGCAGGCAACTCAGGTTCATCGGGTGATGATCGTCTCGAACTGTGGTTTCAGCCTGTCTGCAAGCTGCAGAGCGGGGAGATCTTTTTTCACGAGGCGCTGCTTCGCTTTCTTCCGGCCGAAAATAAACCTGCGGTGGATGCGGCAATGTTCATGGCCGAAATCAACCAGGCAGAGAATGCACCAGCCCTGGATCGCTTCGTGGTGCGTCGGGCATGTTCCGCACTCGTCGAATTTCCGAGTCTGACTGTTTCGGTCAACGTCGATTCTTCGTCCATTTGTGACTGGGAGTTCGTCGAGTTTGTGCGCCAGGAGCTGGAACGCGGCCAGTTGGAGGGCACACGGCTAATTCTCGAAATTACCGAGACCCATGCGATTCCCGATCTGGGTTTGGCCCGATCGATCATCGAGCAGATGGCCGTCATGCATGTACGCTGCATCCTCGACGACCTCGGTGCCGGGTTTAATTCAATCACATTGCTGAAACATCTGCCGATCCGGCTGGTTAAAGTTGATGGTGAGTTGATCCGGGATTTATCCAACGACCGGTATAACCGCTCGTTTATTGAAGCACTCGGGCGCTTGGCGGACGGTTTGAACTTCCAGACTGTTGGCGAGCGAATTGAAACGGCCGAGGAATGGTGCGAGGCAAGGCAACTGGGCATCTCCTACGGGCAGGGGCATTTGATTGGCGCGGCGCGTCGGCTGCCCTACGAACAAAGCGAACTCGATCTTCCGTGATTAAGTAATTTCACTGGAATAGCGTATTCGTCGACCCATTTCAGCTTAGACCGCATTTTGCACAGATTGAATGACAGAGGATGCGAAAAACAGGCTTCCCCCCACAACCGCAGGTGCGGCTTCAGGTTCCCCGGGGCCGGATGTCGACCTGGCAGGCATCGGCGCTGACCCATTGCTAAGCCTTGAAGATTTTGGCTGGATAATAGCTGGGAAAACTTCAATCTCTCAGTTGCCCTAGTCTACTGGCCCCCCTCGATCCTATTAGGGAAACGCAATTCAACCACTAAAAACCTATACCTATGAAAATTATCAAGAACTTACTTGGTCTATCTGTTCTGGCCGGAATCGCCGCCCTCTCCACCGCTCAGCAATCGCCGCAGCGAATGGTGGATCAAGGGAAGAATTTCACCGTTTCGGATTCACCGGAAACCACCGTTTTCAATCTCCAGACGCCGTCGGACAATCGACATATCAACCAAATCGGTAAGACCAACCAGCCGCAGGTAACCGAGCAAAGGATGCCGCCGCCGCCCGAGCCGGTCTACCGGGACAAGACTTTCGATGACTGCTCGCCGGGTCGGGTTACGGATTATGTCGACAAGTATTTAGTCCGATTGGAAAAATCGGCACCGGCCACAGTTTCACTCAACGCCCCCTATGACTACAGCTACACTGTCGTCGCCAAAGATAAAATCAAGCGAGTGGTGGTCTGGGAGCAAATCCCCGAGGGTGCCGTCTACGTTTCGAGCAAGCCTCAGGCCAGAGTTGAGGGCCGTGACGTCATTTGGACCCTATATAATCTTGCCAAGGGAGACCGCGTCCCCCTCAGCCTTACAGTCCGGCCAACCGAGGTGACCAACCTCAGCAGCTGCGCGACGGTGACCGCATACCCAGAAGCGTGTCTGACCACCGTCGTCGGCGTGCCGGAGCTTTCGATCGTCAAAACCACCCCGAACCCGCAGGTACGAATCGGCTCAAGCGTCCCCTGGGATATCACGGTCACTAACACCGGCACCTTCTGTGCCTTCGATGTCGTCATCACGGACACCCTTCCTTACGGCGTTTCCCATCAAAGCGGAAGCCGCGAATTTATTTCCGAAATCGGAACGCTGGCACCTGGGGAGAGTCGCGATGTGAGGGTCAATACTACGGCGATCGAAGTCGGCGAGCATTGTAATGTCGCGATGGCTTCGGCCTCGAATGCCACTTCAGTCTCTGACGACGCCTGTGTCATCGTTCTCGATGCGGGACTTGTTGTCACCAAGGAGGGCACTCCAATGCAGTTTGTTGGAAAGACTGCTGTTTACCGAATCGCCGCGACCAATACAGGGCAAATTCCTTTGAACGATGTTGTCGTTACGGATACCGTGCCGCGCCAGAATCGGCTATTGGCGGCGCCCGGCGCCCGTATTGATGGCAATGTGGCCACATGGGCGACCAGCCTTGAGCCCGGCGAGACGAGGATCTTCGAACTGTCCGTTCTCGGCCTGCAAGAAGGCACATACTGTAACGAAGTCCGCGCATCGTCTGCCGCTTACGGCCTCCGTTCGAGCGACGACGCATGCACGGAGTGGCGCGGCTATCCGGCGCTCCTTCTCGAGGTAATTGATACGGACGACCCGCTTCTCGTCGGTGAGCAAACCACATACGTGATCCAAATCACCAATCAGGGCACTGCCAGAGATACCAATGTGTCGCTCGACATCGCCTTGCCGGCTAATCTCAGGGTGGTATCTGCGACGGGTGCCACCCGGGCCAACATCGCTGGAAATAGCATACAATTCAGAGTCTATCCGATCCTGAATCCCAAAGAAATCATCGAATTCCGCGTTATCGCTGAAGCGATCGCCGAAGGCGATGCCCGCTTTCGCGCTCGTATGAATTCCGACCTTCTACGTACTCCGGTTCCGGAGGAAGAAGCCACCCAAGTCTATTAAGACTTCGGCCCGCTTGACTCTCAGGGGCTCCCGCGCAAGCGGGGGCCTCTTTTTGTGTGCGCCCGGCCGGGCACATTTACTCGACAGTGGCCGTTTTGTCACAAAAAGTCTTATAATTCTAAGCGGGAAAAAGCTTATGCAACCAAGTGAAAAACTGAAAAGCAGGCCTCATTTTAACCTTGTGGTCGACGCATCGATAATTAGTAAATCAGTTGTCTAGCAATTTTTTTACAAATGTGCATCCGAAAGAATTCAACTTATTTGCAAACGGCTCCGATTTCATCGATCGTTTTTAAAAATTGCAATTCAGGCCATTTCACACTATGCCAATCGAAGAACTACCAAACCAAGACTTATTTTTCGGTTCTGCTAAAGCGCTCCCTGATTGCCTCCAGAACACAAAAAGAAAGAATGAACCGGATCAGCTAAAATGACCCAAGACTCATCAAAACCATCTTCTTCGGCCGAGATCCGCTGGGAAGATCGACGTTCCTCTCCGCGACAGATGACCGATGTCGAGGTATTCTGGCATCTCACTTCGGAGAAACCGGTTAATAAAAAGGTTGGTCGCCTGGTTGATCTGAGTATCTCGGGGGCCGCTTTAAGAACAAACACCCAGCTCACCGTAGGAGATCCGATCAGCTTAAAACTTCCGCCCAAAAAAAAAGCACAATCAACTTCCGCCGAAGGCGCGTCTGTTCCGAACCGGCCGAATACCCCGCTCTCAGTTCGGGGCACTATTGTTAACGTCAGTCAAATGGAAGGTGGCGGTTGGCGCTATGGGATCAAATTTGAACGACTCTATTATACATTAGCCGAATGGGCCAGCAGTTAAGCTCCGATCGCTTTTATCAATCCAGTAACCCACGAACCAAAAAGGAAACCAGTGAATAACGAAACCAGCAATCTCCCTCGAGTCGCTACCGGTAGCGCTGGCCTGGACCAAGGCATCCTTGGCATACCCAAAGATGAGTTCGCTTTGATAACCGGTGCCGAAGCGACCGGAAAATCCATTTTCTGTCTCCAATTTCTTCTTGCCGGCCTCCGTGAAGGAGAGCGGGGAGTGCTTATTACTCCCTTACCGGCGGAAAGCCATCTAGAGATCGGGGACGGTCTCGGCTTTCCACTGCGGGAAGCAGTGGAATCCAGCAATTTGATCATTCTACACCAGAAGACCCAGGTGCCTGGCGTTCTGAAATCGAGCGAGGATCTCGAACTAATGACGAACGCGCTGGAAAGCGAGATTTTGCCATGGGAACCGACTCGCTTGGTCATCGATTCAGCCCTGCCCTTTATTAACCTGTTTCACCCGGACTTCCGCAAAGCTGGCTTGTTGAAAGTCCTGCGCAGTTTTGGAGCGATGGGTTTGACCACCGTGATGACCACACGTATGCCTGCCACAAGCGAGGCCATGTCGTTGAAAAAAATATTGGAGGAAAACTCCGGTTGCGCCCTTCATTTCGACGAACAGCGCCGGATCGATGGGGAAACGCAACGCCGCCTTGTTTGCCGCAAGGTCAAGGGATTGGCTCCGCCTTATCCCGTTTTTGATTTCACCATCGATCAGGAGGTCGGCCTGCAAATCGGCGATCCCAACAAAACACGTCTCAGCTCGCCCGCCGAGCAAGTAAAAACCAAACAACAGCCGAAAAAGCCAAAACGTTCCCTCTTTGCGGCTGCCGCAGTGACGTTGAAAGCCAACCAATCGGCAGGCAACAAAGAGACGGACCGGTCGCAGCAAGCGACGCAGAATGAACGCCCACCGCAGGAGAACAAGCGCGCCACCCATCCACCCAAAAGTGCTATTTCGTTTATGCCTTCTTCTAAAAAGGAGAAGACGACTGAAAGCTAGTTCTAGATTAAATTACAATTTGATCGAAATTTAACGCACATCCAACCAACACGGCCTTATGTATGAAGAATATTGGAAGTTAAAAGAGAAGCCCTTCGAAAATAATTTTGATCTGAAGTTTATTTACCTCTCCCTGCAATATGAAGAGGTGATCACGCGTTTGATGTTCATCGTTCGCGAAAAGCGAAAAGGCGCCTTCATCACGGGTTACTATGGGAGCGGTAAGAGCCTCATCCTGGAATACTTCATTACGCAGCTCGCGGAGTTGGAGGAACCCATACGCGTGATCCATATCAGCGACCCGATGATGTCGATGACAGATTTCCACCGCGAATTTATCCGGCAATTCGGGGCAGAGTTTGAAGACCAGCAGCGAAAATTAAAGCAGGCGGAGGGCGTCCCCCAAACCGAAAATCCATCGCATCCGCGGCTTCTTATGGCGCTTAAGGATATTTTGGTAAAGATTCAAGACGAGGGCGGTCATACCGTGCTACTCATTGACGAAGCGACCCTTATCCCGGCGGAGACCATGGAGGAGTTACGCCTGCTGCTTGACCTGTACCACCCGGAGACCCAAAAATCTCTTATCTCGATGATCCTGAGCGGGCCCTTCAGCGAACCGGACCTTCCGGCCTACTTCAATAATCCTGCGCTGCGCCAGCGACTTCCGCTCAAATGCCACGTCGGAAATTTGGACGAAGAGCAATGTGGTGACTACATCAAACATCGGCTGGAGGTGGCCGGCCAACCCAATCAGCTCTTCACCGACGAGGCTATCGAGATGATCGCGAGACGCTCCAACGGTGCTCCGCGCTCGATTAACAATATCTGTGACCTTGCCTTATTTCTTGCTTTTTCACAAAATTCCGTACGAATCGACACTGATGTTATCGATTTGGTCACCCAGGAAATCGGCGAGACACTCAGCGAATCCTAATATATGAAGATTATCCGGCCCCAGTTTTGCCACCCTAAATGGGCACTTTGCCTTTGCGTGCTTTTACTGGCAGCTCCGTGCCTTCATTCACGGACAAAAGAAGCGACTGTTCTGAATGAGCAAAAAGTAGGAATTCAGCGCCTGCTCGACGAAGGCATCTTTCTTGAGGCGATTCGCAATCTGGAAAATTACCTGCAGCAACGTCCCGGCGATATCTCCGCTCGCAGACAAATCTCCAAAGCCTATCTCGAGGTGGAAGACTATTTTCGCCTGCGCTACCACACCGGTGTTATCCTCCAAGAGCTCCCGGAAGATGCCCAGGCGCTTGCTTGGAGCGAGATTGCTGACAAAATCATTTCCGTGAAATATCCGACAATGGTGAAGGATATGCTCGATGCTCTGGAAGAGAATCCGGAGAATACAGTGCTGCGAAGAGAGCTTATCAGCCTTTATATGACGGGGGACGAAGGCGGAAAGGCGGCCGAACAGTTCAGTATTCTTTTGAATCTTCAACCAGACAACGAAGCTCTCTGGCTGGACTATGCGCGTAATCTATTTTGGTCGGACCAACTCGACAAATCGCTCGCGGCCTATGAACAATACCTCGCCGTAGCGAAAGAGCCTAAAGATGTCCGTTTGGAAATTGCCCGTGTTCATGCCGCTAATAAACAGTTTGGCACCGCCGTCGAGCAACTCAGAGCCTTGATCGAGGATGTTCCCGAAAACCACGATGCCCGCGCACTATTGGCCGATATTTTCCGATGGAACGATGACGCGATGGCCGCCGAAGAAATTTACAGAGACATCCTCGCAGAAGATCCCGGGCACGGACCCTCTTTACGGGGATTGGAAGAACTGGCTCAAATGGCGCAGCGAAGAGTGATCACAACTGCATCGATGAATGTCGACGCCATGAAAGAGAAAGTTGAGGCAGATCCTGGAAACATGGATTTGGTCCTGCAACTCGCACGACTTTATACTACAGGCAACCGTTATGCTGACGCGGCGGAAACCTATGGCCAGTATCTCGAAAAGAGACCTAAAGAGACCCCCATTCGCCGCGAGTATGCGTTCACGCTTAGCATTGAGGAGAGGTATGATGAAGCCATTCAGCAGCTGCGGATTTATTTGGAGGAATACCCGGAGGATATGACCGAGCGCATACGGATTGCCCGTATGCTTATTTGGCAGGGTAAGAATGAAGCCGCCAAGCGCGAACTGCTGGAGATGGAGAGCATTATCCCGGACAACCCCGAGCTACACTGGAATCTAGCCCGGATCTATGAGATTGAAGGCGACTGGGCGAGAGCTATTTCACGCTATGAAACACTCCGGGAATTCGCCCCGCGCTTTGAGGTAGCTTCTGCCAAAATACGCGCGATCGAAAGCAATCCCTATTACCAGATAGCGATGATGGAGCGGCGAATTGAGGACGATCCAACTGACACGTCTGCCCGGCTCCAGTTGTCCCGAACTTTTTTGGATCTGGAGCGCTTTTTCGAAGCCCAAGAGCAAGCACAGGCTGTTCTCGATTACGATCCGGAACATGAGCAAGCCCAGCGAATTGTGGGCTGGGCCGGTCTCGGCGTGACCAAGGTTCGGCGCGAACGTATAGAAGAACTGCAAGGCATCCTCGCCGAGGATCCGGAGAATTTTGAGGCCATCCTCGAAATGGCACGCTATTACCGGGACGAAAATGACTATCCCGAGGCCCTGCGTTACTATTTCACCTATTTAAATGCATTCCCCCAGGATCGGGAGGCCCGACTTGAATACGCCCGGGTGCTTTCATGGGAGGCCGGGCAGCGTGAAAGCGCAATCCGTGAATACGCCATCCTGATTGAAGACCAGCCGAATAATATCGATCTCAGGCTCACTTACTTCGAGTTGCTTTCGGGCAAGGGTGCGCTCACGGCAAACGATTTAGTCGTCATGTCCGAAATTGAAGATATTCTCCGTGAGAGGCTCTTTACGAATCGCGAGGATGCAGAAGCACTGCTATTTATGGGCAGGCTTTATCAGCTCAATTCCAAATGGCCGGAAGCACTCGACTTTTATCGCTCAGCCATCGCTGCCAACAATCGCGATCAGCAGCAGGTTACCGCAGTTCAAGAACGAATTGAATCGATCCTGGCTTTGCCCGACTTTCAACTGGCCCAACTCTTCACTCAGGTTGAAGAAAATCCATCTGATGTGCTGCCTCGTTTAATTCTTGCCCGCCAACTTTTTGATCTCAAGCGTTACTATGAGTCGAAAGAGCAAGCCACCCAAGTCCTTGTCTACGATCCGGATAATGTTGAAGCTTCTCGAATTGTTGGTTGGTCTGACATCGGAATCGAAGAGATTCTCTACGAGCGCATACGCACAGCAAGAAGCACTATTCGCGAGAACCCGGACGACCTAGAAACAGCCCTCAACTTGGCACGCTTGCTCAAAGAGGCGGAGATTTACCCCGAGTCGCTCCGCTATTATTACCATTATCTCAAAGCCTATCCAGGCGATGTGGACGCGCGGGAGGAATACGCTGAGGTGCTTTCGTGGGAACCCACTCAGCTACCCAACGCAGTTCGGGAGTTCGGGCTCCTCGCGGAAATGCGGCCGGATGACATGGCCCTTCAATTGCAATACTATGAGCTCGCCAATCGGGTGGGAGAGCTGAGCGGTCGCGACTTGACCATACTCAGTGCGATCGAAGATCGCTTGCGCGAGCGTGTTTACTTTAACGATATGGATAGTGAGGCGCTTTTCTATTTGGGGCGACTTCACCAAATCGATGAGAACTGGAACTCGGCCCTCGACTACTACGAAGCGGCCATCGCAGCAGGCAGTCAGGATGCCACCCTACAAGGCCGTATCAATACCATCACCGCGACACCTGATTTTCAAATTGCCTCGCTTGAAGCAAAGGTAGCCAACAATCCAAACAACATCGACCTACGCTTGTCACTCATCCGACAGTTGCTGCAATATGAGCGCTTCTACCGGGCTCAGGAACAAGCTGAGATGGTTCTCGAAATGACCGGTCGTAATCGTGAAGCCCGCGAGATGTATAATTATGCGACGCAGTGGATTGAAGGGCAGCAGGCCGAAGAACTTCAAAACCTCCGACTTCGAGTCTCTCAAAATCCCCGCGATTTGGAAGCGCAGCTTGAACTAGCTCGTATCCTACGGAACGAAGGCGCATTCGCCGAGGCGCGTCAACGCTACCGACTCTATTTGCGCGCCTATCCCGAAGACCTCGAAATTCGTCGTGAGTACGCGGATACGCTGGCCTGGTCCGGAGAAAATAATGATGAAGCGATCAACGAATACCGCGATCTCCTCTTTCTATATCCGAATGACCGTGAGTTGAAGATGCAGTTTGCCCGCATGCTGAGCTGGAATCCCAGATACTGGAATGAAGCAGAGGAAGTCCTTGAAGAACTTTCCATTTACGAACATCAAAACCCTGAAATTTTAATTCTTAAAGCGGACATCCAGCGCTATCGTGGCCGCTATGGCGCAGCTCAGCGCCTCTACGACCAAGTCTTACGGATGGGGCCCGGAGTCGAGGGTTACCGTTATGATGATCGCGAAAGACGCTTTATCGATGAACGGCGCTACGCCGTGGATCGTCGTAACGTTGATGAAGCGCGCGTCATCAGCGATCGCCGCTCGTTTGATGAGCCAAACTCTTTTGATGATCGAAGATTCGCCTCCGAAGACTTCCGCACTAACGTCGGGATTTATGAGGATTCTGATATCAGTATCAATAACATGCCCCCGCGAAACATTTACCGACCGAGCTTTGATGAAACATCGGTTCGAAGCTACCGCGACAGTCTTTTGGACACCAACCCCAATAGTCCTCGAAATATTATTCGCTACCCGCAGGGAAGTCTAAGCCCACAAGCCGAGCCGGATTCATCGCAATCTACCGATAGTCAGAATCTCAGCAAAGCGCACGCGGCAAACCGCTTGGAGCACTCTTCAGCAAACAAGCAGAATCCCGAACCGGTATTGGAGTCTCAGCCCAAAGTAGTTACTGCTCAGGCTGAATCCCCGTCCCTCGCCCTCTTTACGGGCAAAAAGATTGAATGGCGCAGACCTGAACCCGGAGATTATAAAGTTGAGCGCGCCGAAATGGTTCTAGATCCGACCGACAATAATCCTGTCGGCGCCAGAAACTATGCGCAGCGTCCAACAGACTCACTGGTAAGCGGCGAGCGCTATGAAGCCAATCGCCGAGGCGATTCGATCAGACGAAACGACCAGCCAATCCAGCCCCGTATCCCTGAAAACACCTTCGAAGACCGACCTGCCATCACTCTCGAATCAAGCACTCGTCCGGAGCGCTACGTTCCCAGCGAGCGCGCTAACACGAGGACCTTTTTCGACGACGAGCCACAGACCAACAATTCACGGCGCCAAGGGGAAAGAGATCCGCGTAATTTCACAAGACCTCAAGTCGAAAGGACCGAAGTCTTTTCCACGCGCGACCGCCGGGCGGCCGAAGATGCCCGGTTCTCTCCGATGCGCACTTACACAATCCCCGGAGATCCTCAGGTGAGGGTGGAGCAACCGGCCCCGGTCTACACCCGGCCTCAACCAGTCGAGCGCCCCGTCTATCGCGAACCTGTCTATGAGGCTCGGCCCGAAGTCATCATCCAGCGGGAGATAGAGTATGTTCCGGTGCCGGACCGTTACGTTCAATTACCGCGCCACAATTTGGATAACCGTCGTATTTTTAATGATACCCCGATTATCACACGTGCTCCAGAGCGCCGGCCCGAACCCCGGGTATTCGTGCCTCAGTATGAACCGCTCCCCGAACCCCCGCGCTTTTATCGCGAAAATGATCGTGGTTTGGATACCAGAATCGGCACGAGCTTACCCAGCCTGCCTGCCCCAATTAGTAACGAGCGCAGGCTTTTTGATGATCGTCTCACAGGACCCACGCGTTACGATTTCAGCCGCGCGCCCCTCGAACCGGCTCCGGTTCGCTATATCCGGGAGCGAGCCGCCAGTCCCGCGATTCGAGATCCATACTATGAATATCGGTCGACTTTGCCACCCCCCACGCGCTTCGACTCCCGTTATGACTCATCCCGTGAGCCTCGGGCTGATTCGATGTTCCGGGAACCCGAACCACGTCGCTTCAACAACATCCCTGACGTCAATATGGAACGTAGTAGCCGTTTTCTTGAGGCCGACCCACGTGCCAACAACAGCAGAATCCCCGACGTGAATACGGGACGTCGCAGTCGTTTGTTGGAGACCGAGCCGATTCGTGAACGAGGGATAAGAGAGCCGATACGTGAGCGAGATCTTAGAAACTCGCTTCCTCCCGCCCGGAGCGACGGCCTTCCTTATTATTACAACAGCACCGAGGATGATTTCCTGACACCAAAATACAGTTCGGTGGATCCGGTTGATTTTAAGCGCGCTCAGTTTCAGCCCCAATCCAATCTTTTCATTCAACCAAATGATCGTGACCGCCGCCAATCGCGTGACTTTGTCCGCCCGGAAGACCGTCAAATAGTTGGTCAACGAAATAGAGATTACAGCTCATTACAACCACGGGGCTACGCCCGTCCGGACGAGAGAGATTTTGTCCGCCCTCGCAGCTACACCCTGCCTGCGGAAAGTCAGACGGTTCGCTCGCGTGGCGATATTCGTGAGCTTCCACGCTCTCAGGGACCCGCACGCTCCTACACCCTCCCTGCGGAACGTCAAATGGTGCAGCCCCGAACTTATGTTCGTGAAGGTGTGCGTAATGAAGCCCCGGCTCCTTCCTATATTCTTCCGAGGGAGCGTCAACCCATTCAACCTGGTAGCTACCAGCGTGAAGTTGACCGCCAGCCGGCACAAGCACCGACCCAACCCCTGCGCTTCGAAGGAAGCAGTTCGACCATCAACCGCCTCCCTTACGAAGAACGAGGGCGGACTTACCTCCCCCCGGAAAGGACCCCCATCTCGACTCCGCCGCAGGTGCAATCATTGCCTCGCCAAACAAACACCTTCAATCGTGATATTCTGGGCCAGCCCCGGGCAGTGCCAGCGAGTCAATCAACCACCTTTGGTCGGATTTCCCCGACAGTCGCTGCCAGAGCGCCCCTCCCAGCTCGAACGGTCGAACGTATTCAAGGCTTCCCGCAAACAACTGACTCCGCCTTCAACAGCGATGCCTACACCCGGGCGATGCGTGGTAAGAGCGCAATCTTCGACCAACTTAGACCCGAATTGATGGTCGATTTCGGGTATGAAAACGATACGGACGGATTTTCCGCCACACACATCGGAGGTCGCTACAACCACTTCACCCCAGTCGGAAATCTCTACTATCTTGGACTTTCCTTGGATAATTATAGCGAAGACGACCTTGCTCCTATCGAGTCGGTCGATGTGAAAT
>Ga0306899_1000333_pt1 | contig 25719 bp, 15 predicted proteins | sample AntRauMFilla3764_FD_190407 | JGI IMG/M metagenome (GOLD analysis project Ga0306899, IMG submission 190407) | Saline lake microbial communities from Rauer Islands, Antarctica - Metagenome Filla 3 #764 (v2) (version 2) | ecosystem: Environmental > Aquatic > Non-marine Saline and Alkaline > Saline ... | reverse complement strand
AGCATATCTAGTCTATAAAAAACGGGTTGTAAGTGAGTAATCGCTCAAGAAACAGCCAATTCCCACATCTACGTAGCAGCTGTGTCACTGCTAAAAGTGTTAGTTCAATAGGATTTCAACAAAGCCCTATATCTATATGAATCCTTGCAAGATATTGTCTAGTTAGCGGGCTCACTGACGAGAAACACGGCCTCGGAGAGTCAACTAAGACGGTAGCGCGGAGTCCCCTTGCTTAAGGAACGAGCGAAGCGAGTGATTGACATCCTCCCGCCGTAAACGGCGAGGATTCCCGACCGCCGTTGGGATGTATGTTGATATTCACCAGACCACCGATGCACGGGGAGAGAACTCTCCTGGATTATCCGTAGTCACTACCTAACAATGGTAACGACTCGATAACTATACAGCATATCTTCCATTTTTGAGTAAATGGCCATTCCCTCTCAGTGCCCAAACTGCCAGTCACTAGCTATTAGTATTAATCGGATTCCACCAGACTCCCATAAAAAGGGGGAGAGATGGTGGACGCGTGCTGAGTGTTCGGATTGTGATGAATATATGGGCTGGTTTGACTCATAGCACCGCCAAAAATTGCGACCACTAGTACAGACGATAGTGATGAGCGAAAAAATCAATTGCTTTGGGCAGCCTCACGTGCAGCATCATTTTCGAAAACGTCGACCCAGAGATGCAGTGACCGATAGGCGTTCTCCTGTGTCGGCTCGGCAGGTGGGTCACCTCTGTACAATAGATACTGCACTCGCAGATTTTCGCCAGTCATTGTTGGACGCAGTTCATGACGCTGCTGCCACGTTTCGTTATGCTCGAGACTTGCTGACAACTGACCCAACGGCTCGCGGTCGACAACCCGTATCTCAGTACTATTGTTGAGTGGCCTACTATCTGCAGTCTCATTGCTCGCGTTGATTGATTCTACTTCCTGCAGCTCAACAACCACTGAATAGTCAGTCGACTCATATTCTTGATTCCCGATGCCGATTATGACTGGTACAGACTCACCACGTACGAACTCGGTGGGATAGCCATCGGCAACGAGTTCTCCATCATCGTCTTCGGTCAGGAGATAAAACTCCGAGAACTGTTCGCCCTGTGGCGGCACTGCAACCGCATAGGCGACACTCCCGACTGCCAGCAAGACGCTTGCGACCAACAAAATGTTTAGCGCACCATCCATCCGTGTCTCGGGTTCTAACAGCTCACTCCGCCCGCTTTCGATCCAGCTCTGATAGGGAACCGAAAATCGCTCGTCGACCGGTAATGCCCGCCGTCGACGGGCGGCCACAGCCGTAGCACCAAGAGTGAAACCGGCGACAGTCACCATGATCGGTGTCAGCCGAATCCCCCAGGGGGTGAAGTTCAATACTAGTCCCAACAAGGGAACAATCGCAATACTCGTCCCGAAGGCAAGTGCCACGCGTTCGATGCCATCGATTCCAGACCGATCACCGTTGTCCTCGCTTTCGTCGGTTTCTGCTTCGACGTCGACAATACCATCTGCTGAGTTGCCGATTGCATCTTCCTCGTCGACCGGAGACTCGCCTGATTCCGGGAAGAGGGCTGCAATGAAGGCATACCCCGGCAAGAAGAGGACAAATGGGAGGCCAAAGACGATTCGAAGCGGTGTTTCATTGACCCATGGAACAAAAACGGTCGCAGCAGTAAGTAGAGTCAACACTACAACTGCAGCGAGATCTGCGGGAAGAAGACGAAGCTGTCGCGGCAACAGTAGTCTAAAATCCCCGCGTGAAGTCATACCGGATCAAACCATCGCGCAGTGAAAAACAAGTCGGTCTACAAGAATACCGCTAGCTTCGTTGTCAATGCTCGCCATTGACAAACTGGTCGGCAGCACTGACCGCTCGACTGGCTGCATCGGCATTACCACCCGTATCCGGGGCGAATGTCACCTGTTCGAATGCCTCTGTCAGTGTTTCAAGTTCAGAAAGTCTGTCGACGCCCGCTGCTACGCAGGCCTGGTACCACTCCCAGTGGGTGGCTGTCTCACTAACATCGACCTCATCACGCAGTTGCCGACGGGCAGCCGCATAGGCCACTGTGGCTGCAGTCTTGTGAGCCCCTGCGTTGAGGTGGTCGGTTGCGACTGCAAGCAGGTCTTTTTGTTCCTGATTCGGCTCTGACTGTTTCGGTGCTGAGACTGCCCCTGTGACTGACTGGTCAGAAACAGGTGTTTTCGTTTTCCGTCGAAGCCACCAACCAACTGCCCCTAAGACGCTCACAAGGCAGATGAGTGCGAGAAGACCAATTTGGGCCAAGCCAGAAGATGAGCCACCAATCGATTGTGCCAATGATTCTGGAAGCACAACTGTGGCTGAGCCAGTAGCTGACTCTAAGTTCGATCCCTGTTCATCGAAGGTTGCTTCGATGGTAACGCGGTCGCCAGGCTCACTACTATCTGGTGGTCCAAATTGACCAGTGAACTGGCCATTGCTATCTGTCTCTGCGATACCAACGACAGTCTCGTCAATCTGAATCGTCACTGGCACCGCTGTGACAGGCCGTCCACCAGCACTGTCGACACTACCACTCACCTGGATGGCTGACTCGGTACCGTCCTCACTGGTCGCTGCGTCGATTGAGACTGCCGTTTCGGTTGCCTCGACGATAACGCTGGTTTCCTCAGTAGAACGGTCGAGTGCTAACGGTGAGGATACGAGACTGACCTCAGCTGTTGTCTCTCCTGTAGAAACACCGACTGGGACATCACTCGAAAAACTGAATTGACCATCTGCGGTCGTTTCTGTGGTTCCGATCCGATTCCCATCGAGTCGTAGAGAAACCGGTGCTAGTGGAACTGGCTCGCCAGTCTCGGTAGCTGTGAGTGTGCCGTTTATCGCAAGTGGGTCATCATAACTCGCGCGCTCGCTCACTGACTCGATATTTACAGTAGTCTCTGTCGACGCTACCGAAACCGAGATTCTTGTACGTGAACCGAGGTACTCCGAGCTAAGCTCGGGAAGATACTGAACCTGTAGATCATCGGTTTCGCTCCTCCAGACACTATCTGGCTGGACAGCTAGTTCGAACTCACCGCTCGTATCAATGTCGACAGTAGATGTCTGATTTTGGATGGAGATCTGTGCTTGCTGGCTCTCGATCGGTGCTCCGTCAACGGTCTGGATTTCTCCTGTAAGTAAGATCGAATCGGTAAACGAAACGCTCGATCGGTTAGCTGTTACTGACAGCGTTGTTTCGGTGAGTTCAGACTCAATTACAGCCTGTCTCGTTTCTCTGGCTTCTTCTGTCCGGTCTTCAATCTCACTGATTTGTTCTGTATACTCGTCGCCGGTCTCGTTCCCGAGATCACGGTAGGTTTCTGAGAGGCTTCGACCATCTCTATTGAGTTGCTCTGCGCTTCTCACAACTTCACGTGCGAGTTCACGCGTTCGGTCTTGATCACCATCCTCGCGCGCTTGGTCATACTCTGACCGCGTTTCTTCGTACTCCTCTACCCTATCGATATAGGTTCGTTGTTCGGATTGTGCAGAAACAAATAACTCAGCTTCTTGTTGGGTGTCGACGTCTTCTGCGAGTTCGACATACCGGCTGAGATCTCCATTATACTCTTCGCCCAGTAGCTCTCGGGCTTGGTCGTACTGTTGTTGATTGAGATTGGCTATCGAGCCTTCGAGTCGGCTGTTCATTGAGCCACGCAGAAATGCTTCTAACCCCTGGAGGTCGCCTGGCGTATCGATCTCATCGGGATTAAGATGAGGTGGTGGCTCAGTACTCTGATTAGTACTATTGTTAGGTAGGTCCTGCTGGGCTCCTACTACTCCAAAAGATCCTAACAACAAGATTGTCGACAGGACTACGCAGATGAGTAGCCTCTGGTGTCTCTGTGAGAGTCGACAATTCATCTGGCGTTCGATATGCTCTTTTGACTGAATACATATAGACTCTCCTCTCTCTTGATGAGTCATTCTTAGTTCAATCGAGAGGAACTTCGCCCCATCCAAAGGGAAGGTTCAATGGCCCGCCGTCGTATCTCCGGAGTATGCAGCCGACACGCCGAACTTGGACCGCAGCAGCAATTGGGGTAACCCTGGCGGTCTTTGCACCTATTGTGGGCTCAGTGGTACCTGCAGTAGGTGCGGCTCTCGTTTTGGGCTGGCTGGTTGCACTTCAGAGTGTGGCTGTCGACCGGTTTCGGACAACTGTTGATGCCACAACCATCTCCGTGGAGCCATCGGTCACGGGTGCACAGGTCGATACCGATATCCCAGTGCTACTCACTGTTGAGCGGCCCCCAGCTGCGGCCGAAACAACACTCACAGTCTCGCTTTCGATGCCCGCAGCCGCTAGGTCAGTGCCTGAGACTGATCGACAGGTCACGCTTGCGGTCGGCGAGACTCAGGCGACGACAAGCCTTCTGCTTTCGGTTCCTATTGCAAGCCGTATTAGCTTCTCAGAGCCTACTTGGGAACTCGTCGACAGTCACACAGCATTTACTGAAACATTTGATCGGGGGCCAACGCCAACAGTAACGTTTGCGGCCCAGACGCTCCGTAATCTCCATGTTGGGCGTGGTGGATCGGAGCTATCTGCGTTTGGCCAACATCCGACAGACAAAACAGGAGACGGGCTCACACCTACAGAACTACGGCAGTATATTGGTGGTGAGCCAGCTGATCGAATTGACTGGAAGGCTACTGCCCGACTCTCGGATGCATATGTCCGTGAGTTTCAGACTGAGAGCGACCGTGAACTCACGCTCATTATCGACCATCGTTCACAAATGGGAGCTGGCTCGACCGACAACTCGATGTTAGCGTACGTTCGTGAGGTCGCACTCACACTTGTCGGGACCGCCGAAACGGAAGGTGATCCACTTAGGCTGATCACTGTCGGCGACGATGGGCTGACAAAGACGGTCGATGCGACTCGGCAACCGTCTGGCTACGCACAGATTAGAGAACAGCTCTTATCGTTGGAACCAACACCGGCTGGCCCACCGTCCTCGTCGGTCGACCTCAAACATCCAGACACCACTCGGCGACTGGCCCAACAGCTTGCTGGCGATAACAGTGCCTTCGCCACAAAGCTTCGCCAATTCACCGCGACAGCACCAAGTTATACACAGCGAATTGAAAGCGATCCATTGTATGGTGCGGTTGACTATCTTCAGGCGACTACCACTGCTACGGATCTTACAATTATCCTTACAACGGATACAAATAGACCATGGCTCCGTGAAACGGTCCAAGCAGCCGCACGTGATGGGAATTCTGTCCTTGTTTTTCTTACACCGCAGGTGCTTTTCAATGCCGGCGAACTCAGCGATATCGATCGTGCCTACAGTCGCTATCATGACTTTGAGCAGTTCCGGACAGAACTCGAAGGACTCGGCCCGGTTGTCGCCTACGAGGTTGGACCAGGCGACCGGCTTGCGAGACTCCTTTCGGCACGTCGCACAGACACCGCTAGCCGTCGAACTGCATCTGGAGGTGTCCAATGACTGAGTCCGCTGACACTGAGCTGGCAGAGACTACAGTCCCAAATGAATCACAGTCGACTCTGTGGCCGATTTCTCTCGGTGGCTACCAAGTGGATATAGCCATGTTCCTCCGAGCAGTTGGAATTGGTTGGTTCATGCTTTTCGGCTGGATTTCCAACGGCGTAGTCGGTGTGAGTATCGGACTTGTCATCGCTATAACCGCAGTTATGGCTCGCCCAGTGATTGTGGTTGCAGTTGCCCATGCTGGTCTTCTCATACTGCTTCCAGATCTCACAACACTCACAGCAATCATTGAGCTCGGATTGTTCGAACTCGGTCTGCTTGTACTACTTCTCAGTGAGTATCTGCTCGACATCCCTGTAGTGCTACTGACTGCCGGTTTCGGTCTGGTATTTATTACGAGTACTGTTGCAGTCTTGGTCTGGGCTGGCCAGTTGGCCGCTAGTTTCTCTCTTGTCTTTCTTATTGCAGCCCTTAGTTACGGAATTCACCGATATGAGCGTGTTTCGCTCGGCCTGGTTACCGATGAGACTGACACAACCGATCATGGAGCATCCCAATTCAAATGAGCAATACACCCAACACCCAACCCGACAGTGAACCGCTGGCTGAGTCATCAGATACCGACTCGGACACCGAGTCTCTTTCAAATTCAACAGCCGAGCCATCTTCTCAAGATCCTGAGCTGGCTGCCCAAGTCGACCTCCTTGCGGCCGAAAACAGACGTCTTCGGGAGATGGTTGCGGCTGCCCAACGTAGTCGATATCACGGCACTGCAATTGCCCTCTGTGGGGTTGGTCTACTCTGTGGCTTGCTCGGTTATTTCATCCCCGCTGGCTCAACAGTGCTATTTGCACTCGCAGGTACTGGTGTATTCGGCGGCGTACTCACCTACTTTCTCACTCCCGAACGATTCATCTCTGCTGATGTTGGCCAACGCGTGTATACTGCCTCTGCAGAGAGTTTTGAACGACTCTGCTCGGACCTCGGCCTATCGGACCGTCGAGTCTATGTTCCCGCAGCGTCTGATAGTGAAGAACATCAGTCGGAATCCGTCGACAGCTGGCTGTTTGTCCCCCAAGACCAGGAGACTCCGATTCCCGAATCCACCAAACTTGACTCAGCACTTGTTGTCGACGATGATGAGCGCGGCCTCTCAGTACGACCAACCGGCAGTGGGCTATTTTCAGCGGTCACTACCTCATTGACCGAACCACTAGGCTCGACAGCCGAACCACTGTGTGCCCAACTCTCAGATGCACTGGTCGAAGACTTCGAACTCGCTCAGTCGATTGAATATGATATTGACCCTGCTGATGGCCGTGTTTCATTCCGAATCTTGGGAGCACTCTATGGCGATGGCTCTCGGTTTGACCATCCAATTGTCTCGTTGCTAGCAGTCGGCTTGGCAACCGGGCTGGAGACACCTGTCGAGACGACTATTACAGCCACAGACCCACTTTCTGTCACACTCCGTTGGGAATCAACTGCTGTCGACGAGGACGGAATCTCTGAATCATCGTAGTCGCTTTGTTAGCGGGCAGCCACATTAACAGCTGTATTTTCTGTCTGAAGACAGTGTACTGGACATCGCCGGTATTTTGGTGCTTATAAATAGTGACCGCCAACCTACGAAATATCGACGCTTAGCGACGAGTTCGTAGGTAGCCGCCGATGGCAAGGACTGCTACAAGCACGACAACGACAAGTAGGACACTGCGAGGAGTCCCATCACCGTCTTGTTCCTCTGTCTGTGTCCCATCGGGTGTCTCATCCATGTCGTTATCAGCTCCCTCTGAAGGCTGTGTTGCGATTGCAAAGGTCGACAAGCCGGGCGAGTCAGCTTCGAAGACGTATGCCGAGCCTGTCGATTCGACCAGTGTCGTTTCGAGTGCCGTCCACTCACCATCGTGATAGCGGTAGAGGACGACATCGTCCGAAGTTGCACCACGCTCGGCAAGCAAGTCGGCGCCGACGCGGAACCTGAAACTCGCTCCCGTAATCTCCTCGTCAGAGAGTTCGGGGTGGTCGAGTCGGAGATAGGAGACCGACCGTCCAATCATCTCTGGGAGGCTTGGCCCATTGGCTTCAGGTCCTTCACTTTGGGATACCAACAGATCGAAGGCTCTGTCGACGCCAAGTGTCAGCCGCAGCATTTCGAGCCCAGACCCTCTCGTGTCGAGGGCCGACTCGTCAAAGCTGATCTCTACTGGCGTATTGGCTTTCGCATCGGTGACGGCCACCTCGAACCGCCCATTTGTGGGCGTAATAGTGACCGATGATGGCGCTGTCGGGCGCGATCCACCAGATGACGAACTGCCTGCGGACGGCGAGCTAATAGTCGTCGGTGAGGGTGCCGCAGCGACTGAGATTGAGAGTGTTTTGGTCACCGTGTTTCCGGCCTCGTCGGTGGCCGTCACGACGAGATTGTACGCCGAGCCGTTCGTGAGCCCGCTGGCCTCGTAGACGACCTCACGACTCGTGATCTGTGTCGAATCGGCACTGGTCACATCTTGGCCGTCAAACCGGACGGTGACGGCGCTAGCGTTCACGCCGCTGATGGAGTCCTCGTAGGTGAGCTTCAGCGTCGCGTCGGTGGTTCCAGCCGAGAACTCGTGATTCTGACTTGGGTTCGTGCCAGTGATCGTCGGCGCGTCAGTGTCGTTGCTGACGACACCGTAGGTTGAGAAGTGGTCGACCTGCGTGAGCCAGTACGTGTCGGTCGTCCCGTCGGGAAGCGTGACCGTCCGAATCTCCGTCGAGAGGAACTCCCATTCGTCGGCTGACTCATTGTAGTAGCCTAGCTGGTAGTCGTCGGTCGTCAACCCCACAGGTAGGTTCGAGCCGTCGACCGGGACGCCGATGGTCGCATTCGAGAGGTTCGTATCAAGTACTTCCCCAAGCTGTCCGTTGAGGAAGTCAACCCCCGAGACTCCCGGCGAGAGTGGAGCTAGCGGTGAGTTGCTCGTCGTAACCGTGACGAAGGAATTGATGTCTGCAGACGTGTTGAATCGGATGAACATACCCGAGGGTTCGAACTTCAGCATAATCGTCTGGTTGGTCGTCGAGACGGTCGACACATTGGCATAGGCGGTGTCCGTCCCGCGGTTACCGGCCGGATCGATCGCCATCGTACTGACGTTGTAGCGGCCGTCACTGCTCATTGTGAACGTCCCGGTCCAGCGGCGCGTCCCGTCGGCAGTCATCGTTACCAACTCCGTCGACCCATCGGGACGTTCGATGGTGACGTTGAGGGTCGACTCCTGTAGGGATTCGGTCGCAGTGACGTTAACCCGGCCGTTGGTAGAGTCGACACGGGTGATAGTCGCCCCGAGTTGGGGTTGTTTCCGGTCGACGTCGACCGTTTGGGGCGCAGTCGTCGTGTTGCTGTTTCCGGCTGCGTCGACGGCAACGGCTTTGAGGTTGTAGCGGCCATCGTCAGTGATTGTTGTCAGGTCGACGGTGGCCGTCCAGTTGCCCGTGGTCTCGTTTCTGGTCGCGGTAATCTTCTCTCGGAAGCTTGTCGCCGTCGAGTCGAGGACAAATATGACTGATTCCGCAGTACCAGGCGTTCCGTTCGCTGTCGCCTCGATTGTCAGTGTGTCGTTCGCATAGACGGTCCCGCCATCAGTTTGGCTCCCCGTTAGATCAGTGAAGGTCACCGTCGGCGGTTCGGTGTCACGAGTGGCCGAAACGACGACCTCGCCTGCCGAGTAGTGGAGTGGGACGTGGATCGTCATCCCTCCCGAGACGTTCGTGGCCTCGAAGCCGGTGGTCGAGCCTTGATAGGCCGCACTGAGTTGTCCAGGATCGCTCACGCCCCAGTCGGCCAGCAGCGCGGCCGGCAGGAAGGCATCGTAGAAGCCGGTGTTTTGAGCCCCGTCGACAGTGGAGTGCGGCGCACCGACGAGCAGTGTAAGCTGGGCCGGCCGTGAGGTGGTCGCCGCCCTGTAGGTCGGATCGCCGAACAACTGGGCATCGGTGCCGATGATCGTTCCATCAAGGAGCGTCTGCTGGTCACTGTCGTAGCCACTGAGGTCGTCGACCGCCATCGAGACCGTCACGTTCGTCTGATCGGTCGCAGTGTCGTTCGCACCCGTGGGCCAGTTGTTGAGATCTGGTGTCGTACAGGTTCCGTTGCCGTCACACTCGAACAGCGCTTGGGTTGGGACCGGCCGGACACGGATCGTGATGTCTGTGGTGTTGGTTCCGTTCGGTGTGCGGTCCCAACTGGTCACGTTCCCCGCACCGATCAGGAGTCGCGGCTCAAAGCCTGTCACGGTGAGATCGATCTCGAACTCGGTGGTGTTGTCGAAGCCGAGACTGTCGAGATCATACTCGCCGAACTCGCTGGACCGCAGATTGAGCTGAAGTAGTGGCTGGCTGTCGATCTCTGCTTCGACGTATGGGGAGACTCCAGGGTCGGTTCCGTTGACGACCGTGATGGCGTTGACTGTCACGCCGTTTGTGATTTGGCCAACCCCACTGTCTCCATCGTTGCCGTCATCGCTTCCATCGCCACTCTCGCCATCAGTGTCGTTGCCAGACGGTGGATCGGCCAGCGGAAGCCCGTCTGTATTGTTCGGTCCGGACAGGACGTATGGGTCGTCACAGAGACCGTCACCACCATCATCGACACAGGTGTCGCTGAAGCCCGTGCCGTTAGGTGTCGACCAGTAGTTACCGCCGAGATGCGGTCCGCCGATGATGTTCTCACCGGTAGTCTTGGTGGTGTTCCACGTGTTCGGTGACAACACTGGATCGTACAGCAGCTGTGAGACCGAATCGAAGCCCTTCGACTGGACGAACACGTCGTCGGCCACAAAGCGGTTGTTGTACACCGTAGTGTTGATCACTGACGGCCCGTCGACGACGTCGGTGATGATATCCTCGTCGCCCTCTTCGACGGAGATTCGTGCTGAAATGCCGGTTAATCCAATCTCGGTCTCAGTCCGAAGCGACAGCCCTTCTTCTTCGGAGAGCACTGCATCGGGCGAAACCGAGACGTGAACGCCCTGAACGACGTCAACGAAGCTGTTGTTCGTGGCGCGGTTGTCGGCGGTCTCGCGGAACCAGCTGTACCGGTAGCCACCGTCGACACGCTGTTGGATGTCCGAGAACGTCCGTCCGAGCCAGAGACCGACAGTACTGTTTGAGACCGTATTGTTCGTCACCGTGAAATCGTGGGTCGAAATCAGTGTGATTCCGAACTGATTGTCGTCCAGGACGTTGTCTTCAATCGAGCCGGTGTCTCCGCGGCGGATCATGATCCCACTCCCGTTGCTACTCCCGGTGACGTGGTTGGCCGCTACGAGGGTGCCCTCACCGGATTCGTCGACGGCATTCCCCGAGACCTCGATCCCGCCGTCGTTGTCTGCGACAGTGTTGTTTCGGAGGATAATACCGTTGTCACCAATCTCGATCCCCACGTCTTCGCCCTCGACGACGATGTTGTCGGCAACCGTGAGCGTCCCGCTGAATGTCGACCCAGTGCGGATACCGATTCCTCCGCTCCAGCGTATCTCGTTGCCGGTGATCGCTCCCTCGCTCGTCCCTCCGCTTGAATCGCCCCAGATTCCGTATCTCGTGGCGTTCAGTATCTGATTCTCGCGGACGGAGGTGTTCGCGTCGGCGTTCGTAATGGTGATCCCGTCGTTACTCGATTCGAGGCGGTTCGACCGGACGTCCGTACTGGTGATGCTGTCGATCGTGATATCACCCCGCTTGACGATGTTGGTGCCAACGTCGACAGTAGCTGCATCTGTAATGAGGATCGACCCGTTCTGGATACTGTTATTGACGACGTCGACGTGACTACCTTCATTGACGAAGACGGCGGTAAACGGGCTCTGGCCTTCGAATGTGTTGTTCCCGACCAGATACTCCTCGGCATCGTTCAGCTTGATACCAACAGTGTTGATCCGGCGGAACTCGTTGTTCGAAACGGTGATATTTGAAGATACCGTGGAGTACAGCCTCCCCTGAAGGTAGACGCCGTAACTGGAGATGTTGGCGATGACGTTGTCCTCAATGACGCCGTCTTTTGCGTACTGAGAGAGTGAGAGACCCCGACTAGCGCCATCGAATATATTATTTCGGATGACAAACCCGCTCGTATACGAGTTTCCGTTTGTCAAGACAGTGAGCCCCGAGTCAGTATGAGTGACGGTATTGTTTTCGATGATCGTCCCCTGGGTCTGATAGAGAACGATGCCGTACTGTTGAACGCTGTCTATCGTATTGTTCTGAACCACGACGCCACCAGAGTTTCTCACACTGATTCCATCTGGGTTGCCGTTGGAGGCGACGTTCCGAATCTCGTTGTTGCGGACAACCGTGTCACTACTGCTCAGTACACCGATCCCGGAGGCACTCTGATCGATCGTGTTGTTCTCGATCAACCCCCGCGGCGAGAAATCGTTCAACGAGACGCCAGCAATGCCGCTCTCGAAGGTATTGCCCCGAACCACGAGATCGGATGATCGGTAGCTGACGACTTTTGCGCTCGTGAACGTATTGTTCTCGGCATGCAGGCCGTCACTTTCCGACGGACGGATCTGCATGTCCTCGAAGGTGCTGTCCCGTACCACCATTCCCGGAGATGAAACCGGGCGTACGCCCCAGTCATTGGAACCAGATCCGGTGACAGATACTCCATCGATCACGACGTTCGGTGTTTCAAAGATGGAGATCCCGGATGCTTGGAAGTTAGAGACTGTGATGTTCGTGATCTCGACAGCGGTCGAATTGTACACCGCGAGGCCTATGTAATCGTCGTGGAACTCACTAGACTCGATCCGCAGGCCGTCGACGCGCGCTGCGAGGAACCCCTGTCCGCGTCCGGTGGCCGACACGCCCGAGAGCGTGACATTTGAACTGTCTACCACACCGAAGTAACCGCCATCGAGGTTCTCAATCAGGAGGTCTGACTCATCAACGAGGTAGTATGTCGGTAGGCCGTCGACCGTGTTCGACGTATCAATGTCGTGGCGGTAATCACCGGAGATATACAGCCCATATGTACTGTTATCAATCGAAACCTCTCGCATGGTCGCATTGGGCGACCCCGAAATATAGAGTCCGATATCACCGTCGTCGATCGAGGTATTCAGCAGTTGGATGTTCGGCGAATCATCGATGTAAACGGTGTCTTCGTCGGGAGATCCGCCGAAGGCGCTGTTGCGGACGACGACATCGTCGCTTCTGTAGACCTCAAGCGTATAATAATCATCAGTGGCGTTCGCAGTAACGTTGTCCAGTACTGTTTGGTGCGAGTAGCGCAGTTCGATCCCTTGGCCATACTCACCAGCCGTGAGGTCGGATTCGACGATAGATCCGTTCGACGAATCGAAATAAATTACCGCAGAACCGAACCCTTCGCCACTCGAAAGCGACGTCGTAACACCCTCGACCGAGACGTTCTGGGATTCCTCGGCACGGATCCCGTAATACTCGTCGTACTGGTGGTCGACGGTCCGGATCGTGACGTCACTCGAATCTTCGATTTGGATTCCCCGGTAGTTCCCCCGGGTCGTCACGTCCTCGATCGTAACGTCGGTGGCTTCCTCGACATAGACTCCGTCGTACGATGAATAGACAGTCACATTCCGAACCGTTACGTTCGAGACGCCGGGCATGACGTGGATTGCGGGATCTCCCCCACCGATCTGGTGGCCGTTTCCGTCGAACACTACGTCGCTGGCGTTGATCGAGATACAGCTATCGCTGGTGGTCTGTGAGTCGACGAGCTCGTAGACACCACTGTCGTTGAGTGTAGTACAACTGCTAATTTCGGTTGGGCTGGCGGCACTCGCAACACCAGCACCGAACAGGGCTCCTAGCGCGATGACGATCAGTATGATCCTAAACCCAGATCCGAATCTGACGCTGACTGTCACGGTGCCATCTCCTCTGTCGGGGCACACTCACCCGGATCGTACCGCCACAGTCGGGACCGCCTGCAGAACAGTGCCGCGTGTGTCTTTACAAATTCTCTAATAATCATTGCGGATTTTACTGGTAATGGTGTATATACTGTAGTCATGTCATTCTCTATATTTAATATATGATCGTCAAATGCGCTAATATACCTACGTATTGGAACCCGTCCATGATCTGGAACGTGATCACTCAGCTAATTAGTAGCGCTCTACGCCGACCTCCGAGAGGAAACGGACTTATGGAAAGTCTAGGAGAAAGCCTCGCGCTTTAGGGCGAGGAGGATGTCAATTTCCTCCTAATCGGATGTCCGGTATCCACACCGGTCATGGCGTGAACGGTTGTTTCGACCACAGTTAGCAACTTAGGCCAACACTGTCTGGAGATTCATTAGAGTCGATCTTTCACAATATCGATCGGCTCAAGTTTGTTATCTTCCCAGTCGCGACGTTTTTCGATAACCTCGATGGCAAGGTCGGTAAGCATGTAGAAATTCGTCCGGTCGTCTTTGGCTTGTTTTTTAACTAGTCCTTTGTCCACAAGCGTGTTGAGATTGGGATACAGACGTCCATGGTTCACATCTGTCGAAGTATACTCCCCGAGTTGACGTCCTATTTCGATTCCATATGGATCATCAGTTGCTGCGATACAGTACAACAGGTCTCGTTGAAATCCAGTCAGGTCATACATCAATGTAACATATATATTGATAATTAATAAATTTACATTAATTTGATAGTGAGACAGCTGTATCCCCTCCCTACTCGCTCGCTCCACTCACTCGTTGAGGAAGGGGCCTTGGCGCCTCAATTTAGGTAACCATCAGACTTAATAATTGATTGATTTATTGCTCTCTGACGGGGGGCTTAAACGACGCTTCACTGCCCGGTGCTGCGACCGAGTCGACAATTTCGTCAATAATTTCCGTCGTCGACCGGTCGTTCAGTCGTGAATCGGTGTTGCGGATTAGCCGATGGATTAACACCGGCTCCACAAGCGCCTTAATGTCATCTGGAAGCACGTAATTACGCCCGTGAATTGCTGCTCTGGCTTTAGATGTATTCAAGAATGTCAGTGTTGCTCGTGGTGAGCCACCGTATTCGAGTCCAGGATCAGACCGGGTTGCGTGTACAATATCGAGAATATACTCACGGACCGGTTCAGAGATATAGATCTCATTGATTTGTTTTCGGACAGCTAGAATAGTGTTAGTGTCGACAACTGCTTCAACGATCTTGGAGTCGAGTTCAGGCGTTGAATTGAACCGATCGAATAATGTAGACTCATCATTACGATTCGGCAATCCAACTTTGTATTTGAGTGCAAAACGGTCACGTTGAGCCTCAGCCAACTCGAACGTCCCATCCATCTCAATTGGGTTCTGCGTTGCAATTACAAGAAACGGATCTGGAAGTGACAGTGTCTCTCCCTCAATCGTCACTTGCCGTTCCTGCATCGCTTCGAGTAGTGCCGACTGTGTCTTCGGTGTGGCTCGATTGATCTCATCAGCGACTGCAACATTCGCGAAAATTGGACCCTTTCGAAGTTCGAACTCACCGGTTGCCTCTCGATAAATGTGGGTGCCCGTAATATCAGCAGGCAATACATCAGGAGTCATCTGCATCCGTGTGTAGTTGAGACCGATTGCCCGGCTGAAGGCATTGGCAATTGTCGTTTTAGCGACTCCCGGAACCCCCTCAAGGAGCACATGCCCGCGGGTCAACAGTGCGATTGTCAACCCTTCGACGACTGTCTCATTCCCGATTAGGATCTTGTCGACTTCTGATTTAAGCGTGGAATAAAGCTCTGCAGCATCGCTCTCAGTTTGCTTCTCCTGAGGAGCGGAATCACTCATTATCCTGTTCGTTTGTGTGTTTCAATAAAACTCCTGTTATTACACGGTCGATGCGATCGTCGTCCCAATCGGGGTGCCGTTCGCGGAGCTGGGCTATGAGAGCCTCCTTGTCAGCTCTTGGTGACTGTGTTGTGGCTGAGTGTGATTGAGACACTGGTGGGATTAGGGTCGACTGGATTTTGGCGCTCCATTGTTTCCACCGAGGGGCACCATGTCGTCTATACCGGTTGCTAATGGCGGCGATAAGCCCAACGAGTAACGACAGGATGCCGGCAGCCACAACTGGTGATGATCGTACCAACAGTAGGGTTGCGACAAGTGGTGGTGGTGACGACGTATGGCTCTGATCGAGAAGCGTCACTGGCCGATGTTCGATGAGTGTGGTCGCAAACTTCGTGTTGTCGGTCTCACCGAGCATCGAATTAATAAACAGACTCGGATCGCCGACAACGACGACAGTTCCCTCACCGACTGATTCAGTGGTAACAACCGGATACTGTTGGAGTTCGGCATCCTCTCCCAATGTTGTAGACCCGTTTTGGTCGAGATAGCCAAATTCAGAGGTGTTAGCGATGGGTGTGGCTTCCTCTGGCTCAATTGCAGTCCCGTAGTTCAATGTGAGTGCGTCGACACCTGTGAGAAGTTGGTGACTACTAATGTTGTTTGCAATTGGCATCGCTGGTGAACGGAAACTATGTCGCTCATCACGGAGCACGCGCCCCTCAAACTGTGCAGTGGCTCCGACCTCAAGCAGTAAGTTGTTGCCATGTGGTCCGTAGTTACCGGCTACTACGAGTGTTCCACCAGCCTCGACAAACTCTCGGACTTTGGCTGTGGCCGTCGTGTTATACGCACGTTCAGGTGCGAAGACGAATGCTGTTGTAGTGTTTGGCTCGACTGTTTCATACCGGTTGATATTGGGCGCAACAACTGATTCGCTGTGGCTATCGGCCAGCTCACGGAACTCACCAGTTCCATCCCAGTTAGCATTATAGGGACTAAAGCCCGCTGTTGATGTGCTTGCGAAGACCAGTAGGGCGAGACTTAGAGCTAAGATCAGTCCTATGAGGAGGAGTCGGGGTGTCGACCAGCCGAAGGGACGCCAGTCGAGATCTGTCTGACGATTAGATCCCATTAGAGTACTCCTGGTGGGAGAATATCTAGAATCCGTCGGATAACAATGACGCCGAACCCGAGCAATCCGAGGCCAATAATTATCCATAGCCGTTTCCGCCAAGCTGGTGTGATTCGAAACGGAGCGGTTAGTTCAACAACAATCAATAGGCCAATTAGAGAGACAACAAAAAATAGCTCGACAGTCAATGAGCCTAACAAACTCAACAGGAGGATCACGCCGAGCATCCATGCAAGTTGGGCGTGGATAAACTGAAGTCGACGCGTTGTCTGCATTGTATTCTTCAAGATAATTGAGCCTTACTAAGCTATCGGCTTGCTGGCTTGAAGCTAGCTATTACCGGGAGCGACGGGCTGCGAGCAGTGCAGTGGCCACCAGTGCGCCAATAGCGACCACTGGTGACAATGGTGTTTCATCGTCCATCTGAGTGGTGTCGTTCGTCGCCGAATCGTCGGCTGCGGTCGTATCTGAATCCGTCGGCTCTATCACGGAGTCATCATTGGATGGCTCCTCATTGGTCGTCTCGTCACTGATTTCGCTGTCATTCGTTGCGTTTTCACCAATACTATCATTAAGTGATTCATCGGCAGTCCCGTTATCGGTACCGTCGTCAACTGGCTGGTCAGTAGCCGTCTCATCAGTTGTTCCGTCATCGGTAGATCCTCCACCGGCACCGTCATTGGCAGATCCCCCACCGGTACCGTCATCGGTAGATCCCCCACCGGTACCGTCGTCAGCTGAGCCATCCCCACCCGTTTCGGACTCTCCCTCACCAATGGCGAGGATTTCATTCCGGTCGTTAACCGTCTTTTCACCAACTGCGGCGACATACACATGGTACGAACTATCACCGAATGCTGACAGTGAGACTGTACCCGCGTAGCTGTCTCCCGACTCACTTCTCAGTGTCTCCCGCTTTTCAGTTTCGTCATTCCAGACCACGGCCTCGACTGATTCAGGTGCGCCAGTACTTGCAGTTGGTGTGACTGTTGTACTTACTTCCAATTCATCAGTCGACGTGTTTTCGGTCTGCTCAACATTGATGTCATAGCCTTCGATAACGACTGGATAGACGACTTCAGTGTTGCCGTCAGACAGGAGTCTCAGGAAATAAGATCCTGGATCAAGCCCGTCGGTCTGTATCGAGACCGTCTCGGAGCCGTTTTCGATACGGAGTGTATCGACTCGGTCCCGGCCTTTATATAGGTCAAGAAAATGTGTCCCCTCCGAGGGAGCGGTCACAGAAACTGACAGTGGATCTCCTGGCGTCGTGACACCAACAGCGCTGAACGTGTGTTCACCAAGCTCATCGTGGTTGACAGTCCGGTCAGGAGTTTCAATGGAGCCAGCGACCGAGAGCCCAAACGACTCACTGGCAGCTCCACCAGAAACCACTGCGACCGAAAGTATCGAAACAGTAATTAGAAGCGCGATGGTTCGGTGCATACCTTTGCGAGTTGGTTGTGTCGTATAATATTTGTGTCTGATTAGTCTTCTCGTGTCATTGTTTTAAGTTATATATCAGATGCGAATGCTTAACGTTCATTCGTAGCAAAGTACATCCAATGGTGACGAGACGGGCAGTCCTTGGATCAGTTGTAGCCGTAACTAGCTGTGCAGTAGCTGGTTGTTCGAGCACCGATGATGGCTCGGAGGCCGAAACACAATTTCGAACCCGACTCACAGATGCCGGGATCGATCTCGTCGACAGCTCCCGAGAGACGTCTGTAGACAGCGTGGCGATCACCTACGTGCCACGCTCAGGGAATCAGAACGTGATGGCCGACGAGATCGGAACGATTACTGGGATCTTTTTCCAGCGCGTCGATGCGGGATGGGATGTCAGCCGACTCGATGGGACGATGGTTTCGGCCGACGAACAGCCGGTTGCGGAGTGGTTCGCGGACGTCGAGTGGTACGAACAGCTCCAGGCGGGAGAGCTGACCGCCAATGAGCTTTCGATACGTGTTTTAGATACGCTCTCGCCAGTTGAAGAAACTTCGTAACAACTCTATCGGCATATGTATTTTCAGTAGCTCTGGCTTACTTCTTTCCCGAAGTTATAAGTTATTGTTGTATGAAGGGTCCTTCATGAAACTGGTCAGTAACCAGAAAAGTGTTGGCGAATGAACAATAATGAAAATATGACAATAGGTTCAAAAATGACACGGAAATATAATATGACAACATCAGTGGGATCGTCTCCCGTGATAGTTACATGAGTCGATCAACGGGTCGACTGAAGTCGCTACTCACGCGGAGTGGTAGTTCGAAACAGCTGTTTGCGGTTCTGTTTTCGGTGCTCATGGTAACGAGCATGGCTGCTGCGCCCGTGGCTGCGGCAGGCTCGGCTACCGACACCCGACAGGAGTCGCTTTCGGCTGGCTCGCTCGATTCCGCATTCCAGCAGATGAACGATATCAGCATCCAGCATGCTGAACGCACTGAAGGAACAGTCGGCGAAGAGATCGAAGGAGAAGGGGAGTTTACCTCTGAAACCCTGATAATCGAGAGCGCAACCCAGAACGAATTCGAAATCAGTTCCGATGAGCTCTTCATAATCAATAATGAAGACAACGGGGCGAGCGCATCAATCTCGCTTGAGGATCAGTTCGGCACTCTCAATGTGAGTGAAATCGTGTTTGACGGGATTTACACCGGCTCCGGAGAGATTCGGAACCAGCCTTACGTTAATGCGTACACTGGAGACGATACCAGTGAGAGAATCAACGTGAGTATAACAGGGTCTCAAGTGGATACCTCGCCATCGGATGTATTCTCCGTGGGAGCGCACTCATACAGTATCCGGGCTGAAACGCTTGATGCCTCGATAACTGAGCCCCGACTCATCGGAATCGGCTTTGCGGGGTCCATAGACGAATACAACATCGACGAGGGGACGAACCAGATCAACGTAAGCATCCTGCGTGACTCCAAGGTCAACGATTCGTGGTACGCCGAGTTCACGATCGGTGGAGAGAGAGCCTCACTGGCTAATAAAGAAGTCAGACAGGAAGTCCCACACAGCGCGTCCGACGAGTTCTTCAACTTCACCGTTGATGTTTCGGATCTGTCGAACGGGACGTACTCATCGACACTTGATTTCTACGAAGAGAATCAATCGGTGGATTCCCGTACCGCGAGTGACCGGATCGTTTCGATCTGGGATCGGGACAACGTCGAGGTTGGTGACGCCGCACAGGCAGGTGATGATAATGATGATGAGCCTGTAGCCTCCTCACCATACAACGCAGACAACGTCAGCGTCTGGGACCGTTCACCGCTCCCGCTTCGTGTCGAAACCGCGACTGCGGCAACGCAGATCGACAACCCCACGCTGCTGTACAGCGTTACGGGAGAGGTAAGCCAGGCAAACCTCAACAAGCCGACGACGGGCGTCTTCAACGCGGGCGAGAACATCAACTTCGACTTCTCGGAGCGAACGCTCGCAACGACGAGTGATTACAATGGTCAGTCAGCCCAGTTCGTCACTGCGCGCATAGAAGAGAGCCCCGAAAGCACCTCCGAGGCAATCGATATCGCGACACTCCAGTCGCCGACTGCTGAGGAGTACACAGTCGAAGATGTCGGAACGATCGATTCGGGATCGCTCGACATCAACAGATCGTTCGATCAATCGGGTCACTACCTCACGTACGTGGTTGTTGTCGAAGAGGGTGAGGGACTTGAGACGACCGCAGATGGAGAGCTCACACTGAATGGCTCCGTCGAAGTCGTCGGCACCGATGCAGTCGCAGTCCAATCAAACGCTGCAACCCTGAGTGCTCCAGCTGAGGTCCAGCGCGGAGAGAACATCACGGTAGACGTGAGCTCCGGGCTCTCTGCTGATGCCCAGAATCACCTGCTTATCGCCTACAACGCGACCAAATTCACCGAACAGGAGGTGACGTTCATCTCAGATACGGATGACTTCAACAACCTATCTGAGGATGATCTGCGTATCAACCACACGCTCGAAAGCGTCAACGGTGTCGGCAGGTTCGACGCTGATGTCTCGGTACTGGGACTCAGTGCCAACACATCGGGCACTGTTGAGGGTGTGATCTCGACAGAGAGCATCTTTGCCGAACTCACTAACCAGACCAGTATCGACGAACTCGAGAACAATTCGGTTGGCGATAACGTGCTCGATGCCTCGGCGACCTCGACGGCAACGCTCGATGACGGATCGATCTCCGTCGAAACGCTGCCAGGCTGGGAGACCGGTGACTACGGGCTTATTTACGTCGCCCAGGAGGACGGCGAAGTAAGCAACTTCAGTACGACGACCGATACAGTCACCCTGACCGACGAAGAACTTGAAGCGGCTCTCACTGCCCAGCCGGACAATCCGGATGTCAACGTCACCGAGGTGACGTTCGATGCCTCCGGCACACAAGGATCGGTCGTTGAGTACAAGTGGGACTTCGATGCAGACGGCGAGACTGATCGCGTTACGAGTGACGCGACGACCTCTCATGTCTACACCGAGCTCGGCAATTACAATGCAACGGTGACTGTCGTCAATGCTGACGCCGATGAATCGACTGCCACAACCACCATCACTGTCGGTGATGAGGTGGATCCAATTGCTGCAATCGAGACATCCGTCAATGACGAACCAACCAGTATCGTCGCCGTTGGTGAACGGTTCACCGTTGATGCGAGCGACAGTACTGATAACCACCGACTCGGAACGCCGTATACTTGGAGCGTAACCGACAGTGGGGGCAACGAAGTTGCAAGCGATGAGATAGACGAGGCGACGACCTCCTTCCGTCTCGACGAGGCTGGCGACTATACAGTCGAAGTAACTGTTGTAGACGAAAGCGGCAATGAGAACTCGACGACTAAAAATATCGAAGTTGTCGATGAGTCTCTTATCGCCGCAGATATCGAGGCTGACGACCAACAACGACTCCAGGACGGACTGAACGCGACAGTCACAGTCTCGAATGTTGGCTCCAGCACGACCGACGGTGGATTCAACTGGACTCTCACTGCAACCGGTGACCGGTTCGATGATGGAACACAAACAACTCGAACAATCACTGGAAGCGAAACCCAGCTTGATGCCGGATCAAGCATCGAAATCACCCGCGACGACGAACTCACCGCGTGGGCACAGGCCAACGAGAACCGTACTGTCGGAGATGTCGACCTTACATTTGAAATCAATGCAGACGGACGTACCTCAAATGATTCGACAACCGTCGACGTGACCTACAGCAACCTCGAAACAGACCTTAACACTCAGGATACTGTCGAAGGAGTCAACGTCAATCTCCGCTCGTTCATCACGAACACCGGTACAGCAACGAGCGACAATAGTACCGCAACGGTGACTGTGAAAAATGACACCAACGATGTGGTCTATAGCACGACAATCAATCAAGTTAGTCAGCTCGGTGCTGGCGAAATCCAGCGTGATCGATTCACCAACAGCTTCACTGACGATGGGCCCCACACACTGACGGTTGAAGCCGAGGACGCTCTCTTCCCGGAGAACAACTCCAGCACTGCGCAGTTCACCGTTCATCCATACAAGTTGGATGTCACAAACATAACTGCGCCTGCTGAGGTCGAAAGTGGTGACGAATTCCTCGCCAGACTCAGCTATCAGACCAATGCGAGCGCGCCCGTCAATGCATCAGTGAATGTCTCTAATGTCGATGGGCTTGTCCATGTTGACGGACAGGATCTCAAACAGCGCTCGCCGAACGCGGGCGCTACGGATACGGTCACCTGGCGTCTCAAAGCGACTGAGTACAGTGATTCGGATTACAACCTCAACTTCTCAGTCGAAAGCGCACTTGACAACATCGACGAAAGCGACTCCGAAGTGCGAACAATCACATCGGCCCAACGAACCGAAGTCAGGACCAATTCAAGCTCGGCTATCATTCAACAAGACACCAACAGTGCAAGCAACACTATCCGCCTCTATGGTGACAACAGCACTGTCAGCCAGACGCTCAGCGTCTCGCTACAGGCTGGAGCACAGGGTCGAACGCTCAAAGGCGTCGAGTATCTAGTTCGATACCCATACGGCTGTGTTGAACAGACCACCTCTGCGTTCCTTGGCGCACTGAGTACAGATCAGTACTACCGTGTCCGAGACGACTACAATATCAGTGATTCCCAGCAAGACGAAATCAACGTGAGCATCGAAGACGGCGTAAAGCGGCTGGGAGCAAACGGAGCCCGCAGCCAGAGCAGCGACGGAAGCTGGAACATGTGGGGTCAATCCAACCGCGATGGTGAGACCTTCTACAGCATGTACGCGCTCTACGGGCTCTCGGAGGTCCACAACGACGAAGTCTATGGCGAGGAGAACAGCGACGGACTAAACCAGACAGACTTCGATAACGCAGTCACGTGGCTAAAAACCGAAGCCCAGCAGACGGACGGATCTTTCAGTGGAAGTGACCCAGGTTACTACATTGGTGACGATCCTGGTGCAACCGGCTTTGCGTTAGTCAGCCTTACAGCGGCTAATGAGACCGCACCTGACCGAATCAGCTCCACGACCCAGGAAAACGTAACTGAAATCTACGTCAACGCATCCAACTACCTCGTCGGCAAGCAGCTCAACAGTGATGCGGATAGCTGGGCTAACAACGAACGCTCGACCGCCCTCGCCGTCTGGGGACTAACCCAGGCCTACGATGCGGGCGTTTACAACAATGACGACTTCGAGTACACCTCAAACGAGATGAAGACCGCAATCGAAGATGGTGCCAACTACCTCGAACGTGTACAAAATGACGACGGCTCGTGGTCACCATACCAGCAGAACGTCTGGTGGAGTTCGACAGGTGATGAGAGTGAAACCACTGCCTACGCAGTGCTCGCACTGAATGAAACGACCTCGAAGGTTGTCACGACCGATAATTCGAATCTCACTAACGCAACCCAAAATGGGACAGACTTCCTCACCTCGACCTACGAATCACGTGGGTCTTGGGGCTACACTCGTGCTAGTTCCGCTGCGATCAAAGCATTGACCGAGGTGACCTCTGGCACTGTAGACCGGACGGTGGCAGTGACATTCGAAAACAGCACCGATGCGGTTACAGTCAACTCAGGAGCAAGCATTAACAGTAACTCGCCGATATCCGAGTTCGAACTGAATTCGTCGCAACTCAGCGACGTTCGTGATCTGCTCGGTGATAGCGAATCGGGAACCGTGACAGTAAATATTACAGACACAGGCAGTGGTAGTGGTATCGTCATTACAGGTATTGAAAACAGCCAAGAAGTCGACCTTGATGTGCTGGCTGTGGAGGCTGGTAACTAATGACTGAGCAGCATAACGCACGGGTTTCGATCCTTGTGGTTCTGCTCGTCGTGGCTGGTTCGCTTGCAGTTGCTGGAGCCGCTACCGCGCAGTCCGGAAACAGCTTCGATGTCGGTGTTGACTTCCCGAACGAGTTCGCAGCCGACGACAACCAGACTGTCACAGTCGAGGTAACGAACGAAGATCCAACAAATGACCTCGTCTCGCCGCTGATCGAGATTCCACTTCGAGGGAATATCGATGTCAACGCGAGTTCAAACGGGAGTGTTCCCGTCATCGTCGACGGTGAACGCGAGAGCCGAAACAGCTACACCGACGACAGCACTTTCAGAAGCGGACAGGCGCTGTTCATCGAGGGTGTGAGTGTTCCGGCTGGTCAAACCAACCGCTACGAAGTCGGACTCGACGTGGATTCGCCAGGTACGACCGATGTTCAATTCGACGTTCGTCCGCTAAACAACGAGAACAACAACGACCGAGGCATCGACTCCGAAGAGGCACTCGGATTCTCTGAAATCGATGTCGACTTCGATAGCAGTACGAACATAGTGAATATCACTGGGCCAAGCACCGACGTTTCGAGATCCGGAACATTCACTCAAACGGTCACTCAGAATCTCGATGCCGATCGATCCTATACGGTCGAAACCCAGATATCGATTCTGGATGACGAGCTCACGGTCTCGGACCTGAGTCCCGAACAAGCCAACACCGAATCGGTCTGGTTCCGTGATGTCTCTGCGGGTGAGGCGGCCAGCCCAATAATCGTTGGCCACACCGAACCCTCGGCGAGCATCATTAGTCCGAACACACGGACGGTTCGTGGCACCGCAGAAACTGCAACAAAAGTAACTACGACGTACACACTCGAAACAAGTGGTGGCAACACCTATCTTATCATTGAGGATTCGACCTCGCTTAGCCCATGGACGGGGACAGTTGAGTTCGATACCGATAACGGACAGGTCACTGAGATTGACCAGACTGATGGTGTTACACTGGTCAACATTTCGGTCGCTGACGATACCGGTGGCTCTTTCGAGTTCATTGGCTATCCAGTCGGCGATGTCGATGAATCGAGCGACGTCACACCCTCTGATGCAACGACTATTGCCCAAGCTGCTGCCGATGGCAACCTTGGGTCGATAAACGAGTACGGTGATGTCACCGACAGTGGGGATATCTCCGCTGTAGATGCGATGTACATTCAGCAATATCTTGATGACAACCGTGATGCTGACTACACCCAAGGAGGGAACTGAATATGAGTAACAGAACCTGCGTTCGCGCAATCCTGCTATCAGTCCTGATGCTCTGTTCAGTCTTTGCAGCCAGTGGTATCGCTCAAGCACAGACGACCCCAGAAGTAGCGATCCAAGATATGACGGGTGACGAATTAGACGGTAGCGAAACCGTCTCTCTGCTGGCCGATAACGTTGGCCAGAATGATAATGTCGGTGCCTACGAAATCGATCTACGGTACAACAACACGCTACTTCAACTTGAGGTGAGCAACACTAACCAGTTTACTGTGGTTGAGAATGGTTCGGGCAGTGGCATGGTCACCGCAACGATTGTCGGCTATACCGGTTCAGTCGACGATACCTCAGGGACCGTTGAGTTGGCCAATCTCACGGCAACCGCTCGTGATAATTCGGTTGGCAACCGCACACGATTTGAGATAACTGATGTCTCGCTTCTTGTAGATACCAATGGCGACAATCTCGGCTCCAATATCGTCAAACCCGGACAGTTCGATATTGTCGAGACTATCGATGACCCACCAGAAACGGGTGGTGATGATGATGATGATGATAATGATGGTGGTGACACAACTAGTCCGAGTCGACCGTCTTCACCCAGTAATAACGAAGACACAACAGACGAAGACACAACAGATGACACAACAGACGAGGGAGATGACGACGACACCCCCACTGTTGATGATATCCGCAACGATCTCGACGAAGTAGAGCCCAACACACAAACACGTA
>Ga0306899_1000322_pt1 | contig 26469 bp, 13 predicted proteins | sample AntRauMFilla3764_FD_190407 | JGI IMG/M metagenome (GOLD analysis project Ga0306899, IMG submission 190407) | Saline lake microbial communities from Rauer Islands, Antarctica - Metagenome Filla 3 #764 (v2) (version 2) | ecosystem: Environmental > Aquatic > Non-marine Saline and Alkaline > Saline ... | reverse complement strand
GATGCGGAACGACCTTTTCGAGATGCGGAACGACCTTTTCGAGATGCGGAACGACCTCTTCGAGATGCGGAACGACCTCTTCGAGATGCGGAACGACCTCTTCGAGATGCGGAACGACCTTTTCGAGATGCGGAACGACCTTTTCGAGATGCGGAACGACCTTTTCGAGATGCAGAACGACCTCTTCGAGATGCAGAACGACCTCGTCGTCGTCGTCCTCTTCCAGCCCCCGAAGGAGTCGCTGCGCTTCCTCTTCCACCTCCACCACCGCCTCCACCTCCACCTCCTCCTCCGCCACCAGTTTTGTTCATCAAATCACCGTATCGAGCATGATGTGCGGTCATGACTTGCCGCGAATAATCTCGGATGACGAGAAAGTGCCACACCATTACTCCGACGTACACGATAAACGACATCGCCACAACCTCCAAGAACATCCCCGCCAATATGTTGGAACACACCGAAGAAGGTGTCATCCTCGAAAACCGCGCGCCCGCTTCAGTTCCCGGGTTGCGATCTCTAGCCCTCTCGAGGGTGAACACGTACATCGCACAGAACACGGCCAGTGATATCTCCCCGCCGACCTGATCTCCACGCAAACGCAGTGTTTCCGAGGGATCTTGCATGTGCAGTGTCGGATCGAGTCGGTCTCGACGTCGACGTCTAAACTAGTCCAAAGGTTATTTTTCCCATTATTATACAACAGATGCATCTTCCGTTGTCGGTATCATTCCGCGCAAGCGCAGTAAGTTCGCAGACCGAATTCTGGTCCACGCTCTTGGTGGTGGCAGTATCTGGCGCGGCCATACTTGTATATCGTTTAGCCGACAGGTCTAAAGCCGCCATGCGCTATTATTGTGCGCGCAAAGATCGTCTCCCCATCGTCATCGCGTGTTTTTCGGTCCTGTCGGCGTCCTTCATCCTGAGCGGAAGATACTTGATGGAATGTCTGAAAAAAGGATTTGACGTCAAAAACCACTGATCCAATGAAAATTCATTTCGATTTCGATTTCATGTTTCGTTTGGTTTTCAACTATATCTGATGTTCATAGTGCGGTCGAGTGTATTTTTGACCGTGACGAGTGGTTTCGTCCTCTTGAGATTGAGCTTTCTTTCGTAGCGGTCTATGCGTTCGCTGTCGATAGGGATGTACTTGTGGGTACTCGCGACGTCACCGTCGTTGATCTCTTCGATCTGGCGCGTCAGCGTCATCATGGGAGGGAAATTGACGACCGTCAGCTTGTGCGTCGGGTGATAGTTCCGGAACTCCTCTATCCCCAAGTGACCCCCAAACATGTTCAGTGCCAATCGATCGGGCGCCTGACCCACCAACTTTCCGGCGGATCCCGGGTTGATCTTGGCGGATAACATATTGATCATGCTGTAACGGTCCCATATCTCGTCCACTGAACCCGGGCTGCTGAAATTATACGCCGCGGCGCATTCTAGACTGCAGAAGCAACCGTGCACATAGAACTTATTGTTCACGTACTTCAGAGGGATGCCGCAAGGAGGAGTTTCGAACTTGTGACAACACCAATAGCAGTGTATCGAGGTGCTGTTGGGCCACTCGTTAGCCTTGTTTTTTTCTTCGAACTCCACCAACAGCCTTATCTTTTTCAGACGTTCCTCTTGTTTGCCAGCCCCGGAAGAAGAAGAAGAAGCAGCAGCAGCGGCTTCGTGTTGATGTGACGGTGGATGGGAAGAATGCGGTACTTGAGCCGACGAAACAGGAGCGGAAGACAACACGCATGCCGAAGAAGGGGACATCGAATTCGGAAGCGACTGATGCCTCAAGTGAAGCGCGGTAGTGTCGTTTTCGGTTTCTCCGAACGAGCAGGGCTTCGACATGAACGAGTTGTGGACTAACTCGTCGTAAGCGTGCGGGTGATGATCGAGTACATTACCGTGATGGTGTCCGTTACTGTGTTCGTTTACTACTACTGCGTGTCGATGTCCATGTCCATGTCCATGTGTATGTGATATCGAGTGGCCGTTGCCTTGATGGTCATTGCGATCACCGTTATGTGTACAGTGTTGTAGTACCTCTATGCCGTGTAAATCGTGCAAATCGCCACCACCGCCACATCTGTCGCCTTCGTCGTCCGACCTCTGTCTTGGAACGTTGAGTTTGAGAATGACGTTTTCGTCGTCCGACGTGCATGAGTGCGAGTGCGAGTGCGCGTTTGGGTGCACGTTGGCCAGTGGCTGTTGGTTGTTGACGTTGTACGCGTTGTACACGAACTTTGCCTTTCCACCGGCACCGGTGCTCTGCAGAGTGGAAGCCGTGGAACTATCTCCGTTTGGAGTTGGTACGGCGTTGTTTTTACCACCACCATTAGAATACACGTTGGTGATCCCCTTCTTCGGTTGTTTAGACGCCACTGTCTTCGTCACTTTTTCCGTCGACGTCTTGACAGTCTTTCGTTTTCCTCCCGCCGCTTTTGGTGGATTCGGCTTTTCTTTTTCATCTTCTTTGGAGGCCGATGCTGATGCTGATGCTGATGTTTTACGGCGAGGCAAAAGTGATTTTTTACCACTGTCGTTCACCTGCTCTAGTCCATCTCCATCTCCATCTCCATCTCCATCTCCATCTTCGTGTCCATTTAGTTGTCCATGTGCATTTTCGTTTTCGTTTTCGTCTATCACTTCCATGGGTGGGTTGAAAATGCTAGATTGTTTGTGCGATCCATGAAACATAATCGATTATAACGCGTTAGCTTTACGGTTGTTTCGTGAACCCTGTGCCTGGAAAACGATTATTAGAGGATGTGTGGTAAAGAAAATACTGCCGCACGGTATTCCGTGCAGTACTAACATGGCGTGTCGCGAGAAACGTTCTACCAGACGCCGAGTGTAGCGTAAATAGCGTCAAAAAAAGAAACCCAACATAGCCTTCGGAGGGGAATGCAAATACGAATGGTGGATCGAATATGTGTCTCGGTGTTTGTGTTTGTGTGTGTGTGTCGGGTCGCGTTCCGACAACAATAGATATATATATAAGCATCATATCACAGGATCCGCTGAGGTCATGGAGTTCCGCGGATCGGCGTTCGTCATGAACGCTCGGAGTCCAGACGTCTCCGAGTGTCAAGAACACCGGTGGCCATCGCCGTTGTTGGGTAACGGGAAGCTCACGTTATTTCCGTCTTGGAGAGACGATCGCATCGACTCCACCGCGAGGACACGCATTTCTCTCGACGGCACACAAGGTGTGCGTGGTTCGGTGGACACGTTCCGGGTAGGCGACGTCAGACTGGGGAGTACGCGTTTGGAGGACGTGATGTACGACAGGCGCGAGGCTTCCCTCGACCTGTACTCCGCTACGTTCATGACAACGCACGACGTGATCAGTCGTACTACGGGAAATCATCTTGCGGAGGTGAACGTGCGCACTTGCGCACTCCGACAGTACCCGTACTGCTCGCTGCAGGTGGTGTCGTTGACCCTCGACATCGACAACCTGTCCGACGAAGGTCTGGACGTATTTCACGGGATATCGTCGCCTCCCTCCGTTTCTAAAGCACGCTTCGAGGCGAGCAAAGCCGCGTCTCTGGACTTTTTTTCGGGTTACGGATCGGATCCGGAGGTAGCGTCGGCCACGGTCTGTTGTTACCTCTGGGACGATCCGTTAGCTTACGAAACGTTGGGAGTCGTCGAAAACGAAGAGGGAGAAAGTCGGAGTCAGAACCAGAGTTTTCATCACGTCCGAGTCGGGCGCGACCTCGTCCGCACATTACGGGGAGGAGCCTCATCGTTCGGAACGACAAGCACCAATTATCGTCTCAGTTTCGGAATACTGTCGGCTTCGTTATCGACTCACGTGTCTGACGTGGACATTTACACGGCATCGGACCTCCGCGACTCATGTATCAACGTCCTGTCAGGAGTGGTTTACGGATCTCCTAGGAGTGCCACGAACGTACCGGGCGTGTTCGATTCTGGTGCGGTCACGCGCGAGAGTCTGGCTGCCGTACAAGAGCGCCACGCCCGAGAGTGGGCGCGCCTCTGGTCGGAGTCGGACGTGGTGGTCGTCGAATACCCAAATTACGGAAACGAAGACGAAGAAGAAGAAGAAGAAGCGAACGGATCATTCACGCTTCAACAGCGGCTGCGTTATTGCACGTACGTCATGTTGTCGCACGTCCGACCGGAGTCCGACGCGCAAACCGCAGTAGTCGCGTATCGTTCGTCCGAACGTCCTGCTGAATGTCCAGAATGTCCCGACCTGGCATCTTTCGCCGAACTCGCTTGGTTCGTGCCCGGCCTCGTCGTGACGCGCCCGGAGAGCGCGGCTTCGTTTATCGAACGGGAATACGCGCGTTTCGCTACATCCGTTATAACGTCCGCAAATTACGAAATCGATTGTAGTGGTCGAGACTCGCCTTCTTCTTCTCCTTCTTCGTTTTCGTCTTTGACGGCGCGCGTGTCCTTGCTGGGCATCAACGCCTGGAACTGCTTTCGATCGACCACGGATGAAACATGGTTATCCGAAAAAGGTTATCGCATCGTGGCAGATACCGCAGATTACGTGGCCGCACGGATTCTGACTCGGGAAAACGAACGCGTAGGACTATTGGAAGGGGTCCTCGAGGTTTTGTTGCTTCGTTACGCCACGGACGCGGCCCGAGTACTGGGTCGGAACGCTCGCAACAGGTTCCACACGGATTTGTGGACGCGAGGGATAGACGTGGTCCTCCGAGAGGACGTCGCCCCCTTGGTGACATGGAGAGAAAACGACACAGGACATCACAACGACGGTATATTTAGACCGTGGTCGAATTACGAAAAAGAAGATTCGATCGAGGTCGCCGAACCCCTCGCTACACTCGTGCCCCTGTTTTCCGGCGTCGTCGCGCCGGACCACCACTCTGACGACGGCCACAGAGCAGCTTACGATGACGCCATCATCCAGAACTCGACGTACTACGACCAAGTGGCGCGTTTGCGATCGAACGGCCAACGCCACCCGTACACTCTCGCCTGGGAGTGTATGTTGGAAGGTGTGCGCATGCTCCGTGACGTGAAGCGCGCCGACGTCGCTTCGGCGCGCTTGGACGACCTGGCGCGCGCCCTGACGTCCGACGGGGGCGTATGGGGAAATATGCGGTTGGATGCGGATTTGACTGAGGTCCATTCGTCCTTCACAGAAGACGCGGACCCATCAGCATGTTCCGTGTTCGTTTACACGTTCCTGACATCGATCTGTGCGATCCGAACGGAGGGGGAGTTTGTCCCGGACGGGGTTTTGCGCCGGCCTTTCGGGACCAATCCGTCGAAAGAAGGAGCGACTGTTCTTCCGTCGACTATCCGTGAGATCCGTCTACAACGAAGCGGTGGGAGTGGTCGACACGCGCCACGCGTGCTTATAAACAACGCCAAAATTTGATGTCTGATATACGAGGACGATCACGATGACTATGACGGACGACGAAGACCAGGCGGCAGACGACATGTTCGACGACATCTGGACGCTTTACTTTCACGACCCTTTCGATGCGGACTGGACCACGTCCAGTTACGTTCGACTCGCGGACGTCAGTTCTTCGCGCGATCTGAAGGCGATCGAGTACGTACTTGCGGACAAAGTGGCACACGGTATGTTTTTCTTGATGCGAGAACACGTGTTTCCGTGTTGGGACGACCGGTACAACATCGACGGAGGGTGCGTGTCGCTGAAAGTGCCGAAAAACTCGGTCGCTGGAGTGTGGGCCGGGCTGTGCGGTCTTATGGTCCGTGAGCGTATGGTATCATCTGACCGCTCAAGAAATGAAGAAATGAGCGGAAGTAGCGGAGGCAGCGAGTGTGACGAGTCTGAGGTATGTCACGACGCGAGCGTCGTGAACGGACTGTCGGTGAGTCCGAAGTCGTATTACAGCATCGTCAAGGTGTGGGTATCGCGCGAGGTCGCGGACGTGCGTCGTTTTTTTCGCGCGGACGTGTTTCCCCTCGAGTACCAGGGAGATATCATTTACAAGGCGAACCGGGAGGTCATCAGCCGTGCGTCCCAAACGGCGCAGGCGCCGAAGACGTCGGCGCGTTGTCGCGTTCTACGGGCGCCAGACACAGTTTGATCTCGCCGAGTGACGCCACGCCGTACCGGATCAAGAGGGGGAAATCGTTGCGGAGCATGAGCTCCACCGTGTTGCAGAGGTTGGTGCACTTTGTGAACTGCACCAGGTGCTTGAGCGCGAACACGCCCTGCACGATCTCGTGCGCGTTCTTTTTCTGGCCGATGCTGTACATGTTGGTGTCGTTGTCGCAGAGGATGGTCTCCTGCGACCCGAAGTCGCCGTGGCAGCTGAAGATGAGCTGGTTCTGGACGTCCTTGATCTCCATGAAGGCCGAGAGGTTGGCCATGTCGCGGCAGATCTTCTGGAAGTCCACCGAGGGGAGCGTGATGACGGAGTTGTACTGCATGGGGTCCGCGAAGATGGGGTTGTCGCCCAGATCCAGCAGCATGAGCTTGTTATGGGTCTTGCTGTTCTTGTCGCCGTTCTCGACCTTGATGCCCAGGTGGTTGATGTCGTTGGAGTCGATGTAGAGCGTGAGAGTGTCGTTGTTGGTGACGGCGCGCACGAACTTGTGGAGGTTCATCATGTTGACGCCGATCGATATCTTCTGAGGGCAGTGGTAATACTCGAACTTGCCGGCCTCGAGGAACACGTGCACCAGCACGACGCGCGTGGTGTCGGTGGCCATGATCTTCATGCCCGTCTCGTCGAAGTCGATGGTGGTGTCTGTCAGCATCTCCTTGAGCGCCTCGATCATCAGCTTGAAGGCCGTGGATTGGACGGTGCGGAGCTCCATGCAGTACGTGCCCGGAGCGACGGGATTGGTGGGGTGGATGACCTGCTGCTGGTGTTGATGTCGCTCCATATCCACATCCGCATCAAGACCCCTTTTCAGAAGATGCACGCTCTGGCCGTCGTCGCCTCCTTGGACTTTATCGATGTCCATCGGATGATTCCTCTGTTCTGTTCCGTTGCACCTTGTACTGACGCATGTTCTTAGGTAAAGAAAACGGACGCGCCAGACGCATCTCTAAACCTTCCGTCGTACATCAAACGGATGCGTCAGCCTGGTACGATACGGCGATTCATTGAATGCCTAGAGATTTTTCTCTCTCAAAAATTTGGTCCAATGCTTTCCGAGTTTTCTTGTCGTGTTGGTATTATCTAATCCATTGATAGCGACGGCATCATACATGCTTGTTTCGTTTTCTTTGATTTGATTGTTCATCACGCTCCGCAAGCCGAATGCCTGCGACGTGTCTGATACATAATTGGCTAAATCGAGGGTCGGTGACGTTTCAGAAACGACATCACGACCTTTAGTCGTGCAAACCATAATCACTTGTGTGTTTGTCGGATCCAATCCAATCCCTTTACTCAAGTGTTCGTACGTTTTGGGAAAGCACTGTGCGACACCGCTATCGATTTGGATCTTTGCTGTCAAACTATCTGCTTGTGCCTCTTTCATACCACTGCATTCGCTCAAGAAGCGTAACAACTCTCGTAACGAGTACATGATATAAGACCCTTCGAAATACAGCAACAATATATTGAGCGGCGAATAATCATAGAGACTGTTGTCGCGATCGTTATTTTCGTTCGCCATCATTTCTTTGATTTTGCCGTGGTTTCTCGTCAGTACGTGGTACAATGATTGACTTTTCATTTTGTCCGACTGAGTGTTCATCGTCGTGTTCAATTCCTTTTCAGTAGACACTCCCAGATTCGTATTGTTGTATATGTTGATGTAGTTAAATTGCGTACTTCCTTTTTTCCGTTCTTGTGAAGCTGCGTTGTATATTTCTGTTATCCTTGTCTTCGAATGCGGCTCCGGTTTGTCAATTGAACTAGTTGAAGTAACATTATTTGGATACACACGAGCGAAACGTGTGACAAACCTTAATGTGATCTCACCTTTCAGTTTTTCTTGGAAACGCTTATTTATCCCATTGTTTTTGGTGAACGCGCTGGTGAAATATTCCATAAGTGTTCCGATAACATCCGTCGTCAATCGACTGCACGTACTCGACTGTTTCCCTTCATTTTTCGTTAACTTCGAGATCGAACTGACGACGGGGACATTGTCAGGAGTGTTTTCGACTAAATATTGACAAAATTTCTTGTCCAGTAGCGCTTTTGAGAAATCTTCGGCGAGTTTGGCGGGGTTCTCTCTTCCCGCGGCGTCCATGATAGTCAATTTGAATGATTTGTTGTTGTTTTGCAACGCGTATGTGACGTATAGGTGGCTCCTTGAGCTATTGGGGTTGTTTTGGGACCTCCTGATTCTGTTGTCTAGCCTCCTCAATTTCTCGACATGATTCACATCGTTTGATACGTGGTTTATTATGACGCCTTCGGGTTTAGAAAAATGCTTGATGTCATTCGAAAAGTATTCCTCGGTGATTTTCGGTTGGTCTTTTCCTACAATTTTATAGCCTCCTTCCAATATCAACTTATATGCCCTATCAAATATCGATTCCTCGTTGGTGTTGCCTTTCGCGCCGAATAAAGTGTGTGTTTTCCCGGTGCCGCTGAACCCGATGCCACATATCAATATATTCTTTTGACCTCGTAAGGCTTTTCTTATCTCTGCTTCAAGACTATCTCCATACACCACCCTTTTTCCGATGCGCTGAGTTGCACTGGAATCTAAGGCGAGGTTATTATTTAACATCTCTGAAGTGGTTTCATTCCATACCGTTCGTCTGAATGGTCCGTATAAATTGCGAGGCGTACTGAAGTTTTGGTCTATGAATAATTTGATTTGGTCGCCATAGAGCGCTTCTGTTCCTCCTGTCCAGGTATTTCCTCGTCCTCGTCCTCCCCTTCCACTCACGGCTCTTTTATTTTCGAGCAAGAAGTTCCTTCCCGTCCTATTAGGTCGATTGCTTGTAAGTGAGGAGAGTGAATGTTGGCTCATATCCAATAGGATCCTCCCGTCGTCGTACAAATGAAAGGTGGGACACTTTTTGCGTTTACCTACAAAAAAATGTCCCGTTTTTACATCGAAAGACTCAGACATATCTGTTCCTACTGTTATTGTGTCGGTACCCTCTCCCCAATCCGACGAACACGAAAATGTGTCTTTCCTGAAACGTACGTATGTGGGAATTCCAGGAGATAAAAGGCGAACTAAATAATACCTCGTAAAAGGAAGTTCTAGACGGACATAGTCGGTGGGGCTGTATTCTCCTTTGCTTTCTACAGTCCTCTCGTCGCTATATGCATTCTGTTCGAGTACATACGCGGCTAGGTACAATTTTAAGTCGTACTTCAATGTGATTGATAACAAAGCCGTCACGTTATTTAGAAATTCACATCTTTGTTTGGTGTTCGATTCGGAAAACCTGTCGATCGTCGTATAACCACCACCACTTAAAATTTCTCTTACGATCTTCACAACTTCTATGAAACACTCGTTTACTTTGTCATTTGACCTGATTTCCAATAATGTTCGTCTGGCAGATATTCCCGCCAATATAATCCGACGGAGAGCCTGAAGCAATAGTTTTTCGACGTGGGGGATACTATTTGTAACTTTTGTATAAACATCAGTGTGAGGGACGAGTGTAAGCTTTCCGTCTAATACTCCCTCGATGTTCCCTGTCCTAGTGGCATTATACACCGCATCTGCGGACGGAAGGTTTCCAGGATCTATGGAATTGTCCAATTCTGAAGAAGGATTGCCGACTGTATGTACAAGATTTTCTTGCTTTTGTTCTTGTTCTTGTTCTTGTTCTTGTTGTTGTCGTCGTTTTTCTTCTTGTTCTGAGTCTCGTTGCATATCTCGTCGTCTATCTCGTTGTACGTTTGCTTGCTCTTCTGCTTGCCTTTCTTGTTCTTCTCGTTCGAGCTGTCTCTGTCGTTTCCCTTGTGCTTGTGCTTGTGCTCGTGCTTGTGCTTGTACTTGTGCTCCTCGTTTTCCTTGTACTTGTGCTTGTGCTTGTACTTGTGCTCGTCGTTTTCCTTGTACTTGTGCTTGTGCTTGTGCTTGTGCTCGTCGTTTTCCTTGTACTTGTGCTTGTTCTCTTTGTTTTTCTCGTTCTTCTGCTTGTTTTTTAAACGTTGGCTTGTTTGATTTACCATTGAGTCGGTTCAGACCGTTTACACTGTATCCGTTAGCAACCAGGTTCATCAGTTCTCTCGTCATATTGTTCATCTTGTTTCGCGTCCTCTCCGGGGAGCCGGAGGCGTCGTCGCTGACATTGTTACTTTGAGGACCTGAAGCGCGAGTACGATCACCGTCTACGAAAAAACCCGTTATGTTGTTTGCGACGACCTGTAGATACGCGTGTAGCAGTGGTCCTTCGATGACATTGTCGTCTTTGATATCAGATGCATACGTTACATCCAACAGAGTGAGCTGAGACGCATCTCTATTCTTATCAGCAGTACGAATAGTCAGAGACTTGTTGCCCCTTTGATCATCCCCTTGAAAAAAATCCAACGGAAGCCGTCCATCCTTATCAAACTTGGCCTCCAGTTTCGGGTTCAGACCATTCAACATCGTTTGCAATCCGTGGGGAACGGTGCGCACGCCACCAATTGCGACGTCTTCGACATAATAATCTTCGGTGTTCGCGTTCTCTGGTCTATACGGATATGATTTCGCGTTCACGTTCGCGTTACTTTTTATGTCGAGCATGTTCCTTCGACGCTGTGTACGATTCGGTCCTTCGTCACGTTGTTGAGGCATCGGTGCTCTCGTTTATCAATCCGCACATTATTTTTTTTCGTTCGGGCATGTGTCCACCTTGGTTTCGACGAGCAATGCGGCCTTAATCGTCGCGACATGCCGTGTCAAAGTGCTCGCGCTCACTTTGAAGCACCGCACGAATGTATCGGGGGTCACGTCGAGGACTTTCCCCTCCTGGCACGCCAACAACACGATCGCCATGGCGAAGCGCTCGGGGTCGTTGCTCCTCACCAGGTCGTGGGCGTGCGCCACCTTTTGGATTGCCAGACACCGCTTCTTGATCTCCCACTTTTGGTGAGGCTCGACCACCGTCTGGAGCACGCGCGAGAGCGTGTCCGACGTGTCTCCTCCCGCGTGTGACAGGCGCGAAAATTCTCGTTTGAGCGGCCCGGTCGTTTCTTTGATGCTGCGATTCACCAACTTGCGCGCCGTCGTGAACTGTTGTTCGGTGACGTCGAATCCGCGACATACTTCCGTCACAGATCGAGCCGATTTCTCGCGCGACGCGTAAAAAGCGCAGACCGCCATCGCCGCCCTCTTGGTCGCGTCCTTGACCTGCTTGGACGCCCGAAAGTTCGAATACATGCGCGCGGCGGTGTTCCGCACATCGTCGACCAGGTTCAGGAATTGGGACTGCATTGCGGCGTTCATGGTTTCGAGATCGTTCCGTATCGAACGCTCGCGACCCTCTACCGCAGTCCGCTGCTGAACGCGACGCACCGTCGAAAAAACGACCTTGGACGAGGCGTGGTCGCCTTTTGTTTCGGGTCCTTGTCGTTGTCCCTGTCCTTGTCCGTTCACGGAACTTCCTATCACGCTGGACAGTTTTGGAGCACCCGCCACTCCGGGGAAGGCTTCGCCGATGGCGGAGGCGAAAGAGGCGGCGTCACGGCGATTAGCGAACGCCGCCGCGATGTTTTCGAAAGTGCTGGTCGCGCCCCCGCACCGGTTGCCCGTGTCGGGCTGGTCCTCGAACGATCGCCACTCCGGCCCGTAGTCCAACACGGTGTTGTCCAATACCAGCCCGCAGTCGATGCACGTGACGTCGCCGTCGCAGATCGTGTTTCGAAGACTGCCGCACTCGCGACAGCGCGTTTCGGGCGCCTGGTGGTGATAGCGCATCCGCTGCATACGTTTCGTGTGTGTTGTATGTCGTGCGTTTCGTGTGTTTCGTGTTTTGTTCGGTTCGAAGACGAGGAACTAACACAAAGAAAGGACACGCGCGCGAACACACACACACACACACTCAGAACCGGAGTTAGTTTAGAACTAATAAATTTAAATAGCCGAATAATAAATAAAGAGGGACATAAGAGAGAAGGCGCGCGCCATTCGGATCATAGACGATCAGTGTGACGCGATATGTCGACCTACAAAGAGCTCCTGTACGATGGCCCCATTTCCCGGGTCAAAGGCATCCAGTTCTGCATCCTGTCCCCCGACGACATTGTCAAGAGGAGCGTGGTCGAGGTCACGCGCAACGCGTCCTACTCGGGTAACGAGCCCGATGTGAACGGCCTGTACGACTCGCGCATGGGAGTGGTGGACCACGGCAAGCTCTGTCGCACGTGCCTCCAGAAGCGCGAGTTCTGCCCGGGCCACTTCGGGCACCTGGTGCTGGCGAAGCCCGTGTTCTACGTGCAGTTCATGGACGTGGTGCGTAAGCTCCTGCGCTGCGTGTGTTTCCGTTGCTCGAAAGCGCTGGTGGACCCCGAGGCGCCGGCCATCCGCTCCATCCTGCGCCGCAATTGCACGCGCCAGAAGCGCTGGGAGGCCATGCACAAGGAGTGCGCCAAGGTGAAGAGGTGCGAGTCGTGCGGAGCCAAGCAGCCAGACCGCATTATCGAGACGGAGCAGAAGAAGATGAAGCTGGAGTGGCGCGACAGCAGCAACACGGCCACTTCGGAGCTGGTGATGAACGCGGAGGACGTGCTACGCGTCTTTCGCCGCATCACCGAGGAGGACGCCGAGGTGCTCGGGTTTTCGAGCCGCTTCAACCGTCCGGAGTGGATGATCTGCACGGTCCTCCCCGTGCCCCCGCCGTCGATGCGCCCCTCGGTGCGCAGCGACACCGGCCAGCGCTCCGAGGACGACCTCACCCACATCCTGAGCGACATCGTCAAGTTCAACGCGCTACTGGCCGCCAAGATAGAGAAGGGCGCCAGCTACGAGACCGTCGACATCCACGCCATCGTGCTGCAGTATCACGTGTCCACGCTGGTCGACAACTCGGTGCCCACCATGTACGCCACCTCCAAGGACCGCACCGGGCGCACGCTGCGCACGCTGGTCGACCGCCTCAAGAGCAAGGAAGGCCGCATCAGGGGCAACCTCATGGGCAAGCGCGTCGACTTTTCGGCCAGGACCGTCATCACGCCCGACCCCAACCTGTCCATCGACGAGCTGGGCGTCCCCCTCCAGATCGCCACCAACCTGACCTTCCCCGAGATCGTCAGTCGCGGCAACTTTGACCGCATGCGCCAACTGGTCCGCAATGGTCCGGACGTACACCCCGGCGCCAAGAACGTGCGCAAGACGCACCAGGGCATGCGCACCATCAGGCTCAAGGGCAACGACACTTCCGCGATAGAGGCCGAACTCGAACTGGGCGACGTCGTGGAGAGGCACCTCCAGAACGGCGACTACGTGCTCTTCAACCGCCAGCCCTCGCTGCACAAGATGTCGATGATGGCGCACCGGGTGCGCGTCATGCCCCACAAGACTTTCCGTCTCAACGTGTGCGTGTGCGCCAGCTACAACGCCGATTTCGACGGTGACGAGATGAACATGCACCTCCCGCAGTCTCTCCAGACGCACGAGGAGATCAAACACCTGGCCGCGGTGCCTCTCCACATCATCAGCCCCCGAAACAGCAAGCCCATCGTGACCATCGCGCAGGACGTGCTCCTGGGCGTCTTCCGCATGACGCTTCCGGACGTGCGCGTCGGTCGCCGTCAGTTCATGAACCTGACGTGCAGCAACAATCTGTATCACTGCCGCGTGCCCGAACCGTTGACGGACGCTGGGGGTTATCTGACGGGACACGACCTTCTGTCGACCGTTATACCCGCCAACACCAACCACCGGGGCAGGTTGGGCGACCCGGACGAGGGCGACGAGTCCAAGCGCGTCATCGTGAGAGACGGCCGAGTGTTACAGGGCTCGATGCGGTCTTCGGCGTACGACATGGCCTCGCGCGGCCTGGTGCACTCGATCTTCAACGACAAGGGGCCGGACGCGGTGACCGCCTTTCTGAACAACACCCAGAAGCTGGCGTGCGACTGGCTGGTGCTGTCGGGCTTCAGCGTGGGCGTGTCGGACCTGGTGTTGGAGGAGGCGTCCAAGCGCAAGCTCAAGTGGGCGATCGAGCAGATGAAGGCGGACGTGTACTCGGTCATCCGGGAGGTGCACAACGACCGGTTCGAGAACAAGGGCACCGGCAAGAACGCGGATTTTCTCGAGAAGAGCATCAGCGACGTGATCAGCAAGTGGAACAAGGAGCTCCAGAACACGTCGATGGCCACCTTCGGCGCGCACAACAACCGCATGATCAACATGATCAAGGAGTACGGCGCGGGCTCGAAGGGCTCGATCATCAACTTCGGCCAGATGGTGGCGTCGGTGGGGCAGCAGATGGTCGACAACCGCCGCGTCATCGACGGTTTCGACGGACGCACGCTCCCCCACTTCACCAAATTCGACGACGGCCCGAACAGTCGCGGCTTCGTCGAAAACTCGTTCATAGGCGGCCTGACGCCGACCGAGTTCTTCTTCCACTCGATGGGAGGGCGGATCGGTCTGATCGACACGGCGGTCCGATCGGTGACCTGGGACACCCCCGTCTTCCTCTTGCACAACGGCGAACGCGTGCACGTCCGGCTCGGGGAGTGGATCGACGCTCGGTTCGAGACCGCCGAACGTCAGGGCGTCACCGTGCGGCGCTATCCCGACGCCCTGGACATGGAGGTGCTCGAGTTGGACGCGGCCAAGGACGACGTGTCCGTGCCCACGATCGACGCCTCCGGTATCGCGAGTTGGGGGAAGTTGACGGCGGTGACGCGCCACGACCCCGGTGCCCGTCTGTTCGAGGTGAGGACCGAGTCCGGGCGGGAGGTGAAGGTGGCCGACAGCGAGTCGTTGCTGGTGTGGCGCGAGGAGACGCGCACGTTCGAGAGGACGCAATCCCGCGACGTCGTGGTGGGGGACTACCTCCCCGTGGTCGTCGAGCTGCTTTCGGAACCTTTTTTGTCGTTTCGCGGGAGCGTGGCACACCTGGCCGGCCGAGAGCAGCGCAACGACGCGGTGTTGGACCCTGTGGTGTCGATCGAGGAGTTGGGCGTCGAGGGCCACCCCAAGCTGTACGACGTGACAGTGCCTTCGACGCTGAACTTCGTGCTGGCCAACGGTCTGGGCGTGCGGGACACGAGCGAGACGGGGTATCTCCAGCGCAAGTTGGTCAAGAGCATGGAGGACTGCAAGGTGAATCACGACATGACGGTGCGGAACGCGGCGGGTCACATCGTGCAGTTCGTGTATGGCGAGGACGGAGCGGACGCGGCCAAGATCGAGTATCACTCGCTTCCGTACATGGAGATGGACGACGCGGAAATGCAGCGCACGTTCCTGCTGGCGACGAGCGCCGAGTTGCGTCCGCACGTTCAGCCGGAAGTGCTCGAGGCCGTCTCGGGAAAGGAAGAGGCCGCGTTCAGGAGCGCGATGGAGGCGCACTACGCGCGTTTGCGCGAGGACCGGAGGTTCGTGGTGCTGAACGTGCACCGCGGCAAGCGCGAGACGCGCGTGCTGTTTCCGGTGCACCTGGCGCGCATCGTCGAGAACACGGCGCAACTGGTGGACAAGTACGGCATGGGCGCGCACCCGACGGACCTCGACCCGATGTACGTCCTGCGCCAGATCGACGCCCTGGAGCGCGACCTCGTCATCGGACGCGAGCACGCACCGATCCCGCTTTTTGGCGTGCTGCTCCGCTGTTTTTTGTCGCCCAAGCCGCTCGTCTTCAAGCACCGCCTCAGCAGGGTGGCGTTCGACCGCGTGCTCCAGATAGTGCGCGCCACCTTCGTGGCCTCCCTGGCGCAGCCCGGTGAAGTGGTCGGGATAACGGCGGCTCAGAGTATAGGCGAACCCACGACGCAGCTTAGTCAAGAGTCGTCGGCTCGTGTTTTGGTCAAGGAGAGCACAGGCATGTACTCTGGTGCGATCGGCCGCTTCGTCGACGATGTCCTCGAGGCGAACAGAGACAGGGTCGTGGACCTGGGTGGCTCGAGCGTCGTGTACGACCTGCCGGTCGACCATCCCGAACAAGACATCTTCATCGTGGGTGTGAGCAACGAGGAGAAAACCTCCTGGAAGCGCATCAGCCAGGTCAGCCGTCATCCCGCGAACGGTGGCATGGTACGCATCCATACCAGGAGTGGAAAATCCACCTGTGCCACGTTGTCCCACTCCTTCCTCAAGAGGACCACTGACAGCATAGAACCCGTCAAGGGTTACGACCTCAAGGTGGGCGATCGTGTACCCGTCGCCAGGCATATTCCGGTCGTCCAGGACCCGCTGCAGACCATCACCATCGGAGATGTGACATCTCCGCTGACACGCGACCTGGGATGGTTCTTCGGCGTGTACCTCGCGGACGGTTGCATCACCAGGAACACCATCCATGTCTCCAAGGTCATCCCGGAGTACCAAGAGAAGTTGCGGTCCATCATCTCGGGCGTGTTTGGAGAAACCATGACACAAATCCCGAAGCATCAACAAAGTGATGTGATGCTCAATGGATGGGACATGAGCCAGTACCCTGGCATGGACAACCACTTCACGCACGTTGCCTTGGCAGCTTTTCTGGTGGATCACTTTCGGCAAGGTTCGTTACAGAAGCGCGTGCCCGCCTTCGTCTATGCCAGCAACCTGGAGTTCATCCGCGGCGTGATAGGGGGCTATTTTGACGGAGATGGCAACGTTGGCACTGGCACTGGTACCGGCAAGAGCACTGTGCGCAGCGCGTCGGTTTCAGAGGAGCTGACCGAAGACTTCATCCTTCTCCTGGCGTACGTGGGCATCTTCGCGACCAAATGCCGTGAGCGTCACGTGAAGGAAGTGGCGCGCAACGACCTACACACCGTCCAAGTTTTGCGCAAGCACGCACGCAAGTTCAAGGAGGAGGTGGGCTTCGTGGTCAGGTCCAAGGCGGATGCGTTGGACGCCCTGGTGGCGTACGTAGAACGCGACGACGACGACGTGCACAGCCTTCGCGAGGATATCGACATGGTCCCGGAGCTGGGTAACACCATCACCGCGGTGGGTAAGGCGCTGGAGCTCGAGGGTCAGAGCCGCCTTTACGGCCGATTCGCCAAGAAGGAAGCCATCGGCCGCGAGACGCTGCGCAAGTTCATCCACACTTTCGAGGAAGGCGCTTTTGTCAAGGCGGTCCAAGCTGACGAAGCGCACAGCGAAAACGCAGCCAAGATAGCCGCTCTGCAGCACCTGCACGACACTGCTCGGCCCAACGCCCGGAACGTAATCTCAATCCCCAAGGACAACGGAAAGATGATCTCCGAACTGGGGAGCAGCGTGAAGAAAAGCAGCGGTCTTTCCCAATGGGCCAACCTGGATGTTATCGGTAAGCCGACCCTTGCTCGCATCATCGCCCAAGTCACCGAGGCCAACGACGCCAAGCGCGCGCGCGATAGGGCCGCAGTGGACGCAGTCGAGCCGCACTTGGCCATCCTGCGCCAGGCCGCCGAGTCCGACGTGGTCTGGGACGAGATCGTGAAGCTGGAGCGGCTGGACGACCCCGGGGAGATGGTCTACGACTTCACCGTGCCCGGCAACGACTCCTTCATGGTGGACTGCGGCGTGCTGGTGCACAACACGCTGAATTCCGTGCACTACGACGAGGAGCTGCTGCTGTACGTGGACGGCAAACTGGAGCGCACCAAGATCGGCGACTTCACGCACCGTATCATGGATAGTGCGGACCCCTCGGCCAAAGAGAAGCACGCACATGATGCCCACTTTGCTTGGGTGCGTGATCAGGACGTCAAGGTGATCGCGGTCGATGAGCACGGAAAGGTTGACTGGCAAACCGTCGAGGCTGTCACTCACCATCCCGTGGTCAACGAAGACGGCAGTGGCACTCTTTTGCACGTGCGCACTCGCACCGGACGCACCCTCACGGCCACCAGGGGAAGGTCATTCCTGAAGCGCGTGAACAACAAGATCGTGGCTCTCAACGGCTCCGACCTGCGCGTAGGGGACCGCATACCCGTGAGCACTGTGCTTCTCACTCGGGACGTTGCTGCCATCGACTACCTGCGCGTCGAAGACTACCTGCCACCCACCGACTGGCTGTACATGAGCCACGTCGAGCGCGCGTTGGCCGTCAAAGCGGAAGGCGAGCGACAGTGGTTCGGTGGTCTGGCGGAGCGTGGCATTTTCGTGCCGTACAAGCGTAGCGACTCGGTCAACGTGGCCTTCGTCGGCACGCCGAGATTGGCTCCGACACGGCGGGACAACTCGCGCCCGGGTCACGTGTACCCGGCAAACATCTCCAAGTGTGACTCCGTAGCGCACATACCCGAGCGCATCCCCCTGGACGAGGACTTCGGTTGGCTGGTGGGTGCGTATCTGTCCGAGGGCTGCATCGCGGTGGGCGCCAACAAGAAGGGCGCCCCGGAGCGTCCGTACGCCGTGCTGATCTGCAACATGCAGCCTGAGTTCAAGCTGCGCTTCGAGCGTTTTTGCGAGCGCTACACCATCAGCTACCATATTGACGCGGGTACGCGCCTGATGAAGAGCGGCAACCGCTCGCCCACGGTGTCACTGCGGATGCACAACCTGCTACTCGGCGAGCTGTTCATCAAGATGTTCGGCAACGGCGCCGCGAATAAGCGCGTGGACCCGACTCTCTTCGGCGCGCCCGACGCTTTCCTACTTGCCCTGCTGGACGGCTATTGGTCGGGTGACGGTTCCGTGAGCAAGGGTGGCCAAAGTATGTCGGCTTACTCGGCGAGTGGCCCTCTTCTCGTCGACATCCAGCAGATCATGGTCCGTTTCGGCATCATGACATCTTTGCACCAAACGAGCGAGTATGTCCACCAATACAACCAGGAGAGGTTCGACAGCACGACTCGTGGACACACGCTGTCTGTGCCAGCGGTAGGGCGCTCTCGCTTCCGCGAACTGATCGATCTGTGCGTGGCGTCAAAGAGGCGTCGTCTCGAGCTCAGCATTACGGACATGACGCACGCGGTATACGATATCGTGCCCGACATCGAACTGTCAACGGGCCACCACTCTAAGGTCAGTCGAGCGCGCATCCCTTACATGCTACAAGGCGCTGAGACCGACGAGGACCGCCAAGTGTTGCAGCACGTCCTGGACGAGACCATCTTTTACGACGAGGTGTTGTCCATCGAGGAGGTGCCCAACGCAGGCCACGACCGGGTGTACGACCTAACGGTGGCGAACTTTCACACGTTCGGCCTGGTGAATGGCATCCTCACGAGTAATACTTTTCATCTTAGCGGCGTGTCCAGCGCGTCGGGCACGATCACCCAGGGCGTGCCCCGTCTGCGCGAGCTCTTCCACGTCAGCAACACCAAGACGCCGCGCATGGAGATATACGCCAAGCCCGAGTACGCGCTGGACATGGAGCGCGTGATGGGCATCATGAACAGCATCCAGACCGCGCGCTTCCGGGAGCTGGTCAAGAGCTCGTGCGTCTACTACGACCCCCACGACGACCCAGACCGCACGCTCATCCCCGAGGACAGGGACATTCTCCGCATGCACGCCGCCTATGCCGACCTGGTCGGCTCGTGTGACCGCCGCAAGAGCCCCTGGCTCCTCCGCTTCGAGTTCGACCGCATGCGCATGCTCGAGAAGCAGGTCTACTTCTCCGACATCAACCTCGCGCTCCAGGACCACTACAAGGACGACACCCTCACCTGCATCTTCAGCGACGACAACTCGGCCCGCCTGGTCTGCCGCGCCCGCCTCCTCGTCCCCGAAGGCATGGACCGCAACGACATCCTGACCGACGTGCTCGCGCTCGAGCAGGGCATCCTCGAGGGGCTGGTCATCAAGGGCGTGCGCGACATCGAAAAGGCGGTGCTCGATGCACCCAAGGACGAACAAATGTCGTACGACGAGGTGAGCGGGGGCTTCGTCAAACGTCGCGAATGGCGCATCATCACCGACGGCTCGAACATGGTCGAGGTCATGGCCAACCCTTACGTCGACTACCCCCGCACCAAGACCAACAACGTGACCGAGGTGCTGGCGGTACTGGGCGTCGAGGCCGCGCGCGCCGCGCTCTTCGACGAGCTCCAGTCCGTCATGTGGATGTCGGACAGCGAGAACGTCAACTACCGTCACATGGCGCTCCTGGTGGACACCATGACCAACCGCGGCAACCTCATCCCCATCGACCGCCACGGGATCAAGAAGGGCGACATCGGCCCCCTCGCCAAGTGCTCTTTCGAAGAGACCGACGAGATGCTCATCCGCGCTGGAGTGTTCTGCGAGCTGGACAAGATCAACGGCGTATCGGCCAACATCATGTTGGGCCAGGTGCCTCCGTGCGGCACGGGCGAGGGCGACATCATCATGGACACCGAGGCGCTGATGGGCATCGACCGCTCGGTGCTGGACGACGCCTACATGCCCTCTGTCGTCGTACCGGACGGAGTCGACGAAGAAGAGTACGGCGAGCAACAAGACCAGCTGACCGCCGAAGCGGTCCGGCTTCCAGAGCCCGACCGCAACCTGGTCCCCAAGGAGCAGGACGACATCATCCTGGTCTGAACTGATACATTCCGTCCGTACGTGCGTCCGCCGATTCGTGTTTAGAGTTTTCGGGTTTTCTTTGTAATATCACTTTCGCGTCTGTTCGAGTGTTCGAGTGTCCAGCATAAACGTGAGAAACGAACCATAAATAATAAAAAAGAATATAATCAGGCTCGGTTCGACCTGGTCCTTCGAGAGGATGTTCCCGGATGTCATCATGCACAGCATGGACCAGCTGACGGAAGAAGAGAGGGGTCGATTCGACATCTACGGATGCTCGAAGCTATTGCCGGAATTTTCGAGCATGGAGAAGATGATCAAGGAGCCGATTCAGAGTCAGGCTCTCTTAGCGGACGTCGTGTGCGTGGCGAATGCACACGATGCCGCTTGGAACGAGCGTCAACTTCAGGACGTTCGGGCGGAGTTTCCTCACGGAAACGTCACCGATAACGTCACCGGAGTGGGGAACATGGCCTACCTCGCGACGTCGGACAGAGTCCCGGAGAGGTACAGAGGAGAGTGGCGGACCATCGCTCGAGCGTACCAATTGAAATCGGAGCGGGTACTGTGGAAAAGGAACGAACGGAGAGAGCGAGCGAAATACGTGTGTGTTATTCGGATGCGTTTCAGGATCTTTTTTGGCCTGCTCGATAGCATGGATCGTTTCGGGTTGGCGATGAACCCAACCACCGCTCCCGTTCTATTCTGTTCTGTTCTGTTCTGTTCTGTTCTTTTTTGCTTTTATTTATTTCAAATTTCCTTTTGTTGGTCGCTAGAAACGAGATGCATGTCGATGATCGCTTCCTGGGGTGGCGAAGCTGAGGACGTGCGACATGTCGTAGTCGTAGTCGTAGTCGTAGTCGTTGTCGTTGTCGTTGTCGTTGTTGTCGTCTGCATCTGCATGTGCATCGTTCACTCACTAAAAATAAAAAAAAAATACATTTCAAAATCGGCAAGACAGACAAACACCATGCCGGTGACGTCAGACGATGTAAAACGGCGCATTCGAATCGTGTCCAGAGCCTGTACACTCGGACTCATCGGAATCAGTGGGTGTGCCGTACACCACGCTATCACCGATTGGCGCGTAACCAAACTCGTGACGCACGCCGCTCTCGGGTTGTTTGTGGTGCCCTCCATTTTGATCGGCGGTACTCTTTGGTTCGTCTGTGGCAATCTGCACATCCAGATGGACGTCGATTTCGGAGACGGTAGTGCCGCAGACGCTAGAGATTTTACGGGTGTGACGTCCAGTCAAGCCGCCAGGTCGTTCAATCGACAAAAAGCGGATGCCATCGCCAGAGTGCTGCGAGGTTTGATCGACGATGACGACGACGACGTCATGCACCGATGTAATGAAACACCGGAGGAGTGTTCGATTTGTTTCGATTATCTGACGCCCTTCGAAAAACCTATCCGCGTCGAGATCGAGCCTTATTCCGACGAAAACGACGACTACCGCGTACGTCTGAACATACACACAGTCCGATGCGATACGACGCCGATGTTACCGCGAACACGAAAGATGAACATGTATCGTTGTCCGCGGTGTAAACACGCGATCCACGCGACTTGCGCTTCCGAGATGATTTTGATAGGCGGAAAATGTAGTTGTCCTACATGTGCACTGGCCATCGCGTCGGAGTGATGCGTCGTGTGATGCGTCGTGTGATGTCGTGCGAGGTAGTGGACGGTCTTAGACCGCGCGTATTCCCGCGCTCCAGAAAGCACGCGTAAAATGCGCGGCATAATAAAAATAGAAAATACCATTCCGATGATCACTCGTACAAAGAAAGAAGAGAAAGAAGAGAAAAAAGAGAAACCCACCGATGACGCGCTGTCTAAATGCTTGTCTCTGTACGAGCAGCTGACCGGGATCGGTCGCGAAAACGTGTCGTCGGAAGGCAAAGGAAGGGTGGCCGACCACGTGTGGGAAGACCTGGGCCATTATTTCATCGACTCCTGCGCGTACCAGGCTCTGAAGGACATGTGCGAAGCGAGCGAAGACGCACGCCGCATTTTTTCGGCGGAGCTTCAAGACATGTGCCATCCACATCGCGACACCGTACTTTACGACGACCTGAAGAGTGCCACGTTCAGGTCTCGGGGTAAAGCTCTGATGAGCCACTTTCGAGATCGCGTGCCATTCGTGGGCGTCGGAGAAGAGGGAGGGTTAGAGATAGCAGAGCGCGCGGTTTGGTTTTTAGACGACGGATTTTGTGTGGGAAGTTTACACAAGTCCGTCGAACGCGCCTTGGTGGAAGAGGTCGGTCATCGAGGAAGGGTCCTGAGCGTATCGTACGACGACCTGGTGCGCGACAGACGCGTTTTGAGATCAGGATCAGCGGGTGTCATCGTGACAAACGTTATTGTACCTTCTCACGACGACGTATGGTTCACCAAAAAATTGGTAAAAGTCATAACGGACGACAAGAAAAACCATCCTTGCGACTCGGACACTTCTGAAGTTTCGACGGTGTACGTTCTTATCAGTCGGACGGAAGACGTGCGGGAAGTCACCGAACGCTTCCTGGATAAACACGTTAAGCATACGTATCACGTCTCGACGTCCGGCACGTTCGAAGCGCGCGATCGAGACGGTGTCGTGTCCTATCTGACCGAAAATACGGGCGTGCACGTCAAGCTATTTACCATATTGGAACGGTTAGGCAAGCAGATAATGAAGTCCTTGAAGGGAAGAGACGACGCGTCCGCAGGATCCGGCGAGTCGGATGAGTCCAAAGGATTTTTCATTTTCCTGCAATCGATATTGCCCTATTTGAGGAATGACGTCCATTGTGGAAAGATCTTCGGTGACCTGGTGGGCAAAATGGACTGTAACCACGTGTTTTTCAACGCCTTGAGAAATATGTAGGATTGACCACGGTATGAAGATAAGTTTATTCTTATCCTTATACATCTGAACTCGTTCTGTATATAGCAGAGCAGCGACTCACGCGGATATAACGTCGCGTTTCAGCGTCTCTCCTCCGACGCGACTGGTCATGTCCAGGCGCACGATCATGGATTTCGGGAGCGGAGGGGCTCCGGCCACGCTCCTGAACGTGGACATGGCATGTCCGCGACGCGACAGCAGGACGTCGCCCCGGAACCCGGGCTCGCTGTACGCCACGAGCGTATAGCCCGGACGCACCTCGTAGCTTCCGATCACGCCGTCTAAGAAAGCCGATGTCGAAGCACCCGATGTCGAAGCACCCGATGTCGAAGCACCCGATGTCGAAGCACCCGATGTCGAAGCACCCGATGTCGAAGCACCCGATGTCGAAGCGACGTCCAGATCGGGGTACTGTCCGATCTGGAAGCAAGCGCTCGCTCCCCTGTAGTCATTCGCGTCGGTGAACAGCACCGGACACCCGATGTCCGCTCTACGCTGGGGCGTCCCTTTTTTGAACAGTCCGCTCAATGTCTCGTCGGATTCCGTCTTTCCAGTTCGATACCCGCAATTTTTACCAGTCGTCTCAGCCTCTTCGTTTGTTCCACGTCTCGTGGCGGCTCTCCATGCGATGGGCACCGTTATCGCCACGGCGATAGCGACCGCCAAGACCAACCCAAAAACCAATAGCACGTGAGTCATTGAGGGCGGCTGCTGTTGCTGCGGCGACATATTGATTGTCTCGTTTTTTTGTCGAGATTATTATATACCGCGAAAGGAATACCCAAAGTACGCCGCGATACTGACATGAATCCGTACAGCGTGTTGATGCTCACGCCCGGGGCGTTCACTCTCGACGACCTCAAAAAGAACTATCGCCGCCTCGCGTCGCAGCTCCACCCCGGGAGGTGCCGGCTCTCGAAGAAGGATGCCGACGACGTGTTGGCCATGTTGACAAAGTGTTATAGGACGCTCATGGACGATTATACGGCCCGTGTACAGACGTCATCGACCACGAAGAACATGGGAACTTTACCCGAACTGGTCATGCCTTCTACGTCGCGAGCGTCTACCGCAGATGTGGCGTCATCTTCGTCGTCTTCTTCGTCATCGACGGATGTATGTCGACCGCCGAAACAACAGAGACCGTCGAGATCTAAATCACCCGTCGCGTCCACGTCGGATGACCGCGCGCGAGAGATGGCCAAAAAGTTCAACATGGCGCGATTCAACGAGGTGTTTGACAAGAACCGTACGCCCTCCGTGTACGACAAGGGATACCTCGAATGGTTAAACGGCAAAGAAGCCGAAGAAAAGGACGGCGACTCCGCACCCAAAGCCTGCGACGAACAGGTGATTCACGACCCAGAACCGGTCACTTTCTTGAAGTGTAGGAACATGACGTACACCGAGATCGGCGTGGACGACGTGAACGACTTCAGCAAGATCAACGACTACGGTCCCCGGAACTCGATCAAATACAGCGACCTGAGACAGGCGCACAGCGCGCGGAACAATATGATCGACGCGCGGCTCGTCAAGGAGTTCAAGGAACAGAACAAGACCCTGGAAGACTTGAAAGCGGAACGCGCCAGCAAAGAGAGCATCACCCTGACGCCCGCTCAGGAGGTGGCGTTGGCAGAGAGACGGATCAAAGCCGCGCAACGAGAGAAACAACGCGAGCGGTCCATCGAGACCCAGGACCAGTTCTCGGCGAAGCAGTTCAACAGGGCGCACGCCAGCATGTTCTCCGGGAGGTGATGAATCGAGGTATTTCGAAATCACGAAGATGCACAAACTGCGAGCCGCACGTACGCCAACGCGCAAGCCAATACGACGCAGTCCACTCGGTCGGACCGACCGTCTGGCATATCCGCTACACTCGAGTGTTCGACTTCGCACAATTGTTCGACCAACGTAGAAAAGTGCGCGTCGGAAGGACTCCGCAAACAAACGACGCCTTTACGTAGACCCCCTTTTTTGGTGCGTAAAGCGGGAGAGTTCGAATCAGATAACTCGCGCACGACGTCTAGCACGACGTGCAGGAAGACGTGCAGTCCTTTTTCGAGTAACACGCGCGGAACTTTGAAGCCGTGCAAGTCGCTCAGGCGACGTATGCGTAGAAGTCGTGAGAGCAGTCGTCTGACACCGTCCTTTTCTTGGTGGCCGTGGTTTTCTTGTTCTTCTTGTTCTTGCCTATTGTAATGCATCGAATCCATCGGAGGACACATGTTGACGTGTAGGAAGCGACTGGTCAGGGAGTCGTCCAACCTGCTTTTCGAGAGGCTGCAGAACACGAACAGAGTTGTCGAGCTCGCTTTGTCGACCGTCTTTCTGAGAGCCCACAGACACGTGCTGCTAAGGAGGTCCGCACGTAAAACAACGACGATGCGTTTACCTCGAGTCACGGCGCGCGTGGCGCTGACCTCGAGAAGGAACGCGTGTATGCCGTCCATCACCCGAAGGTTCTCGGAGACGTCGACGATGATCCCTCTAGGCGCCGAAGTGTACGTCACGTCCAGATTCCGCCTGACGTTGTCGCAATTGGTTACGATGACGCGATGAGTGTGCGAATGAGTGTGTGAATGAGCGTGTCGACGTCCCAGGATATGGAAAACGGCGCGCGCGTGAAGGTGGGAGTCCTTAGAGAACAACACGACGTGGGGGAGGTCGTCGTGGAGTCTTCTGTCGTCGTCTCCATCGAACAGGGACAAGAAGGACGCGGCGAGAGGGCGCACACTGAGTTCGAGCGCGGTACGTTGAGCCGCCATCTTGCTCTACTGAATTGTCAGAGACAACGGCGACGACCCACGCGAGCCTTATACTCTATTCATAAACATGTATACTCGCGGCTAAACGGTCTGAAGCGCTAGGCCTGATACAGTCTGTCCATTCAAAAATGAAACCACCTATCTCCCGTCTGCAAAAGTTCGATCCTCTTAGGCCGTGTCTCACTACGATTTGAGACTGGAAACAGTGTGGGAATAGTGTAGATTTCTCTGTAAAACACTCTATCAAAAGGACGTCCTGTTGCAACGAACAGGTTGCTATTGACATTATTT
>Ga0306899_1000318_pt1 | contig 26845 bp, 22 predicted proteins | sample AntRauMFilla3764_FD_190407 | JGI IMG/M metagenome (GOLD analysis project Ga0306899, IMG submission 190407) | Saline lake microbial communities from Rauer Islands, Antarctica - Metagenome Filla 3 #764 (v2) (version 2) | ecosystem: Environmental > Aquatic > Non-marine Saline and Alkaline > Saline ... | reverse complement strand
AAGGACTAAAAGGACCCCCATATTTTTTAGCAACCATAACAAACCAGTCTGAATTACGCCTGAATTACGAATCTTACGCTCTCTTTTCCGCATTTTTGGGGCACGGAAGCAATTTCGGGCGAAATGGCCCTGAAACCCCGATGATCAATAGGGTTGAGGGATTTTTTGCATCAAAAATGAGATTTTCTCTGGACTTACAATTATGAATTGAGTCGATTTTTAAGGTATTGGAAGGCAGACGATTTGGAAGGAAATAAGTAAAACTATAATTTTAGGGCGGTTTGAACTGGGATGGAATGGTTTGGGCCGCCTCACCCCGCTTTTACAAGCGAGGCTACGGCTTGGTGGCCTCAGAACTCTGTTCTGGGGTGGGTTTGAACTGAGATGGAATTGTTTGGGCTGCCTCACCCCGCTTTTACAAGCGAGGCTACGGCTTGGTGGCCTCAGAGCTCTGTTCTGGGGTGGGTTTGAACTGGGACGGAAGTTTTGAGCCGCCTCACCCCGCTTTTACAAGCGAGGCTACTGGATAACTTGTCCACCAAATTGACGGGAAATAACTCATTGCCTAAAAAGTTGGTGAACAATGCACGGCTAGGGATCGATCCATTTACCGTGTTCCTTGATCAGATCGATCAGGCGGGCCAGGGCTTCAGCCGCGGGCACGTTATATTTCACGCACTCTTTGCCGACGTAGAGGTTAATTTTAGCGGGAGCGCCGCCGACGTAGCCGAAATCGGCGTCGGCCATCTCGCCGGGGCCGTTGACGATGCAGCCCATGATGGCGATAGTCACGCCTTTGAGATGATTGGTGCGCGAGCGGATGCGTTGGGTAACTTCCTGCAGGTCGAAGAGGGTGCGGCCGCAGCTCGGGCAGGCGATAAACTCGGTTTTGGAGATTCTTGCCCGAGCGCCTTGGAGGATGTTGTAGGTGAGGGTGGTGGCTTTTTCCAGGAGTGGCTCCGTTTCGATGCTGAGGACATCGCCGATGCCATCGCAGAGGAGTGCGCCGGAGTGGATACTGCTCTCGAGTAGGCGGTCCGAGTAATAATCCTTCGGTGCCAGTGTATTGCCCGCTGTGTTGCGGATCCAGATGGGTGCATCGGGCAGGAAGTTCTTCGCCACTTCCGTCAGTGTGCGATACTGGCCGAGTGGATGGGTCGTATCCAAATTTCCTATCCCGTTGGGTGCGCGCTTGCGCGTCGGCAGTGTGTTGTGATTAGGGTCCGCTCCGTCCTTCGACCCGCTAAGGGTCTCCTGCCCAGGGGCACCGGCAAAGGATAAGATCAAATTGGCGCTGCCCATGGCTTTGAGTTGCACGCCGATCTCATCGGCGAGGGCTTCGGGGCTGCAATCGAGTGCGAGGTTAAAGCCTTTATGGCGGCAAAATTGCAGGAGGCTTGCCGCATAGTGTGCATCCTCTCGATCGGTCTGCTGGAGTAGGGTGATGCCTGCCAGCCCCTCGGGCCAGTCGCAGGCTTCGAGTTCGGACAAATCGATTTCGCCGAGTTCGAGGACGAAGCATTGAACGACGCTGTGCAGGGCCTCGTGCAGACCCTTGAAAGCTTCGAGGTCGGCGGTGCTGTTGATCTCTATTTGCAGGCCCTCGATCTTGGCATCTTTAAACTTTGTCTGGGTGGCGCAGACCTCGCTAATGATCGTCTCGAATTCGGAGACGGGACGATGTGCTTTGACAATGACAGCGGGCACACTTTCGCCGCCGATGAGGCAGTTGGGACCCAGTTTGATCACGCGGGTCTCGCGCTTGCGAAAGTCGAAGGGATCGATGCTGTCTTTGGTATTCTCACCTGTGGGTAAATCTTTGTGCCGGTCCCAGAGGGCCATCGCTTTTTCGGCCAGATCTTGTGCCACCGGGATTTCATGAACAGGATCTTCAGTGAGGGAGACACGGATGGTATCGCCTAGTCCGTCGTAGAGCAGGCTGCCGATACCAATGGCGCTTTTTACCCGGGCGTCTTCGCCGTCGCCGGCTTCGGTTACACCGAGATGAAGGGGGTAGCTCATGCCTTCCTGGTTCATGCGGGCCACGGCGAGGCGGTTGGCCTCGACCATCACCTTTGGGTTGCTCGCCTTCATGGAGAGGCAGATGTCCTGATAGCCGTGGCTCTCAGCAATGCGGATAAACTCCAGTGAACTTTCGACCATCCCGAGGGGGGAGTCGCCGTAGCGGTTCATGATGCGGTCGGAGAGTGAGCCATGGTTGGTGCCGATCCGCATGGCACGCCCGAGCTCTTTGCAACGCAGCACGATGGGGGTGAAGGCCTCGTGCAGGCGTTCCAGTTCGGCCTCGTAGTCGGTATCGCTGTATTCTTTGACCGCAAATTTCTTCTTATCAGCGTAGTTGCCCGGATTGATGCGCACCTTCTCGACATGTTTAGCCGCTTCCATGGCGGCGGACGGAAGGAAGTGGATATCGGCGACCAGTGGGACATCGCATTTGGCGGCACGGAGCTTTTTCGAAATTTCACCGAGGGCTTCTGCGGCTTTTTTGTTAGGCGCGGTGATACGGACGATTTCGCAGCCCACTTCGGCGAGCGCGAGGGTCTGTTTTACCGTGGCCTCGACGTCCTGCGTATTCGTCGTGGTCATCGACTGCACGCGAATCGGATTGTGGCCGCCGATGCCAATGTTCCCTACCTTTATCTCACGGGTGGTGCGACGTTTGGCAAGAAAGCGCGATTCGCAATAAAGAAGATTCTGTGTGTCAATTTCCAAGGACATGCTATTAGCGCGTAACATTCAAAAATTCGCATCGTGGTCGGATCGCTACGAACGTCGAACATTGAACGCTCAACGTCGAACATTGAATGAATAAAAAAATTATGAATGCATTGTATTTCAAAATTGGATGTTCGACGTTGAGCGTTCAATGTTTGTGCCGATTAAAACTAAAGCCCCTTCAGATTCTAGGAGATGCCTATAAACGTCATAAATGCGAAAAAATACGAGAGACAAGGCACTAGGCAAATTGTTCAAGGCGTTCCAGATAGCAACTCTGCTGGCGAGCCCATCCTAGAATCGGGGCATAAAAATCCCGTTGGAGCCCAGCAGTTCACCTGTATCCGTGTCGCGGATTTCACAACTGGCGTAATTGTCGCTGCCGCCCAACTCGGCCTGAATACGGAGGTAGGCCCGCGCGACGTTCATTGCTTCCTGCGCGTAGTTTACTTCAGCTTGCTCTCTGGCACGAGAATGCCAGCGCAAAATGAGGCTATTTTCCCCCACCTCAATCAGTGGTGTTTTATACATTTGCAGACTCCAGCGCCGCAGTCGAGTGATCAGTTCCTGTTCAAAATCATCGGCTCGGGTATTGTTTTCTACTTCGGGGTAAGTGATTTCATAATCTTCGCCATGTGTATCCTTAAACCATTTACTGAAGTTGGTTGCGGATAACTGAACCACCATTTCGGTGCCCCCTGTTCGGCCATAGACGTAACCGTTTTCTGAAAAGTTGATGACTTGTAAGTTTTGACCGGAGTCAAAAGCAACTTCGCCGTAAATTTGACCACGGAAGTTCAGTTTGACTTCCTGATCTACTGCGATCTTGAGCGTATTTGGCCACAGGCTTGAGCGATCGGTGAAGGTGCTCCATTTAATTTTTTCCGGTTCCGGCTCGGGTTCCGGTTCGGGCTCGGGCTCCGGTTCTTCCATCACGATTGGTGCGGGTTCGGGCTCAGGTTCGAATACTTCCGGCACTGGTTCCGGGGGCAATGCTGCTTGCCGGAGTTGAATACCCGTAAAGTCGCGAATTTTTTGAGCCAGTTCAGATTGGTTGTCGATCCGAGCCCAAGTGAAGACGACGAAAGTAAGCAACCCGAATACGATAAACAGAATGGTCGTTATCCACAGCACCTTTGATTCGGCCTGCTCCCTTTTTCCCTTATTTGTTTTTTTTGGCATCGCTTTTATAAAATTAAAATTGAGATGGGTTTTTGGATTTTTGCTTAGTTAAAGTGTGATGGCTCCGGTGAGCAAGAGAATCAGGAGCTGAAGGCAACCTATTAGGAAACCTAGCACGGCGCCAAGCCGTTCTATAGTTCTGAACTCACGTTTGGCGACCTCGTTAACGATGGCCTCGAGGCGTTCCAGGTCAAGGGCAGCGATATTTTCCTCGATCAGCTGCTTGAGATTGACCGAGGCTTCAAACTGCGTAGCGACTTTTTCCATGAGCGGGCCGGCTTCATCCTTCATGGCACTGGCGGCGATGACTTCCAGCTTGGCGAGCGTGCTTTCATTAATAAAACCTCCAAGGAAAGGGATCGATTTGAGCTGCGGTCCGATTCGTTCCCAGACCACCTTGTGGGCAGCCTCTTCCATGTAGGGCCCGAGCTCGATCTTGCGAATCTCGTGGACGATCATGTGTTGTTGCATGATCTCGCGCTCAATCATCTCAGCCGCTTGGGCTGCAAGTTGCTCCTGGCGGCGGGGGATCAGGCCCTGCCACTTCCAAAAAAAGACGCGCATGGGTGCGCGAGGGTGGAACAGCATCTGGATCGCGACCCAGTTGGTGAACCAGCCGATGGCGGCAGTGATGAAAGGAGTGAGGATGAGGACGATTGTGGAGCCCATTGTGGGGAGAAATTTGATTTATGTCAGTTCGTCGTTAGTTTGTGCAGCTTGTGGGAAACAGGTCAACATCAAGCCCGCTTATTCGACCGACTAAGCACGGGCTATTTTGTGAAGCGGGGGGTTTTTACATCGACCCCTGTCGCAAGGTTGACCGCGCACTGGTGACGCACGGGCACAGCGACCACGCGCGCTACGGCATGGGGGCCTATCTTACGGCTACCCCGGGCGTTGGCGTGGTGCGCGAGCGCGTGGGTAAGGACGCCGTGATCGAGGGCATGGCTTTCGGGGAGCAGCGGCGGATCGGCGAGGTGGCAGTATCCTTCCATCCGGCAGGTCATCTGCTCGGTTCGGCGCAGATACGGGTCGAGCATGGTGGCGAAGTCTGGGTGGTGACGGGCGATTACAAGACGCAGCTGGATGTCTCCTGCGAAGCGTTCGTGCCGGTCCGCTGCCACAGCCTCATTACTGAGGCCACCTTCGGGCTGCCGGTTTACCGCTGGCCGGAGCCCGCGCAGGTCTTTAGCCAGATCAACCAGTGGTGGCAGGATAATCAGGCGGAGGGGCGGACGAGCATTCTCTTTGCCTACGCGCTGGGCAAAGCTCAGCGCGTGCTCTGCGGGCTCGATTCCTCGATTGGCCCGATCGGCGTCCACGGGGCGGTAGCGAAACTAAATCCGCACTACCGTGCGGCGGGGCGTCCGCTCCCGGAGACAATTCCGGCCAATGCAGAGACGAAGTCGATACTTCAAGGGCGTGGTTTGATCGTGGCACCGGGCTCCGCCCAAAACACACCTTGGATTCGTCGTTTTGCCCCCTATGCGTTGGGTTTCGCTTCCGGTTGGATGATGGTGCGGGGCAATCGCCGCCGTCGGGCGCTGGACCGTGGCTTCATTCTTTCCGACCATGTCGACTGGTCGGGCATCTTGCAGACCATTGAGGCCAGTGGTGCCAGTCGGGTGGGGGTGACCCATGGTTACGCGCCGCCCCTGGTCCGCTGGCTCAAAGAAGAGCGGGGCATCGATGCTTACGAGTTGTCCACGCCGTATGCGAGTGATCCGGCTTCGTTAGACTACGCCGGGACGAGTCCGGCTTCGTTAGACTACGCCGGGACGAGTCCGGCTTCGTTAGACTACGCCGGGACGAGTCCGGCTTCGTTAGACTACGCCGGGACAAGTCCGGCTTCGTTAGACTACGCTGGGACACGGACTGAGAGTGAAAGTGAAGGGAGTGATCAGTGAAGCGTTTTACCGAACTCTACATGGAGCTGGATGCTTCCAACCGGACATCGGCCAAGCTCGCTGCGCTGAAACGCTACTTCGCTGAAGCACCAGCGGCCGACGCGGCATGGGCGGTTTATTTCCTGAACGGGCAGCGTCTGAAGCGCGTGGTCAAAACCGGCGACTTGCGCGAGTGGGCGGCCGCCGCTTGCGGCTTTCCACTCTGGATGGTGGAGGCGTGTTACCAGCATGTGGGTGATTTGGCTGAGACTTTGGCGCTGCTCATGAATAATCGATGTAAGGCCGAAAATGAAGTGGAGGCACCGGCCTTGCATCACTTGGTCGAGGCTAAGATCCTCGCGCTGCGTGGGCTGGAGCCGGACGTGCAGCGCCAACGCATGGTCGACAGCTGGACTGAACTGAGCGGCGATGCCTGCTTCGTTTTCAACAAGCTCATCACCGGTGGCTTTCGTGTCGGCGTCAGTAAAACCCTGGTCAACCGAGCCCTGGCCGAAGTCGCTGGTGTGGAGCCCGCCATGATGGCGCATCGCCTGATGGGCGATTGGCAGCCGAGCCCGGAGAATTACCGTGCACTCTTCGAGCCGGAGTCGGCGCAGGACGACCCCGCAAAGCCCTATCCCTTTTGTCTGGCCTATCCGCTGGGGGATAAAGATCCGGCCGCACTCGGCCCCGTGACCGACTGGCAGATCGAGTGGAAATGGGATGGCATCCGCGCCCAACTCATCAAGCGCGGGGGCGAGGTCTTGCTCTGGTCCCGCGGCGAAGAGCTGGTAGGGGAACAATTCCCCGAAGTGATCGAGGCGGCGCGTTCCTGGCCGGGGGAGGTGGTGCTGGACGGCGAGTTGCTCGCCTGGGCGGACCATGGACCGGCACCATTTTGCGAGTTGCAACGTCGGCTCGGGCGCAAAAAGGTCGGGCCGAAGCTACGCAAAGAGGTGCCGGTGGTCTTCATGGCTTACGATCTTCTGGAGCAGGAAGGTGCCGACTATCGGGAAAAAGGCACCCGGCGTCGTCGGGAGGCACTGGAAGTATATGCAGGGCAGATTGAGGACAGCACCTTGCAGCTGTCTCCGTGCATCGATGTTGACTCTTGGTTGGGAGCGGCCGAACTACGTGAAACATCACGCCAGCGCCGGGTCGAGGGCTTGATGCTCAAGCACCAGGATGCCGGCTACTTTGCCGGGCGCAAAAAGGGCGAATGGTGGAAGTGGAAAGTCGATCCCTACACGGTGGATGCCGTGCTTGTTTACGCCCAGCAGGGCCATGGCCGACGGGCTGGGCTCTACACCGACTACACCTTTTCGATTTGGCGGCATGGTGCACTTGTGCCATTTGCCAAAGCCTACTCCGGGCTTTCCGACAAGGAGATCCGGGAGGTGGACCGCTGGATCCGGCAGCACACTCTGGAAAGCCACGGCCCCGTGCGGGTCGTCGAGCCCGAGCTGGTTTTTGAGATTGCCTTCGAGGGCATCAGCCCCTCCAAGCGCCATAAGTCCGGCATTGCCGTTCGTTTTCCCCGTATTCACCGCTGGCGCCGTGAGCAGTCAGCGGCCGAGGCGGATACCTTAGAGACGGTGCTCGCGCTTGCCAATTGGAAGAATGCTTCCCAACTTGGGGATGATGCTTCAAATTTTTAAACAAGTCTGCCGCTGGCTATTGACCTGGATCTATTTCGTTCTCGTGATTTGTTTCGTGGGTGCGATGCTGGGAGTGGTGACACATGTCCTTTTGGGACCGTTGTTTGTGGACCAGCCGGACTACGGCTTTCTGGCGGCTTTTGGATTTATGAATGGTTTGAAATACGGGAGTGTCTGGGCCGGGGGGTTGGCGATCGTGCTTTGTGTGATGCGGGCGCGGAAGGAGTATCTGGCAAAACATTCTCAGGGAGGTGAATTGGGATGAGCGGCGGCAATCGTATTGTGGTTTATTTTGCCGGTTTTCTCATCGGGATGATGCTGGTCTCCCTGATTATGAGTCGGCGGGCAGAGCGGGAGCAGGCGTCGGTAGATCCCTGGGCGGCGCATAATGTAGCCATGCTGGAAGCCGGTGCCGAGGCCTTGCCGGAGCGTGTGCCTGCTTCGATGCAGCAAGGACTGATATTGGACTATGGCCTGCTCCCAGGCGAGAGCGATCCCCGCGAGCGGGTCTGGCTGCTTAATTTTAAAGAGAGTTACCCCTACGTGCGGGTGGTCGAGGAGATTCCCACCGGCAAGTTGACATACATGGCGGCAGACCAGATCAAGCTGTCGCTGGCTGACGGGGTCGACGTGACGGCACTCAAGCCAATGCTGGATGAACTGGGGCTGCGCCTGAGGATGTTCAACCGGAAAGAGAAAATTGCGGTGGTCGGCGTCCTACACACCGGCATCGCTGCGGTGCCCGATACGTTGGATGCGATCCAACCATGGGCGGAACTTTTTGACCAGGCCGAGCCAGACTGGATCTTGTTTAAGGGTGAGTGAGTGTGCCGTTGGATTGTAGCGGAGTTGCGATAGCCGTTCCGGTGCGGTATGAGTAGTGTGACTGGGCTGCGGCTCGGCATGGCTCGCGCTGCCGCTACGAAAATTCCGGACTACTTACCGCCAAGAGTAAATCATCCGAGTGTAGTATCTCGTATCGAGCTTTTCGTCGGTGGTGCTTTGACTCTCGTATTCGTTCGTTATGCCCATGCGGAGCTTCCAGTTTTCGCCAGAGCCAATGGGGATCTCGAAGCCGCTATCGTGGACGACGCGGTAGTTGCCGAAGTCATCAATGGCCGGCACATAAGTGAGGTCATTTTGCATGAGGAAAAGATTCTCAAATTCGTAGGTATGGGCGAGGCCGAAATCAATAGTCGGGCTTGATTCATGATCACTATTGTCAGTAAAAGCAGTGTAGCGGTAACCGGCACCAGTCCGGGCGATGAGGCTTTGGCGATCTTTATTGATCAGGCGATAAGAAAGACCCCCTGCTGAAGTGGAGCGGAATTTGACGTTATCAATCCTATCGGTTTCGAGCTCAGTGCGTGCATACCAGCCCAGAAATTTACTGAAGAAGGATTCATAGGAAGCACCGCCTGTGGCGCGGTCTTCTGTCTTAAAGCCTTCTTCTTCGGCCTGTTCATATTGGAAGAAAAAGGCGAGGGTATCATTCGGGCCTTTTAGTTGAGCATTCAGGTTGGTGCCGAGGCGGAACTTGTCGACGTTGCCACTTCGTCCGGTCAGGTCGAGGCTGGCGTCGTAGCGCCAACCGCGGCGGCTACGGAGGACCTCAGGGTCTTCCGCTCCAGGCAGCCATGTGGCGGCGACCTTCGTGGTGTTGGTTTCGAGCACGCCGTCCTCGGACTTGATTTTAAGCATACCGTTGCCGGATGATTCCACCGGGCCGGACATGATGGTGCCACTTTCGAGGCGGACGACCCGCGGTTGTTCGGTGCTGAATGAGGCGACTTGTTCCTGGCTGATTTTGAGCGTGCCGGCGTAGCTGGTGTCGAGGTGGATGGTCCCTTTGTCGATCAAAGTAATGTTGCCGACAAGTCTGGCACCGTCGGTCGTGATGACTTCGTCAGCAGTGGCACCGTGCGCCAGCAGTAGCGAGGCGAGGGCGAGGATACTTCCGTATTTTAACTTCATCGTCTTGTGAATTTTGAATAAAAAGCGGACTCCCCAGAGGGAGTCCGCAATGCATAAATTTTAAATCTTATGCGGGTTTAATCATGATTTCCTTGGCGGAGAGGCCTTGCTTAATCATTGGAAGCACGTGTTCGGTGTGCGGAACGATGACTTCGAGGACGTAGGGGCCGTCGAATTCAATCATTTCACGCATGGCCTCGCGGAGTTCTTCACGCTTGTAAACACGGCGCCCGGCGACGCCGAAGCCCTCAGCAATTTTGATAAAGTCCGGGTAGATGGCGTCGATATTATCGGGGCCGCCGATATTATCCTTGTCGCAGAGGATGGTCTGGCCGCGCACGCTTTCATACATGAGGTCTTCCCACTGAACCACCATGCCGAGGTGCTGATTATTCATTATAATGGTTTTGGCATGGATATTCTCGATCTTGGCGGTTGCGAGCTCCTGCACATTCATGAGGAAGCAGCCATCTCCATCGATATTAACCACGAGCTTGTCGGGGTTGGCGACCTTGGCACCGATTGCGGCCGGCAGGCCAAAGCCCATGGTGCCGAGACCCAGGGAGCTGATGTAGGTGCGCGGCTCACGGAACTTGTAAAACTGGGCGGCCCACATCTGGTGCTGGCCGACGCCGGTCGTGATGATGGCATCGCCGTTGGTTTCCTCGTAAAGCACTTCGGTCGCTTCTTGCTGAGTAATGTGCCCGGTCTTGTCGTAGGAGAATGGGTATTCTTCTTTCCAGCCGTAGACGGTGGTGAGCCATTCAGTGAGGTCGGGCTTGGTGAACTCGCCTTTCTTGGCGAGCTCGCAGAGGCGCCCCAGCGCGTATTTCACGTCTGAATGGATGGGGTGTTGGACGCGCTTGTTTTTATTGTGCTCAGAAACGTCGATATCGATGTGGATGATCTCGGCATCCGGGGCAAACTTGTCCACCTTGCCGGTGATCCGGTCATCGAAGCGGGCACCGACACAGATAAGAAGGTCGCTATCGCAGACGGCCCAGTTGCCCGCCACCGTGCCGTGCATGCCGAACCAGTAGAGCGATTGCGGATGCTGGGCGTCGAAGCCACCCAAGCCCATCAGGGTCGAGGTGACCGGAATTCCGGTCAGTTCGGCAAACTCACGCAATTCAAGATGCGCTTGACCGGAGATGATTCCACCACCGGTGTAGAAAACCGGGCGCTTTGCTTTTTCGATGAGATTCAGGACCTCGATGAGGGCCTCGTCCGAGGCTTCGGGGTGGGTCACATCGCCAGCGTAGCCGGGGAGGTCGACGGATGAAGGGAATGTCGGTTTGAAGATGGCTTGCTGCACATCTTTCGGAATGTCGATCACGACGGGGCCCGGGCGACCTGTTTGGGCGATGTGGAAAGCTTCCTTAATCACGCGTGGCAGGTCTTCTTTGTCCAATACGAGGTAGCTGTGCTTCACGATGGGAAGTGTCATCCCATAGAAATCGGTTTCCTGGAATGCGGACTTCCCGATGAACTGTTGATAAACCTGCCCGGTGATCGCGATGAGGGGAACGCTGTCCATAAATGCATCGGCGATGCAGGTGACGAGGTTGGTCGCGCCAGGTCCGGAGGTGGCCATGCAAACGCTGGCCTTACCCGTCGAGCGGGCATGGCCGTGCGCCATAAAGCCGCCACCCTGTTCGAAGCGCGGCAGAATCGTGCGGATTTTTTTGCTGCGAGTCAGGGCCTGGTGCAATTCTAGGGAAGCCCCTCCCGGGTAAGCATACACCACGTCGACTCCCTCGCGCTCAAGAGAGGCGACTAGGACTTCTGCACCCTTCATTTCGGGGCCGATTTCGTCCTGCTCGGGGAATTCGATTGCTTTATCTGTTTTCATTATTCTGTGGTGTTGTGCGTTGTGCGTTGTGCGTTGTGCGTTGTGTGTTTGCTCTGGCAGATCTACCGCCTTTGCGAAAAGCGGGTTACATATACATTAAAGCAGGTTTGAATCAAGCTTCGAAACGGAGAGGATTTTTTTTAGCCAAGAATAGCTGCTATATCCTTGACCTAACAGCTATAAACTCTCTGCTTTGCCTATTCTGCACTATTAAATTATGAAATCTGTTCTACCCCTAATACTCACGCTCCTGTCAGCCGCAAGTTTTGTCGGTTGTGAACACATGCGGACTGGCATGCCGCAAGAGGTCGTCATCCTCTCCTTCCCGACCGAGGCCAGTGTTTATATTAACGGAGAGGCCACTGGTGTTACGCCCATGACGGTTGCCTTGCCTCGCAAGACGAATCACGAGATCCGTTTGGAGAAGCTAGGCTTTAACCCGGCCGTGAAATACTTCACTCCAGTGCCTAATGAAAAAGCTGAGAATTTTATCCGCTTCGGCCTCTCGGAGGACCTTGGCTACTACGTCGATCTTGATCCGAGTAAGATGAAGGCAGAAATGCAGAGCGAGTTGGTCCCAAGTTCCTTAGGTGCCGATCCGTTTGAGAGAATGGCGATTCAGGCCCTTAAGGCAGATGCGAAGCTGGAGGCGGGCGAGCTGACTCCGATGGAGCATAAGTATGTTATCGAGCAGATTATCAAGTTTTTCGAATCACAAAGCTAGTCGACCGTTTTTTTACTATGAGTCATGTTCCTGTAGACCTTCTCTATACTAAAGAGCACGAGTGGCTCAAAATCCACGAAGACGGCACGGCCACAATTGGAATCACTGACTACGCTCAGGAAAGTCTGGGGGACATTACCTTTGTCGAATTCCCGGACGATGGGGAGACCTATTCCTCTGGAGATACTTTTGGAGTGGTCGAGTCGGTCAAGGCCGCATCCGACTTGTTTATGCCAGTGGACGCCGAGGTCATCGAGGTCAACGAAGCGGTGGACACCAATCCGGAACTTTTAAATCAAGACCCTTACGAGAGCGGTTGGCTCTTGAAGGTCAAGCTTCAGGATCCTTCTCAGTTGGATGCCTTGCTCAAGGCGGAGGCCTATCAGGCGATTATTTAGCCTGTTCACGATCATTCTGTCCTCATGCCTTCTCCGGAGCAAGCATCTGGGCGCAGCTGGACGACGGCTGACGCTTCGAACTATTACGGCCTGAAAAGCTGGGGTGGCGGCCACTTCTCAGTGGATGAGGGCGGTTTCATCTTGGTGCACCCCTTGGGGGATCAGCGGAGTGTCCGCATTTACGACATTGTCAAGGAGGCGATTGGTAAGGGCTTGAAGCCGCCGCTCACGATTCGCATTCAGGACCTGCTACGCACACGCGTCGTGAAACTCAACCAGCTCTTTGCCGAGGCAATAAAGGATGAGAATTATGGCGGTAAATACCGCGGCGTTTTCCCCATTAAAGTCAATCAACTGCGGGAAGTGGTGGAGGAAATACGCGATGCGGGCAAGGAGTTCCATTACGGGCTGGAGTGTGGCAGCAAGCCCGAGCTGATGATCGCTCTGGCCATGCACAAAGATCCTCAGTCGCTCATCATTTGTAATGGGTATAAGGACGATGAGTTCATCCGCCTCGCCTTATTTGGTCGAAAACTGGGCAAGGAGATTTATCTGGTGGTCGAACAGCTCAGCGAAGTGCCGAGGATCATTCAAATATCCAAGAAATTAGGTATTGAGCCTTTGATCGGGTTTAGGGTGAAGCTCTCCACCATGGGAGAGGGGAAATGGGCGAGCTCTTCCGGAGAAGACGCCAAATTTGGGCTGACGAGTCCGGAGCTGGTTGATGCGGCGCGCAAAATCAAACGGGCTGGCCTTTCCGGTTGCCTTCGTCTCGTGCATTTCCACATCGGCTCGCAAGTCCCGAATATCCAAACCATTAAAAAAGCCACGGTCGAAGCCGCGCGTTTTTACTGCGAGTTGAAGAAAATGGGCTTCCCCATGCAGTTGCTCGATGTGGGTGGGGGCCTCGGTATCGACTACGATGGTTCACGCAGCAACTACGAGAGTTCGATGAACTACACGATGCGTGAATATGCCCGCGATGTGGTCTATAATGTGAAAGCAGTGTGCTCGGATGCCGGAGTGGAGGTGCCCGATTTGGTGACCGAGAGCGGACGTGCGATCGTGGCGCCTCATTCGATCCTCGTAACGGAAGTTTGCGACCGTATTTCAAAAAGATCAGTGTCCCCCAGACGTTTCTCGGCAAGTAAGAAGGTGCATCCCGTCCTGCGTGATTTGCAGGCCGTCCTGGATAATGAGCATGGGTCCACCCTGTTGGAACGTTTCCACGATTCCCTTCAGAAGCGTGATGAGGCAAAAAACCTCTTCATCCTTGGCTACCTCAGCCTCAGCGACCGGGCTCAGGCCGATGCGATTTACTGGAAGATTTGCGAAGACCTCTCAAATCTCTCCAAAAATGGAGGCTACATTCCCGAGGAGTTAGAGTCCTTGCCCGCGATGATGGCAGACCAATATGTCTGCAACTTCTCGATCTTCCAGTCATTGATCGATCACTGGGCCTGCGACCAGCTCTTCCCTATTGCCCCGCTGCAACGCTTGAACGAAGAGCCGACGGTGGATGCCACACTGGTCGATATCACCTGTGACAGTGAGGGCAAAATGAAGAAATTCACCGACGTCGAGGACGTGCGGAACACACTCAGGCTGCACGAATTAAAAGCAAAAGAACCCTACTATCTTGGAGCCTTTCTTGTTGGTGCCTATCAGGATATTATGGGTGATCTGCACAACCTCTTTGGCCGCGTCAACGAGGTGCATGTATTCCTGGAAGACGATGAAGAAGACGGATTCTACATCGAAGATAGTATTAAAGGCTTCACTGTATCCGATGTATTGGGCTTCACGCAATACGATGGCCATGTCCTGACCCGGAGTATGAAGAAGCAGATCGACCGAGCCACGCGGGCCGACAAGATCAAGCCCCGTGAGGGCACGAAAATGTTAGATGAGTATGCCGAATTCCTGCGAGGGCATACGTATTTGGTGACTTAGGCATATACGATCAACCCATGCCGGATCGCCCAAAAAAAATAAACTGGCCACAGCTTGCGGAGGAACTCGGCGAAAGGTTTGACGCTGACTGCCTCGAGCCATCCGTGCGGGCTCATTTTGCGGCGACTGGAACAGTCCGTCTGCTGGTGGCCTGCTCCGGAGGGGCCGATTCTATTTTTATGTTGTGCCTGCTCTACGCGCATCGCGCGGAACTGGACTTGGATCTTTACGTCGCCCATTATAATCATTGTTGGCGCGGAGATGTCTCCGATCAGGATGCCGATTATGTGCGTGCATTGGCAGAAGCCCTGAGTTTGAGGGTTTATCTGGGCGAACGGCCCAAGAATGAGGCCGCGTTCACCGAGACCACCGCGCGCGCCCTTCGCTTGGATTTTTTACGAAAAACAGCGCTGGAGGCAGGCTGTGCCTCTATCGCGCTCGGGCATCAGCTGGACGATATTTTGGAAACCCAGTTGCAGCGTCTCGCCCGGGGAGTGGGCACCGATGGCCTTGCCGCGCCCAGACCTGTCGCAACCTTCCCCGGACAGCCCACTCATTTGCGGCCACTTCTTAGTATGCGCTCAGGCGATATTCGTATGGCCTTGAATGCGGTTGGTATTCCCTGGCATGAGGACAGCTCCAACGAGGATACTCGTATCGCACGCAATGCCATGCGGCACGAAGTCATTCCGGATTTAATCGAAGCGCTGGACCGCGATCCGGCGATTGGAGCGGCCCGCAGTCGCCAGTTGTTGGAAGAAGATGCCACCGCCCTGGATACACTCACCCGAGAACGACTACCGGATGCCTTTTCTGGAGAAAAAAAGCTTTCGCGTAAGCTGCTTTGCTCGCTCCCGCGCGCGCTCATGCGCCGTGCTTTGGCGGCCTGGTTGAATGCCCATAAACTAATTGATTGTTTCAGCGCATCGGCCCTGGACCTTCTGATCGACGGTTTGCTCAGTGAGCGCGATACGTGTCGTCATAGTGCCGGCTTCAGCCTGATTTGCTACGATGTTGAGCAGGTGTGGGTGGAAGAGGAGGAGTTAGAAGTGCAGCTCCAACATGTGCAATTCAAGCCCGGTGAGACGGTGATGCTTTCCAATGGTTATGTGATCGAGTCCGACTTATTGATTCTGGATGAGCAAAGTCGGCAGTCGATTCTGAGAGGGGAGGTCGATCCCACGAGCGAGGCCGTGTTCATTTTGCCAGCGGAGGATCTTCTGGACGTGCGCAGTTGGCGTCCCGGCGATCGTTTTCGTCCGCTCGGGGCACCCGGTATAAAAAAATTAAAGAATTGGTTTATTGACCGGCGAATTCCAAAAAAGGAACGTAAATTGTTGCCGGTTGTCACCAGCAACACAGGGGAGATTGTCTGGGTGCCGGGCTTTCCCCCGGCTGAGCGTCTGAAAATTAAGACTGATACGAAGCAGGCTCTTAGGTTGACTTACCGTCCCAGAAACCCACCTTGACCCGTCAAAATGTCTTCAGAGAACAACACACCACAGAAAAATAACTCCGGAAATAACGGTTCGCCGCAGCGTTTCCAGCCTAAGGTGCTGCTCATTTACCTCGTGATTGTTGCAGCTATCCTGACCATCTGGTTCGCCAACCCGGGGGCCGGATCGAACGTGCAGCAGCTCACAATCAGTGAGTTGGTGCAGGCGGTCAAGGATGGGAAAATCACGGAAGGCGACGGAGTGATGGAGCCCGATCCCTCGTTCGGTCGCGACGGTTACGTCATCAATGGTGAAATGCTGAATCCGAATTTTTCGACTGCGGAATCCGATGGGCTATCGACTGCCGAGATGCCTGCGAAAGTGCCCTTTGCTTCCCGCGGTCGCCTCCCGGAAGATGATTTTTTGCTCGTCCGCGAGGTGCTCCGTGAGAAGCGCGCCAGCACCGCCTTACAGGACGTGCTGATCAGCCTTCTGCCTTTTATTCTTATCATTGGGCTCTTGTATTTTCTTTTTGTGCGTCAGCTCAAAAACGCGGGTCGTGGTGCGATGAGCTTTGGTAAGAGCAAAGCCAAAATGCTCACGCGCGAGAAAGGCGCTGTAACTTTCAAAGACGTTGCTGGCTGTGACGAGGCCAAGGAGGAAGTCTCGGAGGTTGTCGACTTCCTTAAGGACCCTAAGAAATTTCAACGCATCGGTGGTCGTATTCCCAAGGGTGTGCTCATGCTGGGTCCTCCGGGAACAGGTAAGACGCTGCTGGCAAAAGCCGTGGCGGGTGAGGCGGAGGTCCCGTTTTTTTCCATCAGCGGTTCAGACTTTGTGGAGATGTTTGTTGGTGTCGGCGCAGCCCGTGTGCGTGACATGTTTGAGCAGGGTCGGAAAAATGCCCCTTGCATCGTTTTTATTGATGAAATTGACGCGGTCGGCCGCCAGCGAGGTGCCGGTGTCGGTGGTGGTAACGACGAGCGCGAACAAACGCTCAACTCCTTGCTGGTTGAGATGGATGGTTTCGACGGTCACGAAGGGGTCATCATCATCGCGGCAACCAACCGCCCGGACGTGCTCGACAGTGCCCTGCTGCGCCCGGGCCGTTTCGACCGCCAGGTTATGATTGATTTGCCTGATCTGAACGGACGTTACGAAATTTTGAGGGTCCACGCCAAGAAGATCGCCCTTGCTGAAGAGGTGAACCTCAAGCATGTGGCCCGTAACACGCCCGGCTTCTCCGGTGCTGACTTAGCCAACCTCCTCAACGAAGGCGCTCTGATTGCGGCACGCTATAACAAGAAGGTGGTCGAGATGCAGGATATGGACGACGCTCGCGACAAAATTTCCTTCGGCCGCGAGCGCCGTAAGCTGATGGATGACGAGGATCGTAAGATTACCGCCTACCACGAGGCGGGTCACGCCATCGTTCAGGCCGTGGTCGATGATGGTCATCTCCCTGTTCACAAAGTCACGATCATTCCACGTGGACAGAGCCTCGGTTCTACCATGTTTATGCCGAAGAAGGACATTCTGAACCACTCCAAACGTCGGCTACTCAATCAGATTTGCTGCGGGATGGGTGGTCGATGCGCCGAAGAGATTGTCATGGGCGACATCACTTCAGGAGCTTCCGGAGACATTCGCATGGTCACCAAGACCGCCCGGCACATGGTCTGCGACTGGGGCATGACGGAACTCGGCCCTGTTGCCTTCGGGGAAAATAAGGACCACGTCTTTCTTGGTCAGGAGGTGGCCCGCACGCAAAATTACAGCGAGCAAACCGCCCAGAGGATTGACAGTGAGATTCATCGCATTGTCGACGAGCAACACCGCCGCTGTCTGGAAATCTTGAAAGAAAAACGTCAGGCGCTCGACGTCTGTGCCGAGGCACTCCTTGAGCACGAGACGATTGATGGCAAACATGTCCACGAGATTCTTGAGCATGGGGAGATTCGTTCGCCCATCGTCAAGCGTGAGAGCCCCGAGCCTGAGGCGGAGGAGAGCGAAGAGGAAGCGGAAGAAAAGAAAAAGGCCGCTGCAGAGGATAAGGACAAGGGCGGTCTGGCCGGTGATGAAGTGCCTGCCGGGGCACCGGCCTGAGATACGAAAAAGAAATATGCCAGATACTGAGTTTACTTACACAGTTGAAGATCTCGATAAGTTTGAGTTCAGCGGCACCTCGCTCGCGGTAATCGGCCATCCGGTGCGCCATTCCGTGAGCCCGGCTATGCATAACGCTGCGATTGCCAAGCTGCGGCAGCAAGACTCGCGTTTTGCTGATTGGGCCTACTATCGTTTCGATGTGCGACCGGAGGCATTTGCTGATGCGGTGCCCCTGTTTTTTAAGCATAATTTCCTCGGGCTGAATCTTACGATTCCGCATAAGGTGCAGGCCATGGATTTAGTCCAGGGCATTTCGCCGGATGCGGAGCGGATGGGTGCAGTCAATACGCTCGTGTGGAACGAGTTTGCCTACGATGGCTTTAACACCGATGGCTACGGGCTCAAGACAGGTCTGCTGCAGGATTTGGACTTTGATCTCAAAGACGGCACCGTGATTCTACTTGGCTCCGGTGGTGCGGCCCGTGCGGCCGCGGTGCAGTCTGTGCTGGACGGGTGCGAAAAGCTGTATGTGGGCAATCGCACGCCATCCCGGCTCGATGGCCTCATGCAGACCGTGCGTTCTATGGTTGGCGGGGAACATGCGGAAGCCTTTGCGCTGGATACACCACCCCGGGATTTGCCCGAGGCTGGTGTCCTGATCAACGCCACCTCACTCGGCCTGAAAGCCAATGATCCCGCTCCCTTTGATGTGTCCCACTTGCCGGATGGCTGGAAAGTTTACGACATGATCTACAATCCAGCCGAGACATCACTCTTGAAACAGGCCTCGGCGAGGGGACTGACTGTGGCGAATGGCCTCTCCATGCTGGTGCATCAGGGGGTGCGCTCGCTGGAAATCTGGTCGCATACGGAAGTGGACGCCCATTCAATGATGACGGCGGCCCGCCACTCGCTTGGATTGCCGCCGCATTTGTAGCGGATTTGCAGGGACTGAAGGTTCGTAACCACCCCTGCCTAATCGCCTCTAATGGCGATTAGGCTGTCCCCTCCTTAGATAGGCGGGGAGCTTTTAAGTGCGCCGAGATGGTCAACATTTTGCGGAGATTCTCTACCCGAGTTTGGATGATTTTCCCGATTGCGTCTTCAGTTATGTTAGAGGGGTTCTTTGTCAGTAAGTCGATCTGTTCGATGAATTGAAGTGTCTGCTTCAGGGCTTGCTTTTTCGAAAATCCGATGCGCTCCCAGTGATGTTCCCAATCGTTAAGTCTGAGTTTGAACGGGAGGTAAGTGCTGCCGATTTTCATAGCCATTTTCTGCGAGAGTTCGGGATAGCTTGCTGTGCTCACCAAGTCGTAGAGTGGAGCCAGTTGGACGGATTGAACTCCGCCTTTTCGAGTATAGAGCAAGGAAAAGTTTTTACCGTGCGCATCGTTGTTGCCGATTAGGAAATTAAAGATGACCGCGTTGAAGAGATTGATCAAGTCACGTGCGGGACGGGTGGAGGCGTTTCGTAGCAGTTGGAAGCAAGTCGCTAAGTCGGGGCCGCCTTCGTTCTGGTATTTGATCCGCGTGGGGATGCCGAGAGCCTGACAAAAATCTTCCTGATGCAGTCGTTGCAATTGACCTGCGTGACTGCGAATTCGATCATAGCGCTCGACGACTAGGCAGCGGTGCTGTCCGAACGTTTTGGCTTCCGCTTCTGTGGTCGGGAGGCCTGCCAGTCTTGCGAGATTGAGGCAGTAAGCTTCGTTGATCGTCAGTTTCGGAAAGCGTTCCCCTTCGGGTTTGAGGATGTGGGAACTGGGCGATTCGTTGAGTGGCAGTGAGAATTCTTCGCCTTCCTTGTAGAGGGCGACCTTGTTTTGAGCACCCGCCAGCGACAACCTCACCTCAGCTCGTCCTGCGAGTAGTGGGCGTTGAGGCAACTGGTCGAGGATTTCAATGAGCTCGCTTTCGGTAATCGAAGTGTAGTGGTGCTCGGCTGCGTCCAGGGTCGTCTCGGGATTCACCAGTGAGACCGCTCCGGCGCACTCGCCTCCGATCTCACGGAGCATGGCGAAATCATTACGGGCAGTTATTCCCAGATTGCGCGCAATGATTTCCCGATTGTATTCCTCGGGCAAGAGGCCTCCAAAATAGCCAATGCACGCGCGCTCTTCGAAAGTTTCTGCCCTCAGGGGGAGGGACTGCGAGATTGGACGCGCATTCTCGGATTGAATCCACTCTTCTGCGTAGCTGAACTCAATCCGTCCCTCGGGCGTCTGCTCAAGCACGCCTGCTAACTTGCCGTGGAAATAAACATCGAGCGCTTTCATCGTTTACCTCCGTTTCAATCGCTTGGGAGATGAAGTTCTACGCGGATGCCCAGTGCCGCCGTAACGTCGAGGACCTTTCCGATTTGGCAGGTTGCTTTGCCCCGTTCTAGTTCCGAGATAAAGCGCTGAGCCGTGTTAGCTGTCAGGGCCAGTTCAGATTGTGTCAGCCCTTGCTGCTTTCTTGTTGCCCTGATGGCTTGTCCTATTTGCTCGCTGTTCATGATTATTACAGCTCGGTATCAAATGCATAAGTCAGGATATTAGCAAGTAATTTATTACCGATCGGTAGGTATTTAACGAATTGAGTCAGAAGAGCTTCATTTTAATCCCGGTCGGTAATTAACTGTAATGGTTGTGAAATCAGCTAAACTCTATGGTGGGCAGGCTTGCTATGGCTTGCTAGATGTTGAGAGCATCGAGTGGCTGAGTGCCCGGGGAGGGCGACTGTCCCCAGTCGCCGCGAATGTCGTTCGGTTGCGATTTAGTCGGAAGGTTTAGTGGTTCGTGAGGTGACGGTGTCGCGGTGATTTGGTTGGAACATCGAGTGCTCGGGGTGATGCTGCACGCTACGGTATCGGCCTGCTTATTCAATACCGCTCAAGGCTTCGGCCACCGGCGTATCGCCGTCGAGGAGATCGATTGTTTTCCCACCGGTCGAGCCGTCGCGTAGGCATTGGCGGATGCACTCGGCGACATTGGCACGGGAGATCGCGCCGTTGAAATCATCCAGCCGGGCAGCTGCGCGGATCTTTCCGGTTTCGGCCTCGTTGGTCAGGCGACCCGGGCGCAGGAGGGTGTAGTCCAGTTTCGTCGCTTTCAGGATTTCGTCGGCTGCGTGCTTGGCTACGAGGTAAGGTTTGATCGCTTCGCTGCCTTGGTTTGGGTCCTCCGCCTTCAGCGCGCTGATCATGATAAACCGGCTTGTCTGATGCTGCTCGCAGTAGCGGATGGCCTGAATCGCACCCCAGAGATCAACGGTCAGGGTTTTGTCCTTCCCGGTGGAAGCACCCGAACCGGCGGTGAAAATGACAGCATCAAAATCCCGGCCTACCGTAGCATCGAAAGCGCGTTCGAGATTTCCTTCGGCGACCTGGATGCCCGCAGCGGCCAGATCCGACGCGGCGGCGGCATCGCGGACAAGTGTGTTCACTTGGTGCCCGTCTTCGAGTAGCTTCGGTGTGAGTAGGCGTCCGATTTGTCCGGTAGCTCCAAATAGTAGAATACGCATAGCCATAGGCTCGGGAAAATGCCGTCTTCTGTCAATCGTCACCGCCAAACGATGGTTTTAGGCTTTAACCCCGCGCTCTGCGCGCTACTTATGGACGGGCCTGAGTTATTTAAAATGATAGAAACCTTTGAATTTATAAACGAAGACTTCCCCTGGTTCTTTGCCGGCCTGAGCTTTGTCTTCGGCGGCATGGTTGGCAGCTTCCTTAATGTGTGCATCTACCGCATTCCGGCAGAGCGCTCAGTCGTGTTTCCGGGTTCCACCTGCGCCTGTGGTAAGGCGATCCCCTTCTATCACAATATTCCCGTGCTCAGCTGGATTCTGCTGCGTGGCAAGGCGGCCTGTTGCGGGCAGCGTTTCAGCGTGCGTTACCCTGCAATCGAGTTGTTGACGGCGACGCTCTTTTTATGTGCCTGGCTGACCCATCCGCCGCTGGTGGCACTGGTCGGCATGCTCTTTATCTCCTTTTTGATCTGTTCCACTTTTATCGATCTAGACCACATGATTATCCCGGACCGCTTCTCCATTGGCGGCATGGTCATTGGCGTATTTCTTTCCCTCCTTGTTCCGGGCCTGCATGGCTACGAGGGGATCTGGCTCGCGGCCGGCATTCAATCGATGGTCAGCTCGATTATCGGTGCCTTGATTGGTGCCGGGCTGGTTTACTGGATTGGGGTTTTGGGCGAGATCGTCTTTCGCAAGCCTGCTATGGGCGAGGGGGATGTGAAGTTTGTCGGCTTCATCGGCGCTTTCTGTGGTTGGCAAGGCGCGGTCTTTGCCATGTTCGGCGGCGCTTTTCTCGGGTCGATCATCCTGCTCCCCATTCTTTTAGCGAGCCGTCTCTTCGGGGCGAAAAAAGAATCGGATCCAACCGTAGGAGAAGCTGATGGAGAAGAGGATCTACAGTTCGGCGCCCAGGTGCCTTTTGGCCCTCTGCTGGCTCTGGCCGGGCTCATTTATTTCCTCGGCTTCGGCAAATACGTGGACGCGTATTTCGCTGAGTTCGCGGGTCTCTTCTTCGGATTTTAGTCCCGCTCCATTGTTTCTTCGATGGCGTTTTGCTGGCGGGCGATATCGTGCAGGGTTAGGATGCCCAGCAGCTTGCTCGGATTTTTTCGGCTGACGACGGGGGCCTGCAGCACGTCCTTTAGCACCAAGGTGTTGGCCGCGTCGCGGATTGAGTCATCGGGGTGAATGGCGATCAGCTCTTGTTCTCTAAGCATCTCACTGAGTGGTGCCACCTTACCGGCCGAGGTGAACTCCTCGAGTTCGTGGTGCGTCACCATGCCGATAATCTCCTGCGAATTCAAATCAGCGATCACGGGGTAGCCGTGGTGCTTGTGGCCGTAGTCTTTGATCGCTTCGAGATTATCCTGAGCGTTGAGGGTGCCGGTCGCGGTTCGGCAATCATGAGTCATTATCGTGCTGACCGGGAGGTTGCGCCAGTCCTGTTGGCCGCGATAAGCCGGTAATTTTTTCAGGCTGATCCCGTCCTGCAGAAGCAGTGCATCGTAGATCGGTATGTGGTGCAGCTTAACCGCGATGACGTAGGCAAGAAAGTTGCCGATCATCAGCGGGAGAATCAACGAGTAGTTCTGAGTCATCTCAAAGATGATGAGTACCGAGGTGAGTGGGCAGCGGATGACGGCGGCAAAGAAGGCCCCGGTGCCGAGTAGGGCACAAGCTGCGGCAACAGAGCTGTCGACATCGAGAAACTGCACCATCAACGCACCTATCAGGCCACCAAGCATACTCCCGAGAAAAAGAACAGGGGCAAAAATACCACCGCTCGCACCCGAGGCATAGCAAATCACCGTGGCGAAGAATTTTCCGACGAAAAGAAGAAGCATGACTTGCCAGACGAGGTGCCCATTCAGAGCGGCATTGAGGTCGTCATACCCAATGCTGAAGACCCCGTGGTGGCCTGAACTGAACTGCCAGACCGTGACGCCGATCAGGCCGACACTAAGCCCGCCCAGCGCAGGTTTTGCCCAGACAGGGAAACGCTTCCACTGCATAAAACGTCCGCGCAGAAAAAGCAAAATGGAGGTGAAGGCATGGCCAAGCAGCCCGGAAATCGGGCCGATTACCAGGCAGATCAACATCCAGGTAGAGGTTTCAAAAGCCTCACGTGTGGCATGCATTGAGCTGTGTTCCCCCAGGATGCTTCGCTCCACCACGGCGGCGACCACCACTGCGATGAGAATTCCGCCCAGTGCCTTGCTACTGAAGTTGTTGTCGAAGAGTTCCTCGAAAACGAAAGTGATGGCCGAGATCGGGGCATTGAATGCGGCCGAAATTCCGGCACCCATGCCTACTGGGACCATGGCCTGGACCCGTAGCTTACCGAGTCCGAAGAGCCGTCCGAGCTTCGACGATACCGCACTGCAGATGTGCACGGTCGGCCCTTCGCGGCCGAGACTATTGCCAAAGGCCACTGAAATGGTGCCGATAATAAAGCGCCAGAAGGCTTCAGTCGTTTTGATTACCCCGAAATTATGATGATAGGCCGCCTTGGTTTGTGGGATGCCGGAGCCAGTTGCAGTCGGCGAGATGTAGCGAACCATTAGCCCGACGATTAGCCCTGCGAGTGCAGGGGAGAGAATCATGGCCGGAATGGCCCAAATGCCGAGCCCCTGATAGAAGCCGAATAATGCGTTGAAAAGTTTAGTGATGGCGAGGTGGAAGCTTACTCCGACCAGCCCGCAGAGCACCCCTGCGCAAACGCAGAGCACGAGGAAGCGTTGGCCGTCATTAAAGCGGCCCCGCATCCAATGGGGCAGGTTATTTAGGCTAAAAGATTCTCGGGCCATGTGCGAAGCAGCAGAAAAAGAATGAAAAAGGAAAAATTTCGCCGCAGTTCTGTGGAAAGCGGCATGCATTGCCTTATCCCATAATCGACAGGAGGCACAACAGAAATTTCAAAAAAGGTCTTGGCATGACTACATGACGACCTAGTGTCCTCGGTTTTTCATCTCTCCGGTGGGATATGCAAGTGGCTAAAGCACGCAGACTGTAAATCTGTTCTCTTTGAGTTCGCTGGTTCGAATCCGGCTCCCACCACCATTTAAAGACCGTCCCGCAGGGCGGTCTTTCTTTTTACGCGAAGCGCGCCGGATGAGGACGGAGTTCGACGTAGTGAGCGAAAGCGAACGGAGATGGGGCGCCCGAAGGGCGATCGCGGAGCGATTTTGCGGAGCAAAACCAATCCGGCTCCCACCACCATTTAAAGACCGTCCCGCAGGGCGGTCTTTCTTTTTACGCGAAGCGTGCCGGATGAAAGATCAGAAAGTGGTCATTCCGTAATTTTTGTAGTCAACCTGGAAAGTAACTTCTGTTGGCGTTTCGGTTTAGCTAAGAGAGTAGTGCTGTATCCACTGACGGCTTGTGGGACTCCCATTGATAAGTGCTGATTGATCCAGGTGTTTTGTGCACTTGTCAGTTTCTTAAGAACCGTGGCAATAGCGATTTTCCTATCAGCAGATTTTGGATCTGCTTTAACCTAAAATCGGCAGTTGAATGAGCGAAGAGAATTTTTTTAGGTTTAATGTCTTCGGGTGTCTTTTCCGATGCGCTCAAACATTGATTCAGTAGGGTATTTAACGTTCCCTGAACGGATCAAATACTAGCGGTTGAGATAAAGCAGCAGGATCCCCGCAAGGAGGGCGACGAGGCAGATCGCCTTGGGGCGGAAGTTTTTCTCCCTGTAAATTGTGATGCCTCCGACAAAGGATACCACGACTGCCGCCCGCCGAATTGGCGAAATGATGGAGATAAGCGCATCTTCGTCGGTGATTGCAGTGAAGTATAAAAAGTCGGCGACCAGTAATAAAATACCGATCAAAGGGATGCTCCAGCGCCATTCGAACCGCCCTCGCGACCAGAGGCCTCTGCGCCAGCCAAGATAAAAGGGGAGTATGACCACAACCAGATAGACGGAGAACCAGGCCTGAACGGTGGCCGGTTGAAGTGAGACATGTTGCAGTAGGTATTTATCGTAAAGCGCACTACAGGCCCCGAGCAGGGTGGCAATGAGCATGAAACCGACCCATTTGTCATTTCGGAAGCGGATGCCTTCGAGCTTTCCCACTAATGAAAAGGCGTAAAAGGCCGCCAGCACGATGGCGATGCCCATCCATTGCCAAGCGCCTGGGCGCTCGCCCATGAACAGGACGGCAAGAAGAATAGTCCAGATCGGGCTGGTGGCCCGAATCGGGCCTGCGATCGAGAGCGGCAGGTGCTTGAGGGCAAAATAACCAAAGATCCAAGAGGTGCCGACGAGTGTGGATTTCGCCAGCAAAAGCAGGTGCGCCCGGAGGTTGATGGGGTCGACTAGAAATTTGGTAAAGGGAAAGGACCCCGGGTCGATTTGAGACCAGACGATGAGGGGTGCCCAGATAAGCGCACTCGTCACGACGCCGAAAAAGAGGACAGGCAGCACCGCGTTGTCTTTGACCGCATGCTTCTTCGCCAGATCGTAGAAGCCAAGGAAAAGGGCGGAGCATATACTGAGTAATACCCAGGACATATTTAGCAGCTAGTGACTCAGGTCTTATCGAATGAAAAAGCACAGGCAAATGCCTGTGCTTGATAGAAATGCTCTGATTTGGACTAGCGTTGCTGCTGATAAATCTGCATGCGTTGTTGCCACTGTCCGGCCGTCGAACTGTTGGAGACTTGACTGGCGTAGCTTTCGAAGGTCCCGGAATCGCCGGATACATCGGCATCAACTGCAAGGTGGTAGGCAGCCTCGGCGCGGATGGCTTCCGGAAGTCCACTATCGGCTGCGAGGGCACGGAGTTGTGCCAGGCCCTTGTCCTCATCGCCATCATAGAAAGTGGCGAAGGCCTGTCCGATGCTGGCGCGACCGAGCAAAATATCAGTATCCAAGGAATTGACTGCGATACTGTAAAATTCGCCTGCTGTGGCGTATTCCCCGGCAGTGTAGGCTGCATCGGCGACTTCGAGGGCGGCGAGGCCGCCCAGGGTCTTGTTACTGTGTGCTTTGGCAAAGTCTTCGAGGGCATCGCTGGCCTTGGCCTCCGCATAGGCCGACTGGATTTTATCCTCGGCGTAAGAAACATAAATTTTCATCCCGTTGAAACCGATAATCAGAAGTGCGAGGACGGTGATGCAACCGCTGATAAATCCTTTGTTATCCATCCAATACAGATGGATGCGATCTTCAATGGAGACTTCTTCCGACTCCTCGGCATCGATCAGATTGCGCTCGTCGGGCTGTTGGTCATCGGGGAGCGTGGGATTCGAGATTTTGTTCTTATTTGGACGGTTCATTTTGAGGTGGGAAGGTGGGAAGGTTGAAGGTGGAAGGTTGAAGGTTGGAGGTGGGAAGGTGGGAAGGTGGGAAGGTGGGAAGGTGGGAAGGTGGGAAGGTGGGAAGGTGGGAAGGTTTTAGGTGGGAAGGTGGGAAGG
>Ga0306899_1000304_pt1 | contig 27568 bp, 29 predicted proteins | sample AntRauMFilla3764_FD_190407 | JGI IMG/M metagenome (GOLD analysis project Ga0306899, IMG submission 190407) | Saline lake microbial communities from Rauer Islands, Antarctica - Metagenome Filla 3 #764 (v2) (version 2) | ecosystem: Environmental > Aquatic > Non-marine Saline and Alkaline > Saline ... | reverse complement strand
CATGTTGGAGCAGGGCGGTGGTGCCATAGTCAACACAGCATCGATCGCTGGCCTGGGCGCAGCGCCGAAGATGAGCATATACAGCGCCAGCAAACATGCGGTCATCGGCCTGACCAAGTCCGCAGCGGTGGAATACGCAAAGAAAGGCATCCGTGTGAACGCCGTCTGTCCGGCGGTTATCGATACCGACATGTTCCGCCGCGCTGCGCAAAGCGACCCCCGCAAAGCTGAATACGCAGCCGCCATGCATCCGGTGGGGCGTCTTGGTTTGCCACATGAAATTGCCGGGGCAGTGCTCTATCTTTGCTCTGACGAAGCCGCTTTTACCACCGGTGTGGCTTTGCCATTGGATGGCGGGGCGACGTCCGTTTGATTGGTCCGGGGCAGGCCGTCACTCTGGATTACGCTTTTCCGACAAGAAAGAACAGAATTGGTGATAAAAACCAGGGGAATAAGGCTATATTTAACTCTGGCATGTCGGCATGCATTTCCGACTGGCGGAGCAGGAGAGATAGATTGGTCATTAGTGACTTTATCGGAGGGACGGTTAATGGATCGCTGCGCGACCAGGCCTGGCTGCCCGGCCTGGTCGCGCTGTTGCTCCTTGTGTTCGGCCACGCAGAGGTCGCCCATTCTGACAGCCTGAGCCCGATGGGTGGTGAACCCCTTCAAATGCGAACGCTGGAAAATCCTCCGCTCGCTTACACCGACGAACAGGGCAAGGTGACGGGAGTGCTGGTTGACGGCATTCGCGAAGCCGTTCGCCGGACGGGACGAGAAGTAGAGTTCCAGATTTACCCCTGGAAACGGGTGCTCAAAGAAGTCGCGGAAGGAAATGCCGATGGTGCTTTCAATGCAGGTATAACGGAGGAGCGGAAGGCCTGGGGTCACTACCATGATTCCGTTCTGATCAACGAAACCTACGTGTTTTTTTCGAGCGAGCCCATGGCCCTGTCCAGAGAGTTGCACGAGGCCCCGGAGTTACGTGTTGGAACCCAGCTGGGTTACTACTACGGCAAACGGTTTGACCGAATGCTGCAAGATCAGTCCTTCCGGGTGCTGGAAGTCCTCCAGACCATTCCCCGAAACCTTCAACTGTTGAAAGCCGACCGCACCGATGTCTTTATCGGGGATCTTTTGCCCACTCTGTATTATCTGAAAGAGTTGGGGCTGGAAAACGACATCCACATCGTCAATGAAAAAGAATCGGGCCTGCCGCTTGTCGTGTCGACTTCACCCACCTATGTCGCGTTCTCAAAGCGTCGGGTCGACCCCAGCTACGTGCAGGAATTCGATAGGGCATTGGCAGCCATGAAGTCCAGTTCGGCCTTCGACGCTATTTTCGAGCGCTATCACCTGGATGTTCCGGAATTATCCGCAGCGCCCTGAATAAAGCCATTTTCCGGACACCGGATCCTGATGGTTTGTACGCGCCGGCTGCTACCCCCATGATTGCGCCCCAAATCTCTTAAAGGAGGAAGAAGTCAGACTCTATGGAACCCATTACCAAAAAACCCTGCATTGATATCTGTGAGTTCAATAAAAAACAGATCTGTAAGGCGTGTGGCCGCACCAGACAGGAAAAAAAGGAATGGAAGCAGCTCCTCCCTGACGAAAAGCAGGCGATCTGGACGCGAGTTCTCGATTCTCACGGCTCCCGTAAAGGCAAATACCCCAGGGCGTTGAGAGATCTTTACGAGAAGGCCAAACGTAAGAAAAACAACAAAGATTGACCTGCTGACACCGGCTGCCTATCGTTTGAAAGCGCCCGCAGGCGCCATGGTATTTTCAAAAAAAGGGTTCTACGTGTCCACCAGCGTCCAGATGAGCGATATCAACCTCGCCTATTCAACCGAGTCAGGTACTGTCTCGGTTCTTAATAACGCATCCTTCATGGTGCCGCCCGGTGAAACGCTCGCCATTACCGGCCCCTCTGGCAGCGGGAAAACCTCGCTTCTGCTATTGCTGTCCGGCCTGCAACGTCCTGACAGCGGTGAAATCCTGGTGGGCGAGGAGCGTCTTGGTGACATGGACTCCAATGCCCTGGCAGACTGGCGCAGCGAGCATCTTGGCATCATCTTCCAGTCCTTTCATCTGCTGCCCGGGCTGACGGCCCTGGGAAACGTCAGTTTGCCGCTTGAAATTGCCGGTCAGGCCAGCGCCCGCGAGCAGGCCCTTTCGATGCTGGACGCGGTCGGCCTGAGCCATCGGCTGCAACATTACCCGGGCCAGTTGTCCGGGGGCGAGCAACAGCGGGTCGCCATCGCCCGCGCGCTGGTGCATCAGCCAAGCCTGCTGCTGGGTGATGAGCCCACCGGGAATCTGGATCAGCAAACCGGAGAGAAGATTCTCTCCCTGCTCTTCGACCTGCACAAAGAGAGTCAATCTACGCTGGTGCTGGTCACCCACGATGAGCGCGTTGCGGAACGTTGTGAACACCGGGTCCGGATGGAAAGTGGTCGTCTGTATGAGATCTGAACCGGCCGCAAAACCCCTTTGGATGATGAAGTTTGCGATCGCGGATTTGCGATCACGCATTTCAGCACTGAAAGTCTTCCTTGCCTGCCTTATTCTCGGCGTTACCCTGGTGGCGGCCACCGCCAGTCTTTACCGGGTAATTGAGCAGAGCCTGCTTGCGGACACCCGGGCACTGCTGGGCGGTGACGTCGAGCTTGACACAAACGAGCCCCTGCCCGACGCAGTGCGGAACTGGATTGAAGCCAGAGGTAGCTTTTCGCTGGTTCGGGAATTCGACACCCTGGTCAGCAGCCCTGACGGTGAGGGTTTTTTCCGCGCCGAAATATTGATTCCCGACACTGCCTATCCTCTGTACGGGCAACTCCAGTTGCTGCCCGACAAATCCCGGGCCGAACTGACCGCCCGGCAGGATGGCCTTTGGGGCGCCGTGATCGATCCTTTGCTGGCAGAACGTCTGGGCCAGTCGGTTGGCGATGAACTTGAAATCGGCGCCGCGACGTTTCGCATCGCCGGCCTCATCGAGTCCCAGCCGGACCGAAGCCTGAATGCCAACTGGCGTGGCCTGCCCATCATGATTTCGGAACAGGCGGTTGAAGCCACAGAGCTGATCCGGCCCGGGAGCCGTGTCGATTTTGAATACCGGGTGCAGACCGACCAGGATCTCGGCGTCTGGCTGGAAGAATTCGAACGGGAATTTCCGGGTGAAAACTGGGATATCACCACGTTTGCCGAACGCAGCGAACGCATTTCCGAGCGCCTTGACCAGATAGCAACGGCCCTGATTCTGATCGCATTTACCACCCTGTTTATCGGCGGCCTCGGCGTTGCCAACAGCATACACGCCTATCTGGACGAAAAACTGGGCACTATTGCGACCCTGCAGACTCTGGGTTTGCGGCGAAAACCCCTGGTCGCGATTTATCTGTTGCAGGTTGGGCTTCTCGGCAGCCTGGCAGGCCTCATTGGCGGTGGACTCGGGCTCGGGTTTGCTTCCGCCGCGATCAGCCTTGCCGGTGACGCCTACGCGATAGCCGGCTCGGGCGGGGCCGGCGATTGGGTTTCAAGGTGGGTTTTTCCTCTGTTGCTGAGCTGGTTATTTGCCGTACTGACAGCCTATGTTTTTGCGCTACCGGCGCTGGCCAGAGCGCTGGCAGCGTCTCCCGCCGGGCTTTTCCGAGGGCAGGTTCAGGCGGCCAGTAACGAGCCCAGAAAGTGGCGCATAGCCAGCTATCTGTTATTAGCAGTTTACATCGGCGCTACGTTGCTCTGGTTACCCTCGCCACTGCTGGGTTTTCTGTTCCTGTTGGCGGTTGTCCTGCTCTGGGGATTGCTGGAAGGCATCATCAAAGGACTTCGGCGGGGCGCCAGGGCGCTGGAGGACAGCGGCTTTGCAGATCGGAACTTTGCCCGGCGGCTGGCGCTGGCCAACCTTCACAGACCGGACTCGCCTTTGCGGGCAACTCTGCTTTCCCTTGGCACAGCCCTGACGCTGGTTGTGGCCTGCACGCTGGTTGTGGCGACCCTGCTGCGCGCGCTGGAAACCACGATACCGGCAGACTCGCCTGCGCTGATCCTGTATGAAGTGTTTCCGGATCAGATGGACTCGGTCGAATCCGGCCTGTCATCCCTGGATGACTCAAGCAGGGTAGAGCTGCTGCCACTGGTTCGCTCTCGAATGTCATCGATAAACGGGGAACCCGTCGCAGACGTTCTTGCGGATGACCCCCGAGCCCGGCGCGAGGCCATGGGCGATGAATACAAACTTACCTATCTGTCCGGAAACCCGGAAGGCCTTGAGTTGGTTGAAGGCAGTTGGTGGTCGTCACCCGCACCGGATGGCGAGCCGGCCTTTATGGCCATGGAAGACCGCGAGGCCTATCAACTGGGCCTCGGCGTGGGCGATCAGCTCGAATTTACGGCCGAAGATCGTTCGATCGCTATCGAAATCCGCGCCATCTACCGGCAGAAAGGATTGCAGACCCGATTCTGGTTCGAAGGCATTCTTCAGGATGGCGCCCTGGAAGGGCTGATCGGGCGTTATGTTGGCGCTGTCTACCAGAGCGATCCGGCGGCCAAAGCTTCCCAGCAATGGCTCGCCAGAAACATTCCCAATGTGATCACTCTGCGCACCGCAGACTGGCTGGAAACCGCCGGTGCCTTGCTGAACAAAGCGGCAGCGGGACTGGCGGCGGTCGCTGGCGTCAGTCTGATGGCAAGCCTGCTTGTACTGTCGAGTGTGGTCAGCGTCAGCCGCCGGCGGCAGTTGTACGAAGCCAACCTGTTGCATTGTCTTGGCGCCAGACACCAGGCCATCCGGCTATCAATGCTGCTTGAAACCGGGCTGCTGACGCTACTGGCAACCGTTTTCGCCACCGCACTTGGCATGCTGATCGCGCTGCCTGTGGCAGACCTGGCGCTGAAACTGCCGGCGGGAGACCTGTGGTGGCTGGGCGCTCTGGTAGCGGGTGGCGTGAGCGCCCTTGCGCTTCTGGGCGGCCTGCTGCCAACCCTCAGAGCAATGCGGCTGGATCCCGCCGTTCTGTTGCGGGACAGTTGAAGGTCTTAAACCAGGAACATGAGCCGGGTGTTTTAGCCGGCGGGGCTGTCAGTCCAGCTCTTCCGGGCGTAAGGCGCGGTTATTGCCGCGCAGTATCACCAGCAGTGTGCAACCATTGGGGGTATGCGAACTGTGTCGGGAGCCTGGTTCAAATCGCACGTAATCGCCGGAATGAAAGCGTTGGCCATCGCAATCGATCAGTTCACCGTCGAGCACCATAAACTCTTCACCGCCCGTGTGCTCGTGGGGTTTTGAGCGCGCTCCGGCATCCATACGCAGCATAAAGCATTCGAAAGTGCCGTTGTTTAGCTCGCCACTCAGCGGAATCCAGGACATGCCAGGCACCGGCGTCCCGTAGCGGTTATAGGGCCGGTACTGGTCGTCGGCGGTACTGGCGATATGGCGCAGCGCGGCGTCTAACATCGGGTGGCTACCTTTTGATCAGGGCGTGTGGATCGGGATGTCTGCGTTCCATGATGTATGCTACACAGTATGAAATATACCAAGAAACATCGCCGAACGCTGGAACAGCAACTTGATGCCGCCACAACCTACGACGAATGGCACGCCACTGCGACGCAGCTGGATGAGCTGGAAGGCGCGTTAGCCTGGCGAGAGAGGAGCGGCTGCGACCTGCTGCACGAGACACTGATTCGCGAACACATTGACGACATGGTGCATTGCCGCGAAAAGGGCGACACCCGTGCGCTCACCCGTGTGCTGCAGGAAAGTCTTTACCGCCACCTTGGCGAAATCGCCAACCCCGACCTTTATACCATCGCCTGGACGGGCACCAAGTACCTGGTGACGGAATTTCTGGATGAAGTGGAACGCTCGATGAACTTCATCTGCGACCACAAGATGCCAGGCGTGAGCGAGCAGCAGAAACTCCGGTTGTTCCAAGACGCGGAGCGGGTCTATGGCCGCCCCGCACTAATGCTCAGTGGTGGCGCTGCCTTCGGGATCTATCACATTGGTGTGGCTCGCGCCTTGTGGCAGCAGGACCTGCTTCCCGACGTTATCGCCGGTTCCAGTATGGGCGCGATTGTGGCGGGCGCTGTCTGCACCAGAACCGATGCCGAGCTGGAGCAGTTTTTCAGTGAGCCGGGCAAGATCTATCTTGAGGCCTTTCGTTGGTTGGCCCCCAGCCACATCTGGCAAAAACGCCATGTGATGGATCAGTCTCAACTGATGCGCCTGATTCACCGCAATATGGACAGTATCAGCTTCCGGGAAGCGGCAGAGCGCAGCGGGCGCATTCTCAACATTTCAGTGTCGCCTACCCGAACCCGCCAGAAGCCCCGGTTGCTGAACAGCCTGGCGTCGCCCGAGGTTCTTGTTGATTCTGCGGTTCTTGCGTCTTCCGCCGTGCCGGGCGTTTATCCACCGGTCACGCTGCAGGCGCGGGACAGCGAGAAAGGGCAGACAGGTTCAAAGCCCTATATGCCCACCGAACGCTGGATTGATGGCAGCGTACACGGGGACCTCCCGCTGATGCGTATGGCCCGACTGCACAACGTCAATCGCACCATTGTCAGCCAGGCCAATCCCCACGTGTTGCCATTCATCAGTCACACCCATCAACGCGGGGCCGGGCCATCGGCGAAGCGGGCCATAACCTCTTTGATGCATGTGCCATTGGCGGCAACCCTGAAGCTGACGAGCGAAAGTCCGTCACCCGGCATTCTGCGGCCGCTGCTGGAGCAGGCCCATGCCATGGCAAGTCAGAGTTATCTTGGCGATATCAACGTCCAGTTTCCGTTCCGGCCTTTGCTCTACCGGAAGATACTGGCCAACCCGAGCGCCCGGGATCTGGACATGTACATTCGTTTCGGGGAGCAGGCCACCTGGCCACGAATGGCCATGATCCGGGACCAGACCCGCATCAGCCGCACGTTTACGGATTGCATCAGGCGCCTGGAAGTCGCTGTCGGGCTATAATGTAAGTGTTCAAAAATTGCACAGCCTTGACGAGGAAACATCATGCCCTACACCCGCCAATATACAGCCGAAACCCTGAGCCGCGATGACGTTGACCAGACCCGCGGCTCGATGGTGATCGAATTTGGTGCCAACTGGTGCGAATTCTGCCAGGACGCACAAATGGTTATAAAAGCGGCCATGGACAGCCATCCGGACATTCAGCATGTGAAAATCGAAGACGGACAGGGTCGGAAACTGGGGCGGTCCTTTGGCGTGAAGCTATGGCCGTCGTTGATTTTTCTGAAGGATGGGGGCGAGCGCACACGACTGGTTCGTCCCGGCAACCGCAGTGACATCGCCGACGCTCTTGCACAGATTCAGTAAGCGTCTATTCAGTAAGCGCCTATTCAGTGAGCGCCTATGAATCGGCCTGGTAACTCACCAGGTCTACGTCGGCTGCTTCGTTGCGTAGCGGAACCAATGCCTGATAAGCCGCGGATTCATGCCATTCAACGGCAGATTCCCTATCCGGAAAGCGAAGGACGACCGTATCCGTGTGGGCGTATTGTCCGCTGAGTACGGTGGCCTGCTTGCCCCGAAGCACCAGTTCCGCACCCCAGGGCGTCAGTGTCGCCGGAAGCTGACTGCGGTATCTGGCCCATTTAGCGGGGTCTTTTATGGAGATGTTACCGATTACGTAGGCTGTCATTTTTGTTTTTCCTTCCGGGGTGCCACATCAATTCTGGCCCTCAGAGATTCCCTCGAGGCCCTCGATGCGGTTGCGGCCGCTTTGCTTGGCCTTGTAAAGCGCATTGTCTGCGTCTTTTATAAGGGATGACAGACTTTCCGAGTCTGTGATTTTTCTGCTTGCAAGGCCCATGCTCAGAGTAACGAGACCTGAAGGTGTCGAGGGATGAGGGATGGCACTTTCATGCACACTGTTCCGGATTCTCTGAGCTATTTGCTGGGCCAGTGAAAGGGGGGCATCCAGCATCAGAATAAGGAACTCGTCACCACCCAACCGTATGGGATAGGCCTCGCTCAACCGGAGGCTGTTTCGAATCAGCTCGGACACCCGCTGCAGGCAGTTGTCGCCCTGCAAATGGCCCAGTGTGTCGTTGTAGGGTTTGAACTGATCTATATCGATCATCAGGGCCGTTACCTGGTGGTGGCGTCCCTAACTTACGAACAGCTTTCGTAAACGTTCTAGAGCCCGTCGGTTGCCCATATCGGTCAGCAGGTCGGTTTCTGCCTTGACCAGCGCAGACTGATATTCCTCTTTCAGGGCCGTGGTAATGTTCTTTGCCTGAGTGATATCCACACCAATACCTAAAAGACCGACACCCGGAATAAGGGTTTCTGTCATTAACAGCCATCGGCCGTCCCAGGCGTCAATTTCAAACTGTCGGTAGGTTTGAACGCGACGCCTCGCCAATGCTGACTGAATCCACGACTCGATGTCGTCGGTCTCGATAATCAGTCCCTGACCCCTGGCGTAGTTGTCACGCATGATATCGGGCCAGGTAGGATGCGAACCGCGAGAATGGCACACAAGGTCATAATACTGATCGTTGGCGTAAAGCAGCAGGTCGTGATCATCGAACAGGAACACCGCGGCACCGCTGTTTTCAAACAGCTGCTCGATTACCGGCAGAGTGTAGGCAGATGGTGAATTTTCATTCGGCGGGAACGTCACTATCGTCACCTTTTGGTTGTTGCTTCAGCCTGGCCCTGAAAAGTCCTGCTAGGGGTTAGACATCGGTTTCAACGAGATCCGGTTCAGAAAATAATACGGTGTTCATGTCCGAGTGTTTCATTCTATACATTAAGTCGTCCGCTTGCCGAATCGCATCGTCCGGGGTTGCCGGTGCAACAGGAAAGACGGCCACTCCGATGCTGAAACCAATTGGCCATTGATTGCTTATGGCCAGGGCAATAAGGCCAGCGTGCAACTCCGTAAAGAAACTGCGGGCGCCTGCCATCGTGGTCTCGGGCAGTAAGATGGCGAATTCATCACCTCCCAGGCGGGCACCGATATCGGAAGCCCTCAATCGTTGTTTCAACGTAGAGCCCACCGCCCTGAGAACGCGATCCCCCATGCTGTGGCCAAGTGAGTCGTTGATACCCTTGAACCCGTCGATGTCTATGTAGCAAAGCGCAGAGCTGTGGCCGTGGCGGCGGGAAAGGTCAAAAACAGAGTCACACGCCTGCGCAAACGACCGGGCATTCCGCAGCCCGGTCAGACCATCGAACTGCGCGAGTGTCGTCTGGGTTTCCAGAAGTTGGCGAATCATGAACAGCAGATAAACGGTGATCACAAAAAAGCCTAATCGAACCGATGCGTTCCAGAACGAAATGGCCGGATGGCTATAGGATTGGCCGGACGTGTAGTCGGCCAACAGCCAGATAAGAGCGGCTGCCACGGCCAGAACAAGCGCTGAGCGTCGACTGAGATACCAGGCGGCGGTGCTGACAGGTATGAGATAGAAAAGCGCCAGAGCAGTTTCGGAGCCTGTGGAGTGATCAATGATTCCAATGACGATTAAAACCGACAGGCAAAGCAGGCCAATGCGGGCCATCGGCAGCGATGAAAGCATCGAATGAATGTGATTAAGCATCGGAAAGGCACCCTCCCGGCTCCACGATCCAAAATCAAACTCTGTGTTCATGAAGCTATTACTATCTTCTTCCCCCGGTTCGCCGTTAGCCAGTGATATTTTAGTAATTCCATACCCGGCACGGTTTCAGTCGTTACGCATTTCCCGGGCGCGCATCGGCATGGCATCAATACGGCGAAAGATTGCATCGAGGTTGAGATCGGATTCGCGGCTTTTGATACCGCCGTCTTTGCCTATCAGCAGGACCCGACCATTCAACCGGTTCTCTTCAAGCAGTCCCGTGACCTCTGATTCAAGACGGCTCGAAACAGCGGCCTGATTTGAAACCAGGCCCGACCCGGTGTTCACAAACCAGATAAGATCGCGATCATCAATGCCGACCTGGGCCTTCCTGAGCGTCTCCACCTCATCGCCGCTGTTTTCTTCCGCGTGAATCAGGATGAGTCGGTTATTCCACTGGTAGTCACCCAGTTTATTCATGTCAGCTCCGTTAGCCGTCAGCGTCATAAGTGACAGCAGTACGGTTAGAAAGAGGTGCCTTCTGGCGACACCAAAATTAAAACTCATTTTGCTTCCTTCGTGACTCGTTCAGGAGAGTACGACCATTGCGCTCACCTCAGCTGACTGTCCTTGCTGCCGCGACGATTAATACCGCTTGTACCGGTTCCCTGCTTTTCGAGGGCGGCCTGACACTCTACGCAAAGCCGGACTCCCGGGATCGCCTTGCGGCGTGCTTCCGGAATAGCACGGTCACATTCTTCGCAATTGGCCGCGCTCTCACCCTTGCCCAACTGGCTTCGAGCGCGCTGCACCTCGTCTTCAACGCTGGCGTCAATCTGATCCTGAACGGCGCCATCCCGTGACCATCCACCTGCCATAGCGTTCTCCGATCGTTGAATAATGTGGCTATCATCCCACGGTGCCCTAACGATTTCACTCGGTCGTTTATAGCCATTGCTCATCATTGTAGTGTGGATTCAACTGATCAACGCAACACACTATCTTTTATCAAAAGATGGAGTGTTGGATTATGGCAAGAAAGCCGCAATTGAAATTCACGACTGACATTAAATCGGAGATCTGGAGCCGCTATCGACGAGGAGAGTCCTTGAATGCCATCGGACGAGTTTTCGGTACCCACTCCTCTTCGATCTACGTACAGGTTTCTCCTTCTGGAGGGATTCAGCCGCCAGAAAGAAAGCGTTCAAGGCTCGCGCTCACGCTTTCAGAGCGAGAAGAAATATCTAGAGGCCTGGTCGCTAATTTATCAGTACGAACGATGGCGTCTCAGTTAGGACGTTCTCCATCAACTGTCAGTCGAGAAATACGACGAAATGGAGGATGCGACACCTACCGAGCTACACAAGCAGATCAGAATGCCTGGAGTCGATCACGCCGCCCCAAGAAATGTAAGCTAGCGATTAACCCTGAGCTTGCTCAAGTCGTAGAAATGAAACTCAGATTAGATTGGTCTCCGGAGCAGATAGCAGGGTGGCTCAAAAGACAGTCCCTAGGCGATGAGCAAAATCAGGTGTCACACGAAACAATCTATCGAAGCCTATTCGTTCAGGCGCGAGGCGTTCTAAAGAAAGAGCTCCAGCTGCTACTGCGCTCAAAGCGAACGATCCGTCGTTCAAAACAATCCAGTTTAAAGAGAGGTGGTCTTGGTGGAATTCCCGGTGCGATATCAATCAGAGACAGACCCGCTTCAGTCGAAGATAGAGCCATACCTGGACACTGGGAAGGAGACCTTATCGAAGGTTCAAGCGGCAGCTGTATAGCAACACTGGTCGAGCGCCACTCGCGATATGTCATGTTGGCGAAATTGGAAAACAAGAAGACTGATACGGTGATGTCGGCTCTGATTAATCAGGCGAAGCGACTGCCGAACGAGCTATATAAATCGCTTACTTGGGATCGAGGAATCGAGATGAAAGGTCATCAGCGATTCACCCTTGAGACCGATATTCAAATCTATTTCTGCGACCCTTACAGCCCGTGGCAGAGGGGTTCAAACGAGAATACAAATCGCCTATTAAGGCAGTATTTACAGAAATGGAGCAATTTATCGAACCATTCCCAACAAGAGCTTGATGAAGTTGCTCGAAAACTAAATGAGCGGCCAAGGAAGACCTTGGGTTACGAAACGCCTGCTGATAGATTTGAACGGTGTGTTGCAACGACTCATTGAATCCACAAGCCATGGTAGATTCCCGACCACGACCCCGGTTGCCGGGGATGATTGCCAGTGAATCACTGGCTTGAAAACAATAGCTTTGTCCCCAACTAATTGAGTTGATTGGCTTCATTTTAGTCGGCCATCGCCGCTTTATTACGTATCGACCTCAAGGACAAAGCACCATGGACATCCTTCGTAGACCCTCTCAACCGCAGACTTTCTGGCAGTTGACGTCAATAATGGCACTGGTTCTGTTACTCAGCGGCTGCGGCATTAACAATATTCCCACCTACGATGAGCGCGTCAAGGCCGCCTGGTCCCAGGTAGAAAACCAGTACCAGCGCCGCGCGGACCTGATTCCGAACCTGGTGGAAACCGTCAAGGGCTTTGCCGCCCAGGAGCAGGAAACTCTGACCGCGGTCATTGAAGCGCGCTCTAAAGCGACGTCTATTCAGGTCGATGAAAGCATCCTCAACAACCCCGAAAAGCTGCAGCAGTTCCAGCAGGCCCAGGGCGAGTTAAGCAGTGCCCTGAGCCGCCTGATGGCGGTGTCCGAACGTTATCCGGACCTGAAGTCGAACCAGAACTTCCTGGCCCTGCAGTCGCAACTTGAAGGCACAGAGAACCGAATCGCCGTTGCCCGTCGTGATTTCATCCAGTCGGTAGAAACCTACAACACCGAGCTTCGCACCTTCCCGGGCAAAATCTGGTACAGCATTCTGTACAGCGATTTGGAGCCCCGCAACAACTTTGAAGCCACCACAGAAAACGCAGACGAAGCACCTGCGGTGGAGTTCTGATGACGGTTCAGGCACTGAAAAAACAGCTACTAGCGCTTTTACTATTGCTTCCTGCCATCGCTATGGCCCAGTCAACGCCGGATTTCCCGGAACTGACGGGCAGGGTAGTGGACCAGGCGAATATGCTCTCCCCGCAAGCTGAAACCGGTCTGACCCAGATGCTGCAGGCGCACGAGCAGGCCAGCACCGAACAGGTCGTGGTCGTTACCCTGCCGAACCTTCAGGGTTTCCCGATTGAGGATTTCGGTTATCAGTTGGGCAGGCACTGGGGAATCGGCCAGGAGAGCGAGGACAACGGCGCTTTGTTGATCGTGGCGAAGGACGAACGCCAAATCCGCATCGAAGTAGGCTACGGTCTCGAAGGCAAGCTAACAGACGCCCAATCGTCGGTTATTATCAGTCAGGTCATAACACCGGCTTTCCGCCAGAACGATTTTGAGGCGGGCATCGTCAGCGGTGCCGCCGCAATGATCCAGGTCCTCGGCGGCGAACCCCTAGCCACTCCGCAGAAACAGCGGTCCCGGCCAGTGCAGCAAAAACCCGACGCTGGAATGGTCGCGCTGTTCTTCATCCTTATGATGTCGGTGGTGTTCTTTATTGGCAGCCGCGGTGGCCGTGGCGGGCGCGGTGGCGCAGCTCTGGTCGGCGCGGCCTTGCTCGGCGGCATGATGGGCGGCCGTGGTGGCGGTGGCTTCGGCGGAGGCGGTTTTGGCGGCGGAGGCGGCGGCTTCGGCGGCGGCGGTGCGTCTGGTGGCTGGTAATTTTGCCCCGGCACCCGCATCCGTTGACCCCCAACACCTGACAATGAGAATCACAGAATCATGACACTACTCAGCAAAAATGATCAGCAAGACGTTTCTGCCGCCATCAACCAGGTAGAGCGGGAAACCGATGCCGAACTGGTAACGGTGCTGGCGGCACAATCCGACAACTACAGTTATATTCCCCTGGTCTGGGCCGGCATCCTGGCGTTGCTTTTGCCCGGCATCAGCAACTACTTTGGCAACTGGTTCGGAGCCGACATACTGCTTCTGGTGCAGTGGGGCGCCTTCATTCTGCTTAGCTTGTTGTTTCGTGTGCCTGGCATCAACATCCGTCTGATTCCCCGCCAGGTGCGGTATTGGCGGGCCTCCAACCTGGCGCGGCGGCAATTTCTGGAGCAGAACCTGCACCACACGAAAGGCGCCACCGGCATGCTGATTTTCGTCTCTGAAGCGGAACGCTACGTGGAAATTCTGGTGGATCAGGGCATTGCCGATGTCCTGGACAACGCAGTCTGGGAAGACATCGTGGCGAATTTCACCGCCAGCGTGCGCAAGGGCCAGACCCGACAGGGATTTCTTGATTGCATTGCAGCCTGCGGGACACTGCTAAAAGAGCACGTACCGGCGACGCATGAACGTAACGAACTGCCCAATCATCTGGTCATTCTGCCCTAAACGCACCGCCAGGGGTCTGGATGACTGAAATCGTTAAACGGTATCAGCACTGGGCCAGGGCTCAAAAAGTTCTCATAAAATCTGTGCCGGTTCTCTAGACTTCTGGCTCGATGCGGGGCATTGAAATATCGAGGCAAAGCCCCACGTATATATACAAGAAGAGGTTTTTTAACCCACGAACGCTATTTTTTGTTAATCCCGAAAGGAGATGCACTATGTCCAAGCGAGATGAGTACGTTGCAAAAATGAAGCATCAGATCGATGAAATGAACCAGAGCATCGACGATCTAGAGGTAAAAGCCAAGAACGCCAGCGACTCGGCGGAAAAGAAGTACGAGGAGCAGGTGGATAAACTGCGTGGCGAAGTCAAACAGGCAAAAGAAAAGCTTGGTGAAGTCGAAGCTGCTTCCGAAAGCAAGTGGGAGTCAGTGAAGGACGAGGCCGAAAAGGTCACCACTGCCCTTAAGAATTCATACAATTACTTTAAATCGCAGCTCTGATAGACCTCAGCGCTGCCATGGCAGCGCCGGCTTATAGCGTAGGTTGTCCTGCGCTATAAGCTGGCGCCACTTGCCAACCCTACCGCTTTTGAAAAATGGTATCTTGATGAACCAATCTTGTTTGTCCTTCCTTTTTATATTTTTAAAATCAGGAGATTTGCTATGAGTCGTACAAAACGGATTCAAGCTGGCGCCTTTGGCTTTTTTATTGCCCTTGCCCTGAGCGCCACGCCTGCGTTGGCCCAGAGTAATTCCTCCGCGCAAGCTGGTGATGCGGCCAACACCGGCGCCTCAATGGCAGAGCAGGGAAAGCAGAAGGGTGAAGCCCGCAGTAAAGACGCCAAAAAGCAGGCAAAGCAGGAGCGGAAAACTTCTGAACAAGAGATGGAAAACGCTGAAGACCGCGCTGAAATGAAAGAGAAGGGCGGTCAGGGTAAAGCTGACCCGGGCAATAAGGGCAGTGAGAAAGGCATTGAGAAAAAACGTGAAAATGCCAAGTCCTGGTGGAATTTCTGGGGCTGATTGCAGCGCGCAGTTGCTGTTCAAGCCTCTTCTTTTAAAGCGAGGCTAACCAGCTTGTGAACCACCGGCGACACCATAATGATGGTTGGGAAAGCGACAACAAACGCGAAAAGCCAGGCATTCAGCCAGATGGAAACGATATCGCTGACCCAACCAACGTTAAACACACTGATTACCAGCGACATGATGCCGGACATCAGCAGGGACATGAAAAACGAAAATACAATTCTGTGATATTTGCGGTCAATCATTCTTTATCTCTTCACTACATTCATAGAAGCCAGGCAAAAGGGCCTTAGCGACACCCCGTTATTCCCTATATTACCCACCCAGGAACCTTGAGTCATGATCCTTATCTGGAATCACACAAGCGTCGTAGCGCCCGAACAGCTTGTAACGATTCAACGCGATCCGGTCGTAAAGCCGGCACACTCCATCAAACAGGATGACCTTATCCCCGGTGGCAAGGCCCGGCGCTGTTTCGGATGCTCCACTCATACTACTGTCCCATCAACAAAAACGGATACACAGCAACTTGAGGCTTCCACTCTTTCCCTGTTTGCCCGCCAAGTAGGAGTGCATAGAAGTATCGGTAGATCAGTAGCCGCAACGATGCCCAAATACTCCTGATACAGGTCACGCGACGCTGCTCTGCCTTCCTTACTGTGGATCAAATTTTCGTCTAAATCTATTTTGTCGTTACGGCGGAGCCTTTCGATGACGGCGGCTTCAGAGAGAATAAATTTATGCTTTTCCAAAAGGTGTTTCATCTAAAGTTCTCAGACAAATTTGTTAATTAACGCCAGCGTAATGGGCCGGTTTGGAGCGCTAGCGGAAAACCGGTCCCGTTGACGCGTTTGTTACAAATCAGACGACTCTGCAGTTTGAACATACGATGCAATTTTAGTTTTCGTTTTTGCATCTTTGAAGTAGCGGTTGAAGGAGAAAGATTCATCTTCCTCCTGTGCAGCAGCAACCATTTGAGCGATATATTCCATTGCCTTTGGAATTACAGGTTTCGCATTCTCGAAGTCTAACCGACCAATATTTCTAGCATCGCATACCTGCCCCACAGCAAAAAGCGCATGGTAAGCACCATCAATTAGAAATATAAATCTACGATCAAAGTCTTCCTGTTTTTTTATAGCTGCCTGAACCTTGCGCTTTTCAGCCTCGATGATATTCAGTATCTTAAGAGCGCCCAGAAGCTCATCAACAGTTAATTCTTCAGTGAAAACTTGATCATATAAGTCGGCGAATACTCTCCCACGATCTTTCTTGGCAACCTCCGGAAGTTCAAGGCTGTAAGCTAGATGCGCCTGGCCAGAGGATAACGCGTCAACTCTGGTCCCTTTTGGCTTGTCGCTATATTGTTTCAATTTCCTTTCGTAGAAGAGCCCCATTCCCTCAAATGCTTCCTCAAGCTTCTTCTGGATCTCATCATTCGACCTTAGATCCCGACTTTTTATTGGCGTCTGGCTATTTGTTGATTCGGCGATCGCCAGACTAACCGGTTGGGATTTTGTTTCGATTATGCGGACCAGAATTAGAACGTCATCAAGTTTTTCGGGCGCAATTTTATTTGCCTCAAACAACGCGTTCGATGTTTGACCACCATTAACGATCTGAATATTATTCAGTTCAACTATAGGTGCACGTTTTCCTTTTGGATAAGAAAAAGAGTCGCAAGTCATAGTGATGCCATTATTTAAGTACCAGAATAATGGGCCGTCTTCGGATGTTGCAGCTTCTATTATTTTTCGATTTATTTTATTTGTTCTGCTCAAGTAAACTCGAACATTATCGTTAAATATTTCTTTTAGGACACTTTCGGGATCCTCTGGACTCTTGATTAGTCGTACTATCTCAGACGCCTCGACTGTACATATAAGACCCCTAATACTTCCATCCGTTCTATCAAAGTAGTCTTTATCTACTACTTGTATTTTATTATTTATTTGCGCAGATTTCTTATCAATAAAGAGGTTTACAATAGTGTCTAGGCTATGGTGGTGAACATTGAAATACTTAAATTTTCCAAGGGCAGAATCCGCCCTTGACCTTTCGCCGGACTCCATCGGAAGTAGGTTTCCGCAGAAATGAACTTCAATCGATGGACTTGGCTTATCTAGTGCAGTCCATACCTCTTGCACCTTGTTCCAAAGAATAGGGTTGCAAGTATCCTCCATGGATTTATTCATATCAAGGAGGTCCTCGAAGAACGAGACCAATTTATCTATTTCCCCGCTAGGGAAATTCTTTTTAGTATTTTCAAAAGTTGAAACGTATTTAAACTGAAACACATGTATTGAATTGGCACCATCCCGATCATCAACGTAAATTGCATCGACTCCCCGATCCTTAGAACCATCTGTGATCGAGTCCTCCGCCTCTTCGTCTGAGACATCTAACAATGCTGCAACCATCAGAATTGGAAAGGCTTTTTGTTCGCTATCAATTCCACTTTCCGCATCAATATATGCCTTCACCTTGTGATCTAAAGTATTCCAATCTAGAAGGTTTGCCATTCAATGCTCCTGAAATCTCTTGATTTGTAACGCTGAGGTAACCGGCGCCGGAGCGACAGCGGAGGAAACCAAAAGCGGCACGCTTCTGGCGTCCGGTTGACCGATTTGTTAGCACTTGCTCTACGAATCGTCACCCTTACCATCGTCATGCTTGATCGCCGAGAGAATCTCCTCCAAGTATGACCGGAGCGTCCTTTGATGAGGGTGTTCTTTTTGAGTAACTTCGAAGGCTCCCTTTAGCGACTCCCGCTTCCTATTCAGAGGAGGATCTGAAATCAGGATAGCCAAGGCTTCGAAAGTATCGATGTAAGTTTCCGGGGTGATTTGTCTCTTACCTGGAATAGTTACACCTCCGTCAATTTTTTTGGGAGCGGACACGCTATACCAAGAGAACATATCCCATCGACCGGCCAAACGGTCTGTTAAGTGGTCTCTCAACCGTTTCCCGATACTTGTACCAAACGCTTTGCCAACATATATTGAGTTGAAATCATTGTGCAGGACATAAATGCCCTTAGCTTTCCAGAAATCAATTTCTTTCTTCGTGCCATCTTCAAATTTTACTGTCCCGATCAATTTCCCACCTTTACCAGCACCAGGCGACCCCCAATCCATAATCTCAGGGTTCCAAAACATTCCGTAGGCTTTAATGAGCATCAGGATTCCTTCTTATTGTGCTAACAGCAATTTGACTGAAGCCAATTCCACAGCCGGAATGCGACAGCACCATTATCACACTTCATGATTCCATTTTTTTCGGCACCACCCATTCAAACTAGTCATAAAAACAGACGCTTACAAAGCGTGATCGTTATGTTCCGCACCATGATTGCGTAATCATGAAACCGTCGCGATTCTTCCAGTCATGACGCGGTCAAACGATTACATCCCCTGGAACAAAAAAGGCCCGAAGTCTGCACTCCGGGCCTGTTCTCTACGTCATTTGTAGATCACTTCAACCGCACTTACTATCCCCACAAGAAAGACAAGTCGCACACCCGTCCATCACGATCACCGCCTTGGTGCTGCACTTGCCGCACATGGTGGCGTTGGGCGGGAAGTCGCCGGCTTTGTCGTCGTTCGTTGCCGCGGTGTGGCTGGCTTCGAATTCGGCGCGTTTTTCGGCGAGGATGCGTTTGGTGGTTTCGCTCATTTCCTCGCTTTCCATCAGGCCGATGGCCTTCAGGTGCTTTTCGATGACGGCGCCAATTTCAGCCACCAGGGACGGCATGAATACGCCGCCTTTCTTGAAGTAGCCGCCGTTGGGGTCGTACACACTGCGCAGCTCTTCCACCAGGAAGGTTACGTCGCCACCTTTGCGGAATACCGCAGAGATAACGCGGGTGAGGGCGATAACCCACTGGAAGTGTTCCATCGATTTGGAGTTGATGAACACTTCGTACGGCTGCCGGCTTTCATGGTCGGTAGCTTCGTTGAGCAGGATGTCGTTGATGGTGATGTACATCGCGTGCTCGGCGATCGGTGGTTTGATCTTATAGGTGGTACCCAGCAGGAAGTCCGGCCGTTCGATGTATTCGTTCATCCGGATTGGCTGCAGCTCTTTCGGGGCCGGTGCCTGTTCCTGCGTTGCTTCTGTATCGGCTTTTTTGACGCGGTAGCCGACGATTTTATTGCTGATTTTAACGGTCATGATGTCTTGTCCTGTGTCGGTTATCGCTGATCAATACTTACCGTAAGTGCCTTCTTTCAGAGCGTCGAAGAGGTTGGCGGCGGAATGCAGTTCGCCGTCGTACTCCACTTCTTCGCTGCCCTTGAGGGTCACTTTGCTGCCGTCGTCCAGGGTGAATTCGTACAGGGTGTTTTCAAGGTCTTTCTGCTGTACCAACACGCCCTGGAAGGCTTCCGGGTTAAAGCGGAAGGTGGTGCAGCCTTTCAGGCCCTTGTCGTACGCATACATGTAAATATCTTTGAAATCTTTGTACGCAAAATCCTGGGGAACGTTGGCTGTCTTGGAAATGGACGAATCCACCCAGATCTGCGCTGCGGCCTGGATATCCACGTGCTGTGCCGGTGTTACGTCTTCAGACGTGGAGAAGAAGGCCGGCAGGCGCTTGTCTTCTTCGTCGGAGAAGGGCATGGCGCCGGGGTTAACCATGTGGCGGTATGCCAGCAACTCGAAGGAAAATACGTCGACCTTTTCTTTCGTCTTGCGCCCTTCGCGAATGATGTTGCGCGCGTAGTGGTGCGAGAAGCTTGGCTCGATGCCGTTACTGGCGTTGTTGGCCAGCGACAGGCTGATGGTGCCGGTCGGCGCGATGGACGTGTGGTGGGTGAAGCGTCCACCTTTCTCGGCCAGCTGTTTGACCAGCTCCGGCTCTACGCCGGCAATGCGCTGCATGTACTTGCTGTATGTGGCGTGCAATACCTTGCCTTTCAGTTTGTCACCCAGCTTGTAGCCGTCTTCAGACAGCTGCGGGCATTTGGCCAGCAACTTGGGGGTGACTTCAAAATCGTCGTTCATGATCGGGGCCGGGCCTTTTTCTTCGGCCAGGGCCAGAGACTGGCGCCAGCCTTCTACGGCCATTTCACGCACGGAGTCTTCAGTGAACTTTACGGACTCTTCGGAACCGTAAGGCATGCGCAGCATGGCAAGTGTGGAACCCAGGCCCAGAATGCCCATGCCGTGGCGGCGCTTGTAGGTGATTTCATGGCGTTGCTCTTCAAGCGGCAGGCCGTTGATCTCAACCACGTTGTCCAGCATGCGGGTGAAGATACCGACGACTTTACGGTACTTTTCATAGTTGAAGCTGGCTTTTTCAGTGAACGGAAAGTCCACGAACATGGTCAGGTTCACCGAGCCCAGCAGGCAGCTGCCATACGGGGGCAGGGGCTGCTCACCGCAAGGGTTGGTGGCGCGGATGTCTTCGCAGAACCAGTTGTTGTTCATCTGGTTGACCTTGTCGATCAGGATGAAACCCGGCTCGGCGTAGTCGTAGGTGCTGGTCATGATGGTGTCCCAGATGAACTGGGCTTTCAGGGTGCGGTAAATGCGGCACGCTACCTTGCCTTCTTCATTGACCACGTAGTTCTTCAGTACCGGGAAGTCGCGATACACGAACTGGCTGCTGTCGGACAGGTCCATGCCTTCATCGGCCGCTTCTTTTTCAGTCACCGGGAAAGACAGATGCCAGTCGTCGCCGTTGCGCACGGCTTCGATGAAGTCTTCGGTGATCAGCAGCGACAGGTTGAACTGGCGCAGGCGGCCGTCTTCACGCTTGGCCTGAATGAAGTCGATCACGTCCGGGTGGTGTACGTCAAAGGTGGCCATCTGGGCACCACGGCGGCCACCGGCAGACGACACGGTGAAACACATGCGGTCGAAGATATCCATGAAGGACAGCGGGCCGGATGTGGTAGCACCGGCGCCTGCAACGTAGGCGCCTTTCGGGCGCAGGGTAGAAAATTCATACCCGATGCCGCAGCCCGCTTTGAGGGTCAGACCGGCTTCGTGGTTTTTCTCCAGGATGTCGTTCATGGAGTCCTGAACGGAACCGGACACGGTGCAGTTAATCGTAGACGTTGCTGGCTTGTGGGCCTCGGCACCGGCGTTGGAAGTAATACGGCCGGCGGGAATGGCGCCATGGCGCAGGGCCCAGATGAATTCCTTCTTATACCTGGCGCGGTCGGCCTTGTTTTCGACCTGGGAAAGAGCGGTGGCAACCCGTTCGTAGGTTGCTTCTATGTCCTTGTCGACGGCTTCGCCGGTTTTGGTTTTCAGTTGGTACTTGCTGTTCCATATGTCCAGCGAAGCGTCCTGCATTGGAATTGTTGTTACCACGGCCTGTGCTTTAGCGTTCATTGCCACCCTCTGTTTCAATTATTGCGATCGTTCTGTTCTGAATGGCCCGCCTGTTCGGTCGGTGGGCCATGCCCCGTTTGAAGTTACCACTACATCTGGTGTTTGGCGCCCCGGCTTGTGCCGGGGCCCCGGAAAAGCTTCTTGCCCGCCTGTGACGGGGCTTTTTCGGCGAATGCTGCTTGTTGCTCACGCTGCCGAAAATCCCATATATGGGCGAATACGCAAAGAGTACAACAGTATGTAGTGGTTTGTGAACAAGAAGACAACTATGGATAGCGGTGCAGACTGCATAGAAAATCAATCACTGAGCCCTTGAAAATGGCAGAATCCCCGCACAGTCCCGTGGTTGGAGGGTTTATGCACAGACCACAAGATCTAGTGTTCGGATTATGATCAATCAATTGGCTTGGACTATTGAATGTATTGGACTAAAGTCGAGAGCGTGACCTGTGCCGGTAAACGCCCGATTAGAGGCGTTGCGGAGGATGCGCGAAAAACACCCTGAAAATTCTAAAAACAGAAAGCAAGGAAGGTCCATGGACACTACCAATAAACTGCCTCTCGATATGGTCTACCACTGGGAACAGACGATTCCCGATTCTCTGTATATGACCCAGCCCATCGGCAACGGTGAGGTTGTGGACTACACCTGGAAGCGTGCCGTTGATGAAGCCCGCCGTATGGCGTCCTATCTGAAATCGCTGAATCTGCCCGAAAAGAGCCGGGTGGGGATTATTTCCAAGAACTGCGCCCAGTGGATTATGTCGGACTGGGCGATCTGGATGGCCGGCCATATATCCGTACCGCTTTACCCGACGTTGAACGCCGACACGGTGAACTACATTCTGGGCCACAGCGAATGCGAACTGCTGTTCGTCGGCAAGCTGGACGACTGGGACATGATGAAGCCGGGCGTTCCTGAATCCCTGCGCTGTGTGTCTTACCCGCTGAGCCCGCCCAACGATTTTGACAGCTGGGACGCTATTGTTGCGAAGTACCCGCCGCTTGAAGAAAACGTCAAGCGCGAACCGGACGAGCTGGCCACCATCGTTTATACCTCCGGCAGTACGGGTCGCCCGAAAGGCGTGATGCTGAGCTTCAATAACATGGCGTTTGCCGCTATGGGTGGCGCCGAGGTACTGGGCGTGGGCCCCGAGGAGCGCATGCTGTCTTACCTGCCACTGGCGCACGTGTTTGAGCGCACCTTCGTTGAGCTGGGTTCCACTTATTCCGGCTTTCAGCTGTATTTTGCCGAATCTCTGGATACCTTTGTTCAGGACCTTCAGCGCGCGCGCCCAACCCTGTTCCTGTCTGTGCCCCGGCTGTGGGTGAAATTCCAGCACGGTGTGTTACAGAAGCTGCCAAAAGAGAAGCTGGAGAAGTTGCTGAAGATTCCGCTTGTGAACCGGCTGATCAAGAAAAAGGTTCTGAAAGGTCTGGGCCTGGACAAGGTCAAGCTGGCTGGCAGTGGTTCTGCACCGCTCTCCCACGATGTGCTGGACTGGTATCGCAACCTGGGCCTGGAGCTTCTGGAAGGCTACGGCATGTCCGAGAACTTCGCCTATTCACACATGAACAAGCCGGGGCGCTCACGCACCGGTTATGTGGGTGAAGCGGCCCCGGGTGTTGAAGTCAAAATTGCCGATAACGGTGAAGTTCTGGTCAAGAGCCCGGCCACCATGGTGGGTTACTACAAAGACGAAGAGAAAACCAAAGAGACCTTCACCGAAGACGGTTTCCTTAAAACCGGCGACAAGGGCGAGATTGATGAGATGGGCCGCCTGAAGCTCACCGGGCGCCTTAAAGAAATCTTCAAGACCAGCAAGGGCAAATACATTGCCCCGGCGCCGATTGAGAACCGCCTGATGGCGCATGAATCCATTGAAATGGTGTGCGTGTCCGGTGCCAATCAGACCCAGCCCTACGCGTTGGTTATGCTGGCCGAGGACCTGCACCCGAAAATGGCGGACGAATCGTTCCGCAAGGAAATCGAGGAAAGCTTCAAGCAGCTGGTCACGGACGTGAACAAGACCGTGGACCCCCATGAGCAACTGGCGTTTATTGTGGTGGTCAGTGACGAGTGGTCTATCGAAAACAGCTTTTTGACCCCGACGCTGAAACTGAAGCGTAATGTGGTTGAGGATGCCTACGAGGGTAAGGCGGATAACTGGTACGCCAAACGTCAGCCCGTTGTCTGGCAATAATCGACGTAAGTCGCATAGGGAAATGCGACAGCTGTGCCTAAACTGGGTCAAATTTCGGGAGGAATGATGGCCCAGTTAGCTCGTTTCCAGAAACGCATTAACGAAATGATTCCGCTGTCTGAAGCGCTTGGCATCTGCCTGGAAGCCTATGATGGTTCCGCCTTGCTGGTCAGTGCCCCTCTTCAACCCAATCACAACCATCAGGGTACCGGCTTCGGCGGCAGCGTTTATTCCGTAGCAGTGGTGTCTGCCTGGGGATTGGTCGAGTTGGTGCTCGGAGATCTCGGGCTGGAAGGTAAGGTTGTGATTCAGGTAGGTGAAATTGAACACCTAGAACCGGTGACGTCTGATTTCTATGCGCTTTGCCGTCTCCCCGGCGGCGAGGTCCCTGATCGGTTTCGCAAAAGCCTGGCCCGCCACGGCAAGGCGCGTTTGTCACTGATCGCGGAAGTTTACTGCGGGTCGCCCTCGTTAACGCCATCGGCGGAGCCGGCTGCGGTTTTTCAGGGCCGGTTTGTGGTGCAGGACATACACTCGAAAATGGGCAATTAGTCGGGCCATCAATCAGGCAATTGACCGGCTTTTTGAGATTGACCGGCTCATCAGAATAATCGGAATAATCCCCGCCAGAACAATCACCAACGCCGGCAATGCGCTTCGGGCCAGCTGTTCGTCAGAGGCGAACTGGTACACATAGGTGGCCAGGGTTTCAAAATTGAATGGCCGTAGTATCAGGGTCGCGGGCAGTTCCTTCATGACGTCCACGAAGACGACCAGTGCGGCCGTTAACAGAGTGCCCCTGAGCATTGGCAGATGAACCCTTACCAGTGTACTGCCGGGGGTATGCCCCAGAGACCGGGAGGCCATATCCATGCTGGGTGTGATCTTCTGCAGGGCGCTTTCCACGCTGCCCGCCGACACCGCGAGAAATCTTACCGTGTAGGCGAACACCAGGGCAAAAGCCGAGCCGCTGAGAAGCAGGCCGCTACTGAACCCGAAGGTGCTGCGCATAATGCTGTCGACCCAGTTATCGAACCCGGCCAGGGGCACAATGACACCGACGGCCAGCACCGCGCCCGGCATGGCGTAGCCCAGGCTGGACAGGCGCATCATCACTCGCATGCCGCGGGTGTCGTGCAGGCGGCGGCTGTAAGCCAGGGTAACGCCGATAATCAGGGTGGTCAGCGCGGCGGTGCCGGACAGGAACAGACTGTTCAGGGTGTTGCGTATAAAGGTGCTGTTCCAGCTTTCATCAAAATACTCCCAGGCATACTGGCCAAGGGTAAGAGCGGGTATCACAAAACCCAGAATGACCGGTGCGGCGCAGACAAGAAAGCAGGCCAGTTGCTGTGGCTGCGACAGTTTGAACCGACGGATCGGATCGCGGTTGTCGCGGGCGGCAAACTGCTTTTGTTTGCGGCGGGAGTAACGTTCCAGCGTGACCAGAATCAGTACAAAGCCGAGCATGGTTGTAGCGATCTGCGCTGCGCCGCCGAGATTGCCCAGATTCATCCAGGTATCGAACAGCCCCGCCGTAAGTGTCTGCACCGCAAAGAAGTCGACGGTACCGAAGTCGTTCAGGGTTTCCATCAGCACCAGCGACAAGCCAACAGCAACCGCCGGGCGGGCAATGGGTAAGACCACGCGGAAAAAGGTGCTGAGGGCGGAGTGTCCCAGGCTGCGGCTGACCGCAAACAGCGAGGGGGACTGGTCCATAAACGCGGCCCGCGCAAGCAGGTAGACATAAGGGTAGAGCACCAGCCCGATCATCAGGGTGGCCCCTTCCAGGGTGCGGATTTCGGGAAACCAGTAATCGGCGGCATTGCGCCAGCCAAACCATTCCCGCATGGCCGTTTGCACGGGCCCGGCGTAATCCAGAAGGCTGGTATAGACATAGGCGATAACATACGCCGGCACGGCGAAGGGCAGCAGCATCGCCCATTCGAAAAAACGCCGCCCGGGAAATTCGCACATTGTGACGGCCCAGGCGGTTGAAAGGCCAATGATCATGGTGATAGCAGACACCCCAAGCATCAGCAGGAGGGTAGTCCAGAGATACCGGGGCAGAGTGGTGTCAATCAGGTGTGGCCAGATATTGTCGTCTGGGAATAGGGCAAGGTATAGAACGGACAGTATGGGTAGCACCACAATGGCCGTGGTAATAGCTGCCGATATCACCCAGCGTTTCGAGGCCCGCTTTGCCAGCAAAGCCGGCGCGGCTGTTTCCTGGCTGACGGTGATCGCCTCGGACATGAGGTTCCTTCAACGTGGATTTACGGTGGCTAATAGATCATTCGGGTCAAAGTCAGCCCGCGATAATCTGCGGGCTTTTGTCGGCTTTTATAAGTTGTCGTAGTCTACGCGATCGACCATGCGAACAGCAGTATTACGATAGTCAGCGATCTCTTGAAGCGACAGGCTATCCGGGTTGATCTCACCCCACTCAGCCACAATGCCGGCCGGCTCAACGGATGGATTGGCCGGATATTCGGTGTTGGCTTCTGCGTAGATGCGCTGGGCTTCCGGTGTGGCCAGGAATTCCATCAGGCGCAGAGCGTCCTCGCGGTTCGGTGCGCTCTTGGTCAGGGCGATACCACTGATATTGATGTGGGTGCCGCGGCCATCGTTGTTCGGGAACACCAGGCGAACGGATTCTGCGGCTTCACGCTGGTTTTCGTCGTTCAACATGTTGCCGTAGTAGTAGCTGTTGCCTATGGCAATGTCGCACTCACCGGCATGGATGGCTTTAATCTGATCACGGTCGCCGCCCTGGGGCTTACGTGCCAGGTTGTCTTTGACACCTTCCAGCCACTGCTCTGCGTCTTCCTCACCGTGGTGGGCGATCATAGAAGAGAAGAGGGCAATGTTGTAGGGGTGTTTGCCGCTACGGGTGCAGATACGGTCGTTCCATTTGTCGTCCGCCAGTTCTTCGTAAGTGGTTATCTCTCCGGGCTCTACGCGCTCTTTTGATGCGTAAATCAAGCGGCCACGGGTCGTCAGGGCAAACCACTTGCCATCCGGATGGCGCAGATTTTCCGGAATGCTTTCGTTCAGCGTTTTACTGTTCACTTCCTGAACCAGATCACGATCGACCAGCTCGCTCAGCCGGGAAATATCCACGGTCATCACGATATCAGCAGGGCTGTTTCGACCCTCGCGCTCCAGTCTTTCAGCCAGGCCCTGTTTCGCAAAGACAACGTTGGTTTCGATGCCGGTCTCTTCTTTAAAGGCTTCAAGCAGTGGCTCAAGCAGGTAAGCCTGGCGGTAGGAGTAGATATTGACTTCACCTTCAGCACTGGCGGTCATTGGCAGTGCCAAGGCGGCGGCTGTCAGGGCGGTGGCAAATTTCATCTTTATCATAAATTACCCTTCCTGTTGGATCAGAAAACGAAACCATTCTCATTTGTGTTAGCTCCTCTGTCAAGAAGGTTGTGAAAACTTCTCACGAAAATAGTGCTATTCTTCGGAAGACTATAAAAACTATGCGAAAAGTGGTGAGTGCCGGAACCATGGCTGACAACGATCGACGTATACACTCGCGCACCGCGATGAGTGCAAGAGTGAAGGTTACCCACGACACGCTTGGTGAATTCCTGTTTGCGACCAGAGATATTTCCGACGGTGGGGTGTTCGTGGTGGTGGATACTGAGCCTTTTACACCAGTCATTGGTGATAAAGTTCAGGTTCAGGTTCAGGGTCTGCCGATACCCGCACCAGTTCTGGAAATGGAGGTTGTGCGGAAAACCATCGACGGTTACGGCCTTCAATTTGCAGACGAATAACACAACTGCCAGTTGTTATCCGATCAGTGGTGCACGGCTTCACACAGTAATTGTGCAGCGTGTCACAACCCTACATTTTGTTGCGTACTGATAGTTATGGTTACTGTTTGTGCTATTTCAGTTACCCGGTACTACAAAAATGTAATGGAATCTGACGGCCACTCCGTCAAAATGAAATTATCCGGTAGTAGAAGAAAGAGACGAGGTGTCCCATGGGT